>PPYF01026572.1_pt1 | contig 150189 bp, 139 predicted proteins | sample 1559871 | NCBI WGS metagenome assembly PPYF01 (sample SAMN08240021, study PRJNA423297) | Human gut metagenome, whole genome shotgun sequencing project. | reverse complement strand
AAATCATCGAGACTGTAAAGAAGAACGGATCACAGGTGAGCGGACCGGTACCTCTTCCTACTAAGAAGGAAGTAGTTACAATTCTTAGAGCTACTCACAAGTACAAAGATTCCCGTGAACAGTTCGAGCAGAGAACTCATAAGAGACTGATTGATATCGTTACACCAACTCAGAAGACTGTTGATGCTTTATCACGTCTTGAGATGCCAGCAGGTGTTTACATCGATATTAAAATGAAACAGAAATAATAACTGTTTCGACAAATTATTTCGTAAGTCCTGATTAGTTATTTCATATAGATATGGCTGCTCTAGGATGAACGGTTCCGCTACTCCACTGCAGATCAGCAGGTGGGCAAGAGGCGTTCCGCTGTAGAAAACAGGAGGTTAAACAATGAAGAAAGCGATTTTAGCAACAAAAGTCGGAATGACACAGATCTTCAATGCAGACGGCGTATTAGTGCCGGTTACTGTATTACAGGCTGGTCCTTGTGTTGTTACTCAGATTAAGACAGTAGACAACGATGGATACAGTGCAGTTCAGGTTGGATTTGTTGACAAGAAAGAAAAGACTGTTAACAAAGATGCCAACGGAAAGAAAGAAATTCGCAACAGACATGGCGTAAACAAGGCTCAGATGGGTCACTTCGCTAAAGCTGGTGTATCTGGTAAGAGATTCGTTCGCGAGTTCAAGTTTGAGAACGCAGACGAGTATAAGTTAGCAGATGAAATCAAAGCTGACATCTTCGCAGAAGGTGACAAGGTTGATGTTACTGCTATTTCAAAAGGTAAAGGTTTCCAGGGTGCTATTAAGAGATTAGGTCAGCACAGAGGACCGATGGCTCATGGTTCTAAGTTCCATCGTCATCAGGGTTCTAACGGTGCATGTTCTTCTCCGAGCCGTGTATTCAAGGGAAAAGGAATGCCTGGACACATGGGTAGCGTAAAAGTTACAACTCAGAATCTTGAAGTTGTAAGAGTTGACGCAGAGAACAACTTACTGCTGATCAAGGGTGCTGTCCCAGGAGCAAAGAAAGCTCTCATCACAGTAAAAGAGACCACAAAGTCTGGTAAATAGTGCAAAGTAAGAAAGGAGGAACTTTACGATGGCTAAAGTAGCTGTTTATAATATGGAAGGTAAAGAAGTTGATTCTATCGAATTAAACGATTCCATTTTCGGCGTAGAAATTAATGAGCATTTAGTTCATATGGCTGTGCTTCAGCAGCTTGCAAATAATCGTCAGGGAACACAGAAGGCTAAGACACGTTCTGAAGTTCGCGGTGGCGGAAGAAAACCATGGAGACAGAAGGGAACCGGTCATGCAAGACAGGGATCTACACGTTCTCCACAGTGGACAGGCGGCGGAGTTGTATTCGCTCCGGTACCAAGAGATTACTCATTCAAGCTCAACAAGAAAGAGAAGAGAGCTGCATTAAAGTCTGTTCTGACTTCTAAGGTAGCAGAGAACAAGTTCGTAGTTGTTGATGAGCTGAAATTAGATGAAATTAAGACAAAGAAGTTCGTACAGGTTATGGACAATCTGAAAGTTGAGAAGGCACTTGTTGTATTAAACGACATGGACACAAACGTGATCGCATCTGCAGCAAATATTCCAACTGTTAAGACTGCTCAGACAAACGAGCTGAATGTATTTGATGCATTAAAGTATGACAAGGTAGTTGTTACAAAGGCTGCTCTTGCAACAATCGAGGAGGTGTATGCATAATGGCAAACGTACAGTATTATGATGTAATCCTCAAACCAGTAGTAACTGAGAAGAGTATGAATGCAATGGCTGAGAAGAAATATACATTTCTTGTTCATCCGGATGCAAATAAAACTATGATCAAGGAAGCCGTAGAGAGAATGTTCGAGGGAACAAAGGTTGCCAAGGTCAACACAATGAATTGTGAAGGCAAGAACAGAAGACGTGGAATGGTAACAGGAAAGACTGCTAAGACAAAGAAAGCAATCGTTCAGTTAACAGAGGACAGCAAGGATATCGAGATCTTCGCTGGATTATAATTCTACAAGGAGTACTTGCATAAGAGTTGCTTCGCAAGCAATCGAAAGGAGAAAAACAATGGGAATTAAGACATATAACCCATATACACCTTCCAGAAGAAATATGACTGGTTCTGATTTCTCTGAGATCACTAAGACAACTCCTGAGAAATCCCTTACAACTTCTTTAAAGAAGAACGCTGGTCGTAACAATCAGGGTAAAATCACAGTTAGACACCAGGGTGGTGGAAACAGAAGAAAATACAGAATCATCGACTTTAAGAGAAGAAAAGATGGTATTCCGGCAACCGTAATCGGTGTTGAATACGATCCGAACAGAACAGCAAATATCGCACTGATCTGCTATGCAGATGGTGAGAAAGCATATATCCTTGCTCCTGCAGGATTAACCGACGGTATGAAGGTTATGAACGGACCAGAAGCAGAGGTAAGAGTTGGAAACTGTTTACCACTTGAGAATATTCCGGTTGGTACACAGATCCATAACATCGAGTTACTGCCAGGTAAGGGCGGACAGTTAGTACGTTCTGCCGGACTCAGCGCACAGCTGATGGCTAAGGAAGGAAAGTATGCAACACTTCGTCTTCCTTCAGGCGAGATGAGAATGGTTCCAATTCAGTGTAGAGCAACAATCGGTGTTATCGGAAACGGTGACCACAACCTCGTAAATATTGGTAAGGCTGGACGTAAGCGTCACATGGGTATCCGCCCAACAGTTCGTGGTTCTGTTATGAACCCTAATGACCATCCACACGGTGGTGGTGAAGGTAAGGCTCCGGTAGGTCGTCCAGGACCATGTACTCCATGGGGCAAGCCTGCACTTGGTTTAAAGACCAGAAAGAAGAACAAGCAGTCTAACAAGCTTATCGTAAGAAGAAGAGACGGTAGAGCTATCAAATAATTAGGAGGTTTATGAAATGGCACGTTCACTTAAAAAAGGACCATTTGCTGATGAGAGCTTACTCAAAAAAGTAGATGCTATGAACGCTTCCGGAGACAAGTCCGTAATTAAGACCTGGTCCCGTCGTTCTACTATTTTCCCATCTTTCGTTGGACACACAATCGCTGTTCATGACGGAAGAAAGCATGTTCCGGTATATGTTACAGAGGACATGGTTGGACATAAGCTCGGTGAGTTCGTTGCAACAAGAACTTACAGAGGACATGGAAAAGACGAAAAGAAATCAGGCGTGAGATAAAATAATATTTAGTGGAAGGAGGTTTCATCCATGGCAAAAGGACATAGATCCCAGATCAAGAGAGAGAGAAACGAAGTAAAGGACACAAGACCTTCAGCTAAGTTATCTTATGCTAGAGTGTCAGTACAGAAGGCTTGCTTCGTATTAGATGCAATTCGTGGTAAGGATGTTGCGACTGCACTTGCAATCGTATCCTACAACCCAAGATACGCTTCAAGCGTTGTAGAGAAGTTATTAAAGTCAGCAATCGCTAACGCTGAGAACAATAACGGAATGAAGGCAGAAAACCTTTATGTAGCAGAGTGCTACGCAAATAAGGGACCAACAATGAAGAGAATTCATCCTCGTGCACAGGGTAGAGCTTATAGAATCGAAAAGAGAATGAGCCACATTACAATCGTGCTCGATGAAAGATAGGAGGCAATCATGGGACAGAAGGTTAATCCTCATGGATTAAGAGTCGGCGTTATCAAAGATTGGGATTCTAAATGGTATGCAGATGGAGATTTCGCTGATTACTTAGTAGAAGATTACAATATCAGAACATTTCTGAAGAAAAAATTATACGCAGCTGGTGTTTCTAAGATTGAGATCGAAAGAGCATCAGATCGTGTGAAGGTTATCATTTACACAGCTAAGCCAGGTGTTGTAATTGGTAAGGGCGGCGCTGAGATCGAAAAGATCAAGGCAGAAGTTCAGAAACTTACAGATAAGAAGTTAGTTGTAGATATCAAAGAAGTAAAGAGACCAGATCGTGACGCTCAGTTAGTAGCTGAGAACATCGCTTTACAGCTTGAGAACCGTGTTTCTTTCCGTAGAGCAATGAAGTCCTGCATGGGTCGTGCAATGAAGACCGGTGCAAAGGGAATTAAGACTTCCTGCTCAGGACGTCTTGGTGGAGCTGATATGGCCCGTACAGAGTTCTACTCTGAAGGAACGATTCCGCTTCAGACACTTCGTGCAGATATCGATTATGGATTCGCAGAGGCAGATACCACTTACGGTAAAGTAGGCGTTAAGGTTTGGATCTACCGTGGCGAAGTGCTTCCTACAAAGGCTAATAAGGAAGGAGGAGCTCAGTAATTATGTTAATGCCAAAGAGAGTAAAACATCGTAAACAGTTCCGTGGTTCCATGGCTGGTAAAGCAACCAGAGGAAACAAGATCACATACGGTGAGTATGGTATCGTATCATTAGAGCCTTGCTGGATTAAGGCAAATCAGATCGAGGCAGCCCGTGTTGCTATGACAAGATATATCAAGCGTGGTGGTAAAGTCTGGATCAAGATCTTCCCAGAGAAGCCTGTAACTCATAAGCCTATGGGTGTTCGAATGGGTAAAGGAAAGGGTGCCCTTGAGTATTGGGTAGCTGTAGTTAAACCAGGTAGAGTATTATTTGAAATCTCCGGTGTTCCGGAAGACGTAGCGAAAGAAGCTTTACGTCTTGCTACACATAAATTACCTTGCAAATGTAAAGTAGTTTCACGTGCAGATTTAGAAGGCGGTGAGTCAAATGAAAACTAGTGCATATTTAGAAGAATTAAAGTCACTTACTGTTGCAGATTTACAGTCACAGTTAGTTGATGCAAAAAAGGAACTTTTCAATTTGAGATTCCAGAATGCAACCAATCAGTTAGATAATACAGCCAGAATTAAAGAAGTTCGCAAGAATATTGCTAGAATTCAGACTGTTATCACCGAGAAAGCTAGCGTTGCTGAATAAATCCAATTCTCAGAAAGGAGACTTCGGTCGTGGAAGAAAGAAATCTTAGAAAAACACGTGTAGGTGTTGTTGTAAGCGATAAGATGGATAAGACAATCGTTGTAGCTGTAAAGAACAACGAGAGACATCCACTGTACAAGGAGACTTGTAGAAATCATGGAAAGAGCAAAATAATAAAAGGAGGCTACAAGCATGGTACAGCAGGAAAGCAGACTCAAGGTTGCTGATAACACTGGCGCTAAAGAGTTACTTGTTATCCGCGTTATGGGTGGATCTACCAGAAGATATGCGAACATCGGTGATGTAATCGTTGCTACTGTTAAAGATGCAACACCAGGCGGTGTTGTTAAAAAAGGCGATGTAGTTAAAGCCGTAGTAGTTCGTTCAGTAAAAGGTGCTCGTCGTAAAGACGGATCTTATATAAAGTTTGATGAGAACGCAGCAGTAATCATCAAAGATGACAAAACTCCAAAAGGAACACGTATATTTGGACCAGTAGCTCGTGAGCTTCGTGAGAAACAGTTCATGAAGATTGTTTCTCTGGCTCCGGAAGTATTATAGGAGGAACGTCAATGGCAACTATGAAAATCAAAAAAGGCGACCTTGTTAAGGTTATCGCTGGAAAAGATATCAACAATGAGGGCAAGGTAATTGCCGTAAACGCAAAGAACAATACACTTCTTGTTGAGGGAATCAACATGGTTACTAAGCATACAAAACCAAGTATGTCAAATCAGCAGGGCGGTATCGTTCATCAGGAGGCTCCAATTGATGCTTCCAACGTAATGCTCATCCATGATGGAAAGCCTACTCGTGTAGGATTCAAGATGGATGGAGACAAGAAAGTTCGCTTTGCTAAATCAACAGGCAAGGTTATCGACTAATTGGAGAGAGGAGGATTAAGACATTGAGTAGACTTAGAGAACAGTACGAAAATGAGATCAAGGACGCAATGATCAAAAAGTTCGGATACAAAAACGCAATGGAAATTCCAAAGCTTGACAAGATCGTAGTTAACATGGGTGTTGGTGAAGCTAAGGAAAACGCTAAGGTTCTTGAGGCAGCCGTTAAGGATATGGAAGCCATCACAGGACAGAAAGCAGTTACAACTAAAGCAAAGAATGCTATAGCTAACTTTAAAATCAGAGAAGGAATGCCAATCGGATGTAAGGTTACATTACGTGGTGAGAAGATGTACGAGTTTGCAGATCGTCTCATCAACTTAGCATTACCTCGTGTACGTGACTTCAGAGGTGTTAACCCTAACGCATTTGATGGCCGTGGAAACTATGCCCTTGGAATTAAAGAGCAGATCATCTTCCCTGAGATCGAGTATGATAAGGTAGATAAGGTTCGTGGTATGGACATTATCTTCGTTACTACTGCTAAGACAGACGAAGAGGCACGTGAGTTACTGGCACAGTTCAATATGCCATTCGCTAAATAATCGGAGGAATTCTAATGGCTAAGACAAGTATGAAAATCAAACAGCAGCGTGCACCAAAGTTCTCTACAAGAGCTTATACACGTTGTAGAATTTGTGGACGTCCACATTCAGTTTTAAAGAAATACGGAATCTGCAGAGTATGCTTCCGTGAGTTAGCATACAAGGGACAGATCCCAGGCGTTAAAAAAGCTAGCTGGTAAGCCTGAAAGCAACTTAGTGAACACAAGCGCATATGCGCTGTGTGAGCTTAGTGCGAAGAGAACTTCCTTTCAGCAACAGCTGTTTTTATAAATAACTATATTAACAAACATATTTAAGGAGGATATCGTTCATTATGATGATGACAAGTGATCCAATCGCAGATATGCTTACAAGAATTCGTAACGCAAATACTGCAAAACATGATACAGTAGACATCCCAGCTTCTAAGATTAAAGTAGCAATCGCTGGAATCCTTGTAGATGAGGGATTCATCGAGAAATACGACATCGTTGAGGATGGAAAAATCAAGACAATCCATGTTACATTAAAATATGGTGCTGATAAGAACGAGAAGGTTATTACAGGCATCAAGAGAATTTCTAAGCCAGGTCTTCGTGTATACGCAGGCAAGGATGAGATTCCTTCAGTACTTGGTGGACTTGGAATCGCTATTCTTTCAACTAACCAGGGTATCGTAACTGATAAAGAGGCTAGAAAGCTTCAGGTTGGTGGCGAAGTTTTAGCATTCGTTTGGTAGCCCCTAAAGATCTTAATTTATATTAAGTATATTTTATAACGTATCCATATTCGATGCATCCATGATGTATAGTAGGGATACAGCAAGTAACATCTTAAAGTATAACCTGACCACAAGGTCAGAAATACTAAATAACTATTAACCTAATATCAAAATATAGGAGGTACGGGCATGTCACGTATAGGAAGAATGCCAATCGCAGTTCCTGCTGGAGTAACAGTTGAAATTGCAGAAAATAATCATGTGACTGTAAAAGGTCCAAAGGGTACTCTTGAGAGAACTCTTCCATCAGAGATGGATATCAAATTAGAGGGTGAAGAAGTAGTAGTTACAAGACCTAATGATTTGAAGAAAATGAAATCCTTACATGGATTAACAAGAACACTTATCCACAACATGGTTGTTGGTGTAACTGAGGGTTATACAAAGACTCTTGAGGTTAACGGTGTTGGTTACAGAGCTTCTAAGGCTGGAAAGAAACTTACTCTTAACTTAGGATATTCTCATCCGGTTGAGATGGAGGATCCGGAAGGACTTGAGTCAGAGGTTCAGGATAACAAGATCATCATTAAGGGTATCGATAAAGAAAAAGTTGGCCAGTACGCAGCTGAGATCAGAGATAAGAGAAGACCTGAGCCATATAAGGGCAAGGGAATCAAATATGCTGATGAGGTTATTAGACGTAAAGTTGGTAAGACTGGTAAAAAATAATTAAAGGAGTGGACAAGTAATGGTTAGTAAGAAATCAAGAACAGAAGTTCGTGTAAAGAAACATAACAGAATGCGTAATCATCTTGCTGGTACAGCACAGCGTCCTCGTTTAGCTGTATTCAGAAGTAATAACCATATGTATGCTCAGATTATTGATGATACAGTTGGAAATACACTCGTTTCTGCATCAACACTTGACAAGGATATCAAGGCAGAGCTCGAGAAGACTAATAACGTAGATGCAGCAGCAAAGCTTGGTACTGTAATCGCAAAGAAAGCATTAGATAAAGGTATTTCAACTGTTGTCTTCGATAGAGGCGGTTTTATTTACGCAGGAAAAGTTAAAGCATTAGCTGAAGCAGCAAGAGAAGCTGGCTTAGATTTTTAGGAGGAGACAAACATGAAACGTGAAATCATTGACGCTAGTCAATTAGAATTAGTTGACCAGGTAGTTGACATCAAGCGTGTAACAAAGGTTGTTAAGGGTGGACGTAACATGCGATTCACAGCTCTCGTTGTTGTTGGTGACAAGAACGGCCATGTAGGTGCAGGTCTTGGAAAAGCAGCAGAAATTCCTGAAGCTATCCGCAAGGGTAAAGAGGACGCCATCAAGAGCATGGTAAATGTTAAGTTAGACGAGAACAACTCTATTACACATGATGTAACAGGAAAATATACAGGTGCTTCCGTATTATTAAAGAAGTCTCCTGAAGGTACTGGTATCATCGCTGGTGGTCCTGCACGTTCAGTATGCGAGATCGCTGGTATCCAGAATATCCGTACAAAGTCTTTAGGATCAAACAACAAGCAGAACGTAGTACTTGCTACTATCGAGGCTCTTAAGCAGTTAAGAAGCCCTGAGGATGTTGCAAAGCTTCGTGGTAAATCTGTAGAAGAAATCTTAGGTTAGGAGGAACGCTAAAATGGCAGATAGAGTTAAAGTTACATTAATCAAATCTACAATCGGTGCTGTTCCTAAGAACAAGAAGACTATTGAGGCTCTTGGTCTTACTAAGTTAGGCAAAACTGTAGAGTTACCAAACAATGCAGCTACACAGGGAGCTGTTCGCAAAGTAGCACCATACGTAAAAGTAGAAGAAGTTTAAGAATAAAATAAGGAGGTACCGTGATGGATTTATCTAATTTAAAAGCGGCTGAGGGTTCAGTTCATAGTGATAATTTCAGAAGAGGTCGTGGACACGGCTCAGGAAACGGTAAGACTGCTGGTAAGGGACACAAGGGACAGAAGGCTCGTTCAGGAGCTCCAAGACCTGGTTTCGAAGGTGGACAGATGCCATTATATAGAAGATTGCCTAAGAGAGGTTTCAAGAATAGAAACACTCTTACAATCGTACCTATAAATCTTTCAGCTCTTGAGAGATTCGATAACGATGCAGTAGTTTCAGTTGAGACATTAATCGAGGCTGGAATCGTTAAGAATCCTAGAGATGGCGTAAAGATTCTTGGAAATGGAGAACTTACTAAGAAGCTTACAGTTCAGGCTAACGCTTTCAGTGCTAGTGCAAAAGAGAAAATCGAAGCTCTTGGTGGAAAAGCAGAGGTGATCTAATGCTTAAAACACTCCGTAATGCGTTTAAAATAAAGGATGTCCGTAATAGAATCCTTTTTACATTCATGATGCTTATTGTCATCAGAATCGGAAGCGAGCTTCCGATTCCTGGTGTCAAGGGCTCCGTATTTCAGAGTTGGTTAAACAGTAAATCAGCAGATGGTTTAGGCTTTGTTGATGCTATAACAGGTGGATCATTCTCACAGATGTCAGTATTTGCGCTGAATATTACACCATACATTACATCTTCAATCATTATGCAGTTGCTTACAATTGCTATACCTAAGCTTGAAGAGATGCAACGCGATGGCGAGGATGGCAGAAAGAAAATTGTTGAGATAACACGTTATCTTACAATTGGATTAGGCCTTCTTGAGTCAGTCATGATGGTAATTGGTTTTTATAGACAGAATTACCTTACAGAAAAGACACCATTGACTGTTATTATGGTCGTTACTTCACTTACAGCAGGTTCAGCTGTACTTATGTGGATTGGAGAGCGTATTACAGAAAAGGGTGTAGGAAACGGAATATCAATAGTATTGACAATCAATATTATTTCACGTATTCCAGAGGATTTAAGTACACTTTGGTCACAGTTCATTGCTTCAGCAGCGAACGTTCCAAAGGCGATTGTTGCAGGCCTTATCGTAGTAGCAATAATTGCTGCAATGGTAGTATTTGTAGTATTGCTTCAGGATGCACAGCGCAAGATTCCTGTACAGTACTCAAGCAAAATAAGAGGCAACAAGCAGATGGGCGGTCAGCAGACATGTATTCCACTAAAGGTAAATACCAGTGGAGTTATCCCGGTAATCTTTGCGCAGTCTCTTATGCAGACACCTGTTATCATTGCCAGCTTCCTTGGAAAAGGCAATGGAAATGGAATAGGCTCTAAGATATTAAAAGGATTATCACAGTCTAACTGGTGTGATCCAAAGGAGCCGGTATATTCAATCGGACTTATTGTTTACATTGTGTTGATCATAGCATTTGCTTATTTCTACACAAACATTACATTCAATCCGCTTGAGATTGCAAACAATATGAAGCGTTCAGGTGGCTTTATACCCGGTATCAGACCTGGAAAGCCAACCAGCGATTACTTAAATCAGATATTAAACTACATTGTATTTATTGGAGCTATAGGACTTGCGTTTATCGCATTTGTTCCGATATTTTTCAATGGAGTATTCAACGCAGATGTATCCTTTGGTGGAACTTCAATCATCATCATTGTCGGAGTTGTTATTGAGACATTGAAGCAAATTGAATCACAGATGAGAGTTCGATACTATAAAGGATTTTTAGATGATTAATTGTACATTGGAGATACTGAATTCAGTATCTCCATTCGTGCTATCAACAAGTTTTGTATAAAAGGAGAAAATTTTTATGAAGATCATCATGTTAGGGGCACCTGGTGCCGGTAAAGGTACACAGGCAAAACAGATAGCTGCAAAATATTCTATACCACATATCTCTACAGGAGATATATTCCGTGCAAACATCAAGAACGGAACAGAGCTTGGTAAGAAGGCAAAGACTTATATGGATCAGGGAGCACTTGTTCCGGATGAGCTTACCTGTGACCTTGTTATGGATAGAATACAGCAGGATGATTGCAAAAACGGATTTGTATTAGACGGTTTCCCAAGAACAATTCCACAGGCAAAGGCACTTGATGATGCTCTCACAAAGATTGGGGAGAAGATGGATTATGCCGTCGATGTAGATGTTCCTGATGAGAACATTGTTAACCGTATGGGTGGAAGAAGAGCTTGCCTCAATTGTGGTGCAACATATCATATCGTTTTCAATCCAACAAAGGTTGAGGGCAAATGTGATGCATGTGGCGCTGACACAGTACTCAGAGATGACGATAAGCCTGAGACAGTTCAGAAGCGCTTAGCTGTATATCATGAGCAGACACAGCCGCTTATCGAGTATTATGACAAGCAGGGTATTTTAAAGTCTGTAGACGGAACAAAGCCTATGGATGAAGTATTTTCAGCCATTGTAGGTATTTTAGGTGAATAATAATGTCTGTAACTATCAAATCAGAGCATGAGATAGAGCTGATGAGGGAGGCCGGCAGGATTCTGGCGGCCGTTCATCAGCAGCTCGGTAAAGAAATCAAACCGGGAATGTCCACTAAGGATGTGGACCGGCTGGGCGAAGAAATGATTCGTAGTTATGGATGCGAGCCGTCTTTCTTAGGATATTGCGGATATCCGGCCTCCATATGTGTTTCAGTAAACGAGGAGGTTGTGCATGGTATCCCGACTGATGAGCGTATCTTACAGGAGGGCGATATCGTGAGCCTTGATGCTGGTGTTATCTACAAAGGATACCACTCAGACGCAGCCAGAACAGTAGGCGTAGGAGAGATTTCAGAGGAAGCAAGACTTCTTATAGAAAGAACACGTCTCAGTTTTTTTGCAGGAATAAAGAATGCAGTTGCGGGAAACAGACTGTATGATATTTCAGGAGCCATACAGCAGCTTGCCGAGTCGTTTGGATACGGAGTTGTATATGATCTTGTTGGTCATGGCATAGGAAGCCATTTACATGAGGATCCTGAGGTGCCGAACTTCAGACCACAGGGTTTTAGAAAAGGGCTTAGACTTAAGCCGGGCATGACACTGGCGGTTGAGCCGATGATTAATGCAGGTTCACCGCATGTTGTGTGGATGGATGACGAATGGACAGTGGTTACTGAGGATTTATCGTTGTCGGCACACTATGAAAATACCATACTTATTACAAAAGGAAAGCCGGAGATACTTTCTCTGACAGAGGATGAAAAAGCAGCCGGATTTCTGGAGCTAATCTAATAATAATCATAACGAAACCCAAGGATTTATTTACAGGAGGAATCAAAATGTCAAAAGCAGACGTTATCGAAGTTGAAGGTGTTGTAGTTGAGAAGTTACCAAATGCGTTTTTTAAGGTAGAGCTTGAGAACGGACACCAGATTTTAGCTACAATCAGTGGAAAGCTTCGTATGAATTTCATCAGAATTTTACCGGGAGATAAGGTAACAATTGAGATGTCTCCATACGACCTTACAAAGGGCAGAATTATCTGGAGAGATAAGTAATTTTTACAGATAATTTTTTTAAAAAATATATTGACTTCCCTTAAGTGTCCGTGTATAATGCTATCTGGACACTTTTGGAAAAGTACCTGAAAAGGACTTTTATAGAGAAAGGAGGATTTGCTGTGAAGGTAAGATCATCAGTTAAACCTATTTGCGAAAAGTGCAAAGTTATCAAGAGAAAAGGAAGCATCAGAATTATCTGTGAGAATCCAAAGCATAAGCAGAGACAGGGTTAATTAGTACAAATATTTGACCCTGTTATTTGTGCGTTTGGTTTATTAAACCTTTTTTCACATCATTATGTGCGGCTGCAGCGAGATATTTATCATCGCTGTTCATAATAAACAGAGGCATTCTGGTTTCATATTATAATACCGAGTGATATGGAACAAAATGCAAATATGGGAGCGCATATGGCTACACACATTTCAGGACGTGCAACCGTAGCTGTAGATGCATATGTGTTTCGGAGAGCATACATCAAGTTGCAGATGTATCGTTACTATAGTAAATAACTAAAAATTATGGAGGTGTAAACACACATGGCTCGTATTGCAGGTGTAGATTTACCAAGAGAAAAACGTGTAGAAATCGGCTTAACTTACATCTACGGAATCGGAAGAGTAAGTGCAGACCGTATCCTTGAAGCAGCTAATGTTGATCCAAGCACTCGTGTTAGAGATCTTACAGATGACGAGGTTAAGAGAATCAGCGCTGTTATCGACGAGACAATGACAGTTGAAGGTGATTTAAGAAGAGAAATCGCTTTAAATATCAAGAGACTTCAGGAAATTGGATGCTATCGTGGTATCCGTCATAGAAAGGGACTTCCAGTTCGTGGTCAGAAGACAAAGACTAATGCAAGAACTCGCAAGGGTCCTAAGAGAACAGTAGCAAACAAGAAGAAATAATCACTTGGAAAATAAGTGAAAACGCCACTTGAACGTAGTGCGCGTTTAGTTCTGCGGACGAAGAAGCAGAGCTTCATTATAACTTAAATAAAGTTTAGAAAGTAGAAAGTAGGTTAGTTTAAATATGGCTAAGAATGTTGCAAAGAAAACAACTAAAAAGCGTGTAAAGAAAAACGTTGAACGCGGACAGGCACATATTCAGGCATCTTTCAATAACACAATCGTTACTTTAACAGATGCTGAAGGAAATGCTTTATCATGGGCAAGTGCCGGTGGTCTTGGATTTAGAGGTTCAAAGAAATCTACTCCATATGCTGCACAGATGGCAGCAGAAACAGCTACAAAGGCAGCTTTAATCCATGGATTAAAGACAGTTGACGTATTCGTTAAGGGACCAGGTTCAGGGAGAGAGGCAGCTATCCGTGCCCTTTCAGCATGTGGTCTTGAGGTTACATCAATCAGAGACGTTACTCCGGTACCTCACAATGGATGTCGTCCACCAAAACGTAGAAGAGTCTAATCAGGAGGTATAGATTAAAATGGCAGTTAATAAAGTACCTGTACTTAAGAGATGCAGATCACTTGGTTTAGAGCCAAGTTATTTAGGATATGATAAGAAGTCTAGAAGAAACCTTACAAGAGCAAACAGAAAGGTGTCTGAGTACGGACTTCAGTTAAGAGAAAAGCAGAAAGCTAAATTCATCTATGGTGTTTTAGAGAAGCCTTTCCGTAACTACTACAAGAAAGCAGATCAGATGAAAGGATTAACAGGTCTTAACCTTATGACAATCCTTGAGTCAAGACTTGACAACGTAATCTTCCGTCTTGGTTTCGCAAGAACAAGAAAAGAAGCTAGACAGATCGTTGATCACAAGTTCGTTACAGTAAACGGAAAAGTTGTTAACATCCCTTCATACCTTGTAAAGGCTGGCGATGTTATCGAAATTAAAGAGAGCAAAAAGAATACTCAGAGAATGAAAGATATCGTCGAGGTAGCTGGCGGAAGAATCGTTCCGGAGTGGTTAGACGTAGATGCTGAGAAATTACAGGGAACTGTAAAAGACTTACCTACACGTGAGCAGATTGATGTTCCTGTAGATGAGATGCTCATCGTCGAGTTATATTCTAAGTAAAATTAGGTTGATTTGCCGGGGATTTATTTCCCGGCTTATCCACTCTTTGATAACATATAACAACGATACCCGAGAAGGAGGGAATTTGAAGTGTTCGATTTTGAAAAACCAAAAATTGAAATCGCAGAAATTTCAGAAGACAAGACATATGGCAGATTTGTTGTAGAGCCATTAGAGAGAGGTTACGGTACAACACTTGGAAACTCTTTAAGACGTATCATGCTTTCTTCTTTACCGGGCGCTGCAGTAAGCCAGGTCAAGATTGATGGTGTTTTACATGAATTCAGCTCTATTCCTGGTGTTAAGGAAGATGTTACAGAAATCATCATGAATATCAAGAACCTTGCAATTCGCAATAATAGTTCTACAAATGAACCAAAGGTTGCATATATCGAATTCGAAGGTGAAGGCGTTGTTACAGCAGCCGATATTCAGGTTGATTCAGATATCGAGATTTTGAATCCTGAGTTAGAGATTGCACACTTGAATGGTGGTGCAGATTCTAAGCTTTACATGGAGCTTACAATCACAAACGGCAGAGGTTATGTCGGAGCAGAGAAGAACAAGAACGAGGATACACCAATCGGAGTTCTTGCTGTAGATTCAATCTACACTCCTGTTGAGCGTGTTAACCTTACTGTAGAGAATACCCGTGTAGGTCAGGTTACAGATTATGATAAGCTTACATTAGATGTATTTACAAATGGTGCATTGGAGCCTGACGAGGCAGTCAGTCTTGCAGCTAAGGTATTAAGTGAGCACTTAAATCTGTTCATCGATCTTTCAGAGGCAGCACAGCAGGTTGACGTTATGGTCGAGAAGGAAAACGATGCTCAGGAAAAGGTTCTTGAGATGAACATCGATGAGCTTGAGCTTTCAGTTCGTTCATACAACTGCTTGAAGCGTGCAGGAATTAACACTGTTGCAGAGCTTATCAATAGAACACCTGAGGACATGATGAAGGTTCGTAACCTTGGTCGCAAGTCTTTAGAGGAAGTTTTAGCAAAATTAAAAGAATTAGGTTTAGAGTTAAATCAGACTGAGGAATAATTCATTCGAATAATCCTTGCACTGATTCTTCTAAATAAATTGGTCATATATAAATTTTAAATATCATATTTATGTTTATGTGTGACAAAACTCATAGCGGCAGGGCCAGTAAGACCAAAGAGCGTGACCGTGTCTGATACATGAGTGGCAACTGATTTGAGCATTTGCTTTTTGAAATAAGGCAATGCTTTATCACAACAAGATACGATGTCTGGCAGTAAGACCGATGAGCGTGACCGGATGTCCCACAAATGGAGGAAATTAAAATGGCAAAATATCGTAAGTTAAGCAGAACATCAAGCCAGAGAAAGGCTTTACTCAGAGGTCAGGTTACACAGCTTCTTGTTAACGGAAAGATCGTAACTACAGAGGCTAAGGCTAAAGAGGTTCGTAAGATCGCTGAGGGTCTTATCGCATTAGCAGTAAAAGAGAAAGACAACTTCGAAGAGGTTACTGTAACAGCTAAGGTTGCCCGCAAGGACAAAGATGGCAAGAGAGTAAAAGAGGTTGTAGACGGAAAGAAAGTTACTGTTTATGACGAAGTAGAGAAGAAGATCAAGAAGGATTCTGCTTCACGTCTTCATGCCAGAAGACAGATGCTCAAGGTTCTTTACACAGCTAAAGAGTCTGACGGCACAAAGAAGGGAACAAAAACTATCGATGTAACAAACAAGTTATTCGATGAGATCGCTCCTAAGTATGCTGATCGTAACGGTGGTTACACAAGAATCGTTAAGATTGGACAGCGTAAAGGTGACGGAGCTTTAGAGGTTCTTCTTGAGTTAGTTTAATATTTAATCGGTATAAATCTTAGACTAAATAAAACCAGAGATTTGAGTGGATGACACTCACTTCTCTGGTTTTTTATTTCTAGGGTAATTATTCTAATCTATTGAGAAAAACTGATGCGTCTTATTTGCATGTATAGTTCGACTGCCTTTGGTTTGAATTCGTAACTGTAACGCATAAAAATACCCCTTTCACTGGATATCCAGTAAAAGGGGTACATATTAATTTCACACGGCTTTTTTAAATACGATTAATTATTTATTCTTTGCTGCAGCCTGCTCGTCATTGTACTTCTGAACACACTTCTTGATTCTGTCATATGGTGAGAGAAGATCACTGATAGAACAGTCGTGGTTTAATGTATCAATGAGGTATGCGATGTATTTGCTCATGTCACAGCTGATATAGTACTCCTTAGAGAGAAGTTCCGGTGACTGGTAGATAAGGTTTGTTGTAACTACTCTGTAGATGAGACCCTCCTCGTATGCTTTGTCAAATGAAGCGAAGCCGTTTGTGAAGAGACCGAATGTAGAAACAACAAAGATTCTGTTAGCTTTACGCTTCTTGAGCTCTCTTGCTGTATCTATCATACTCTCGCCGGAAGAAATCATATCATCGATGATAAGAACATCCTTACCCTCCACATTTGTTCCGAGGAACTCATGAGCTACGATAGGGTTACGTCCGTCAACGATGCGGCTGTAATCACGACGTTTGTAGAACATACCCATGTCTACTCCGAGTACGTTTGCAAGGTAGATAGCACGGTTCGTAGCGCCCTCATCAGGAGAGATAATCATAAGATGGTCAGCATCAATAGTGATATCCTTTACGTTCTTTAAGATACCCTTGATGAACTGGTAAGAAGGCATTACATTCTCAAAACCATTCAGAGGAATAGCATTTACCACACGAGGGTCATGAGCATCGAAGGTGATGATATTGTCTACACCCATGTTGATAAGTTCCTGAAGAGCCAATGGACAGTCAAGAGACTCACGGCCTGTACGTCTGTGCTGACGGCTCTCATAAAGGAAAGGCATGATAACTGTTATTCTTCTTGCTTTTCCGCCGGCTGCAGCGATAACACGCTTTAAGTCAGCATAGTGGTCATCAGGTGACATGTGGTTTGTCTGACCGCATACTGTGTAGGTAAGACTGTAGTTAGTTACATCTACCATGATGTACAGATCATAACCACGAACAGACTGGTTGATAACACATTTAGCCTCGCCGGAACCGAATCTAGGTGTAGAAGGCTTGATAATGTAGCTGTTTTTGTAGTAGTCCTTGAAAGCACTCTCGTTAGCATGCTGGTGCTCTCTGTGCTCTCTCCAGCCCTGTAAGTATGCATCTACCTTCTGGGCAAGACCTATACAACTGTCGGTTGCAACAAGTCCAAGTGTACCGGTTGGCATAGTCTCCAAAATTCTCTCATCGTTTGGCATTGTTATTCCTCCATATAACCATATAATAAATAAACTAAATATATAATATAAAAAGCGTTATTTGGAAAGACGCTTTTTAATTCGTATGTCATCTCCAAAGAGCTTGATAAAACTATAATTGCTTGAAATTCTTGAAAGTGTTCTCTCGGAGTAAATCTCTGCTATCTGCTCCAAATTCAGATTAGTGGAAATAATAGTAGATTTCTGTCGCAGTATACGCTCATTTACACAAAGGAAAAGCTGTGATGTGGTAAATGAGTTGGAAAGCTCGGTTCCGAGATCATCTATGATAAGTAAATCACAGTCGAATATATTCTGGTGCGCTGCGATAGCATCTGCATCCTTTTCAAACACACCTTTGCTTAATATATCAAATAATTGGAATGCTGTAAAGTAAATTACGGAGTAACCTGCATCTAAAAGCTCTTTTGCAATGCAATTAGATAAAAAAGTCTTTCCGACACCGGTATTACCGTAGAAAAATATGTTTTTAGGTTTGTTTTCAAAATTATCTATAAATTCATGACAGTTCGTCACGGCAAGCTTTGCTGTGGCGAGCGCAGACAGCCCTGTCGCAGGATTTTTCTGCTCATCTGAGTAATAATCAAATGAGAGCGTGGAAAAATTCTCACGAGACAAAATCTCCCTGATATTGGACTGCGAATAAACGGTATTGATAATAGCCTGCTTGAAACAATGACATTTCTGACCGTTTATGTATCCTGTATCGTGGCAATCTGGACAGGTGTAAATAGGCTCAAAATAATCAAGCGGATATCCGAGTGTGGATAGCAGTGCAGCACGCTCCTCTTTATAGTCATCGATTGCAAGGCGTAAAGCGGCAAGAGCATTCTCATCGCCGTCCATAAGCCTGTACGCCTGCCTGACAGATGCGGATGCAATCTCTGAGTCAATCTCCCTGAGGCGGGGCGCCTTGCGATAGGCTTCCTCAATACGCTTGTCATGTATGTATTTGTTCTGAAGCTGGCGTTTATCGTAGCCTCGCATTATCTCATCATATTGAGCATTGGTAAGTGCCATATACCCTCCTTGGGATGTGTAAATCTAACTTGAAAAATCATACAACGAAATTGCGCAACAGAAATCATACAAGTTAAATTATATAATTGAAATCACGCAACAGAAATCATACAGTTTAAATCATATAATTGAAATCATGTAGCTTAAATCATACCGTAGAATTGAGAAACAGCTTCTCCAGCTTGTCGTAATCATTGTTGCGCTGATTGAAGTTGTTAAATTTATTCTTGGAACTTGAATTATTGCTTTTTGGTTTTGAGGAACCGTTTGCAGCATTTGTGCTCTGTGATGAGCCGGTAGCAGAGGCCTTATTGGCCTTGGCAAAGTTGGCATCAAGCACTTCAACATCCTTTAATGTATGTACATCCTTTTTCCTCCAGTTCGCGAGTATCGAGTCTGTGTACTCGAAGCTTGGCTTCTGGATAGCTGAAATAGTTTTACTGCAGGCGGCCTTTACAAGCTCTATATCGAAACCGTATTCGCCGACCCATTTGTTGATGAGTGACACCTCAGAGTCAACCAGATTGCGGCCTGTGATGCCTAGAGCCTTCATTACAGAATAGTAAATCTGTGAGTGAGCGGCTGCATCGTCCTTTGCCTGATCTACGGTCTTTATGCCGGCATCGGCCCAGCCGAGAGCGACCTTGTTCATGTACCGAAGGCTTGAATGTCCTTTGGTAATGCAGTACTCCACGAGATACTCCACCAGGTCGGTAGAAAAATGAAGCTCGTCCAGCCAGTAGAGCACCATATTGGTGTCTGTGGATGAGAGCGTATGCTTCAGATATGTCTCTATAATAAAGAAAAGCTCTGAAATGTCAGGATTCTTTCTAAACTCCTTAATCTCATCAAGTGTGTATTCCTTCTGTGAAGAAGCAGCTTTGTCAGGAGTCTGGCTCTTAAGCTTTTCCACAACAGAATCCTGCATCTGAATATTTGCGGTAGAAATATTCTGTGCAGCATTATTAACCACGCCGTTTTTCAAAATATTCTGTGTAGCATTATTAACCACGCTGTTTTGCAAATTATTCTGCGCGGCATTATCAGCCACAGCGCTTTGTATATTACTCTGAGCAGCCTGCATACCGGATACAGAAAGACTGCAGAGGTTGATTCCCATAATCTGGCCATCAGCGCCGGATTGCAGCTGTAAAATGCCCTCAGAAGCCCAGTAATTGAGAGCACGTATGATGTCGGCCTCAGTATTGCTGAAATGATCGGCAATCTCTGAAATAGTTGCTATGCCTGCCCCGGAGCCTGTCGCACGGAGCAGATAAAGGTATACCTTGACAAACTCACCGTTTGCCTTTGGCATGTATTGATCTATAAAAATATCTGACACAGTAGTGAATGATGTTGCTATGTCACTGCTAATGTTTATCGCTGTCATATAAAAAACTCTCTTTCGCTTAACCTGTGAGCAATTATAGCACAATATTTTAACCGTGTGAAGATGGTAAAAGTGCTACAAGCCTTGTAAACTCGGGCTTTCTGAATCCACAAAAAAATGTGGATAATGTGGATAACTATGTAAAATAATTGAAAAATCAATGTATCACAGGGTATATAAGCTGTTGAAAATTATTTAAAAAATCCACACACAAAATGAGAGTTGTTAACATTTTGTATGTGGATAACGTGGATAACTTATTTCTTAAGCAGGTCTTCGCCGATTTCTACTACATTTCCGGCACCCATTGTTATCAACAGGTCGCCGTTTACACAATTTTCTGATAAAAATTTCTCGATTTCCTCAAATGATGGGAAATAGTGCGCATTCACACCTTTTTCGAGCAATAAATCAAGGAGGTCCTTAGATGAAATGCCATAGGTGTTCTGCTCACGAGCAGCATAGATATCAGCTAGCACCACAACATCTGCCATTGAAAGAACATCGGCAAAATCATTTAAGAATGCCTTGGTTCTGGAATAGGTATGTGGCTGGAAGCAAAGGACAAGCCTGTCATGTGGATATTTTTGTGCAGCTGTCAGTGTTGCACGGATCTCGGTTGGATGGTGAGCGTAGTCATCAATGATTGTGACGCCGTTTACCTTGCCCTTGTACTGGAAACGTCTGTCAGCACCGCCAAATTTGTCGAGGCCTGTGAGGATAGACTCCTCATCAAGACCGAGTGTGGTGGATAAAGCTATGGCTGCGAGCGCATTGCTTACATTGTGAGCGCCCGGAACAGAGAGTTTTACGTCGAAAAGTGGACTACCCTGTCTCATAGCTGTAAAAGATGCACAGGCTTTATCGTCATAGGTTATATTTTCCGGATAGAAATCATATTTTGAATCAAAGCCATAGGTGATAATCTTCTGAGGAAGACCTGCGACAATCTCTTCATAGCGGTCAATTTCACCATTGATGATGGTAGCACCGCCTGCGAGAGTGTTTGATGCATATTCGCGGAAGGAATGCCTGATGTCGTTGATATCCTTGAAGAAATCCAGATGCTCAGCCTCAATATTTAAAATAATACTGTAGCGTGGTCTGAAATTCAAAAAGCTGTTTGTGTACTCACACGCCTCAGAGATGAAGTACTCTGAATCGCCCACACGCAGATTGCCGTGGATAGATGACAAAATACCTCCTACGGAAATGGTAGGATCTGTCTGAGCGGCGAGAAGAATCTCACTGATCATGGATGTGGTGGTAGTCTTGCCGTGTGTGCCGGCTACAGCGATAGAATAATCGTAATTGTCCATAATCTGTCCGAGAAGCTCGGCTCTGGTAAGCATTGGAATACCGGCTGCTTTTGCTGCGGCAAACTCAGGATTGCTTTCGTGGATAGCAGCAGTGTAAACCACCAGGTCGATATCGGAGGTGATATTGTCTGCGCTCTGACCATATATGACTTTTATGCCCTTGGCAGCAAGAGTTTTTGTGAGGTCGGATTCCTTTGAATCGGAGCCGGAAATGGTAAAGCCCTCCTCATGCAGAATCTCTGCGAGACTGCTCATGCTGATACCGCCGATGCCTATGAAATGGATGTGTATTGGTTTGCTGAAATCTATTTTATACATTTATTTTACCTGCCTGATTTATTATAATTTATATTGTAACTATTAAGAACTGCTGAGAACAAAAAGCCGATGTGTCATGATTGCATGTAAGCGACAGATTTTCTTGTTCTGAATAGTTACTTTATATTAATTATACAACTAAATACAGTATTTGCAAAGGAAAAATAAGGTGAAAGCAGGCATGACTTTCAAATGATAAGAACCCTTGCAGGTTAAACAGATATACGATAAATGACACTTGTGCAAAATGTCAAAAAAAAAGAAAAATATTATTTGATTTTGTGAAAAATGTTGAAGTGATAATGCGGCTGTGGTATAATTTTTTTTATAAAAATAATTCATCCGGACCATATGAATTTGATGGGTTTAAAGTATATGGCAGTAACTGCAATTTATGCAGCGGCAACTATAATTTATATGGAAACAATTGTGATTTATTATAGAAGCATTACAGATACGGTTATTACAGAAACTAGTGGTGGGTACCGGATGGGCACAACAAAAATTAGGACAGACGAGGAGTGATAACGTGATTAAGAAAGAAATGATAGCCATGCTTTTAGCAGGCGGTCAAGGCAGCAGACTTGGTGTTCTGACAGCGGACGTAGCAAAACCGGCAGTTTCGTTTGGTGGAAAGTACAGAATCATAGATTTTCCGCTTAGCAACTGCATCAATTCAGGCATTGATACAGTTGGGGTACTTACACAGTATCAGCCACTCAGACTTAACAGCCACATAGGAATAGGTATTCCGTGGGACCTCGACAGGAATAACGGAGGAGTGGCAATACTGCCTCCTTATGAGAAGAGCGGCAACAGCGAGTGGTACACAGGTACAGCCAATGCAATCTACCAGAATATGAGGTATATAGACAGTTACAACCCGGACTATGTGTTGATACTGTCAGGAGACCATATTTACAAGATGGACTATGAGGTGATGCTTGATTTCCACAAGGAAAACAATGCAGATGTGACCATAGCAACAATGCCGGTGCCTATCGAGGAGGCCAGCCGATTTGGTATCGTCATAGCCGATGATGATAAGCGCATCAATGCATTTGAGGAAAAGCCGGTTCATCCGCGTAGCAATCTCGCATCAATGGGCATTTACATATTCTCATGGCCGGTGCTAAAGGAAGCCTTACTTGCACTAAAGAATCAGGAAAACTGTGATTTTGGCAAGCATGTCATACCATACTGCTTTGAAAACGACAGACGTATGTTTGCATACGAGTTCAACGGATACTGGAAGGACGTAGGTACACTGGGCTCATACTGGGAGGCCAATATGGAGCTTGTGGACATCATTCCGGAGTTCAACCTGTACGAGGAGTATTGGAAGATTTACACAAAGAACGATGCAATCGAGCCACTTTATATAGCCAAAGGAGGTCATGTGGAGCGAAGCATCATGGGTGAGGGCTGTGAATGCTATGGTCATGTGGAACATTCTGTTATAGGTGCCAACGTCAAGATTGGAAGAGGCGCAGTAATACGTGATTCCATCATCATGCGTGACACGGAGATAGGCTCCAATGTCACGATAGATAAGTCCATTATTGCCGAAAATTGCAAGGTGGGCGACAATGTGACACTTGGCTTCGGACAGGAGAAGCCGAACGTATTAAATGAGAGCATATACTCATTTGGGCTTGTCACTATAGGAGAAGATTCTGTGATACCGGACGGGGTAAAGATAGGCAAAAATACAGCAATCTCCGGTGTTACATACGAAGAGGATTACAAAGACGGTGTGCTTGAGGGCGGAGAAGTTATTATCAAGGCAGGTGACGGAAAATGAAGGCAATAGGAATAATTTTGGCCGGCGGCAACAATAATAGAATGAAGGAACTGACAGCAAAACGAGCAGTACCGGCCCTGCCGGTAGCAGGCAGCTTCAGGGCTATAGATTTTTCACTCAGCAGCATGTCAAACTCACATATACAGACAGTTGCGATATTGACACAATATAATGCACGCTCACTGAATGAGCATTTAAGCTCATCAAAATGGTGGAATTTTGGCAGAAAGCAGGGAGGATTATTCCTCTTTACACCTACAGTCACAGCGGACAACAGTGACTGGTACAGGGGTACGGCAGATGCGATGTATCAGAATATTGATTTTCTCAAGAGACGCCATGAGCCATATGTCATCATCAGCAGCGGTGACTGTGTATACAAGCTGGATTTCAACAGAGTGCTTGATTTTCACATCGAGAAAAAATCAGACATTACAGTGGTATGTAAGGACATGATGTACAACGACGATGTCAGCCGTTTTGGTGTGGTACGCATGGATGAGGAGTCGAGAATCACAGAGTTTGATGAAAAGCCAATCGAGGCTTCATCCAATACCATTTCCACAGGTATCTATGTCATCAGAAGACGACAGCTCATAGAGCTTTTGGAGGCAGCAGCTGGGGAAAACAGATTCGATTTCGTAAATGATATCCTCGTGCGCTACAAAAATGTAAAGAAAATATATGGCTACAAGATGAATTCATATTGGAACAATATCGCCGATATTGATGCATACTTCAAGACCAATATGGATTTCTTAAGACCTGACGTCAGAAGCTATTTCTTCAGGGAGGAGCCGACAATCTGTTCAAAGGTGGACGACCTGCCACCGGCCAAGTTTAATCCGGGATCAGACATTTCAAACAGTCTCGTATCAAGTGGCTGTATCATAAACGGCAGAGTGGAGGATTCGGTGCTTTTCAAGCAGGTATTTGTGGGCAAAAACACCACAGTGAAGAACTGCGTGATACTCAATGATGTCTACATAGACGACAATGTGCACCTTGAGAATTGCATTGTAGAGAGTCGCGGAACCATCAGTCCAAACACATACTACTGTGGTGAGGATGGAGTCAGAATAGTAAAAGAAAAAAATGTAAGATATGTAATTTAAAAACAGACCAGGGGGACAAAAATATGCAGATTACAGACATCAGAATTCGTAAGGTAGAAAAGGAAGGCAAGATGAAGGCGGTTGTGTCAATTACAATCGATGATGAATTCGTGGTACATGACATCAAGGTAATCGAAGGAGAAAAGGAACTTTTCATCGCCATGCCAAGCCGTAAGGCAAACGATGGCGAGTACAGGGATATAGCCCATCCGATTAACTCTGCCACACGCGAGAAGATCCAGAATATGATTCTTGAAAAGTATAAGACAGAGATTGAGAATGCATAAAATCAAACAATAACTTTGAAAAAGCGATGAGCAAGGCGGGATATAAAATACCTGAGCTGGTATAATAATCCAAATATATTTCACACAAACCGGTCTATCCGTGGTACAATAAGCCACAGACAGACCGGCTTTTTAGAGTATAGCTAAAATAAAAGAGGATAGACAAACAGATATGTACAAGACGAAAATAGATAATCTGGATTTAAAACAGATTGCTGACAGTGGTCAGTGCTTCAGATGGAAGAACACAGGAGAAAACGAATACACGGTAGTGGCATTTGACAGGGCACTTCGGATTAAACAGGACGGGAATGAGTTTGAGCTGGACTGTGATGAGGCTGACTGGAACAATATATGGAAAAGTTATCTGGATATGGATACGGATTATGCGGGGATTGCAAAGCTTATAGCAGACGGAGATGACGCGCATCTGAAGGAGGCGTATGCATATGGCAGTGGTGTGCGCATTTTAAGGCAGGATTTGTGGGAGATGATTGTTACTTTTATGATTTCCCAGAATAATAACATAAAGCGAATCACAAACAGTGTGGATTTACTTTGCAGGCGGTGCGGACATAAAATAGACGGCAGTGCAGAGGGGGAAGAACTGTATACATTTCCAAAGCCTCTTGAGGTACCGGATGAGGTATTTGATGACAGGAGCATGGGCTTTGGCTATAGGGCACCGTATCTGAAGGAAATATATGAGTATGGTGCTAATAATCCTGACTGGCTTGATAATCTGCGCAAAATGAGCTATGATGAGGCGATGGAAAGCCTGCTTTCTCGCAAAGGAATTGGCAAAAAGGTGGCGAACTGCATATGTCTTTTCGGTTTGCATCATGTGGATGCATTTCCGATAGATACGCATGTAAAGCAGCTTTTGGACAAATATTATAGTGACGGTTTTGATTTTGAGCGCTACAAGGGTGTGGCGGGAATTATCCAGCAGTATTTGTTTTATTTTGAATTGTAAATGATATGAGAAAGAGAAAGGATAAACGATGTACGTTATAGTAGGACTTGGAAATCCTGACAAAAAATATGAGCACACAAGACACAATATCGGATTTGATGTGATAGATGCGCTTGCGGATAAATATAATATAAGTGTGACAGACAAAAAGCACAAGGCGCTCTGTGGAAGCGGAGTGATTGATGGCATGAAGGTGCTGCTTGTAAAGCCGCAGACATACATGAACTTAAGCGGTGAGTCTGTTGCTGAGGTAATGAATTTTTATAAGCTTGATCCGGAGGAGAAAATGATCGTTATTTTTGATGATATTTCGCTCGAGCCGGGGCGTATCCGTATCCGCAAAAAGGGCAGTGCTGGCGGTCACAACGGGATTAAGAGCATCATTGCAATGACCGGCACACAGGGCTTCAGCCGTATCAAGGTCGGTGTTGGAGAGAAGCCGCAGGGCTGGGATCTTGCTGACCATGTGCTCGGGCGTTTCAGTTCTGAGGACAGGGCAAAGGTGGAGGAAGCTATCGGTCATGCGATGGATGCAGCAGTTCTTATGATGCAGGGCGAGACGGATAAGGCCATGAACATATATAACTAGCTGGAAATCGACAAGGTGATTTTGAACAGACAGAAATGGAGAATTGAAAGTGAAAGCATTTACAGAGCCACTCCTTTCCCTTGCGGGCTTTGAGGAGATGACAAAAACGGCAGAAAAATCGTCCGGACTTATATCTGTCACGGGATGTATAGATGCGCAAAAATCACAGATGATATATGCCTTTGGAGGTCACAGGAAAAACAAGCTTATTGTGACCTTTGGAGAGCAGAAAGCGAAGGAACTGTACGATGAGTACAGTTTTTTTGACAAAGAGGTGGTGTATTATCCATCAAAGGATGTGCTTTTTTACCAGTCGGATATCAGGGGCAATCTCCTTACAGCAGAGCGTATCAGGGCTTTGAAGGCTATCCGCGAGCAGGAGAGAGTGACGATTGTGACCACCTTTGACGCGCTGATGAATACAATGGCGCCGATAGAAAAGATGTGGGAAAATGTGCTTACACTTGAGCAGGGACAGCTTTTGGATTTGAAGGAAATACAGGCTGCTCTTATCCGGATGGGCTATGAAAAAGAGTATCAGGTCCAGACGATGGGACAGTTTTCTGTCAGGGGTGGTATTCTTGATGTTTTTCCGCTGACGGAGGAGAATCCTATCCGAATCGAGCTGTGGGGAGACGAGATAGACACTATCAGATATTTTGACTGCGAGAGCCAGAAATCCATCGAAAATATTGACCGGGTGAGCATATATCCGGCGGCAGAGCTTGTACTTAGTGATGAGGAAAAGGCCGGGGGAATTGAAAAGCTTAAGGCAGAGGCAAAGCGGGTGTCTGACAAGCTTAGAAAGCAGATGAAGACAGAGGAAGCCCACAGAGTGAGTGTGATGGCAGACGAGCTTACCGAGGAATGGGGAGAGCTGTCCATGTATGCAGGCAGGGATGCTTTTTTGTCGTACTTTTTTGACGAGAGAGTCGGGATTTTGGATTATTTTAATCCATCGGACAGCCTTATATTTTTCGATGAGCTGACCAGATGTACAGAGCAGGGAAAGCTTACAGAGACTGAGTTTTCAGAGAGCATGAAGCAGAGACTTGCGATGGGATATATACTTCCGGGGCAGATGAACGGTCTTTTTACAGAGAAGGAGATTGTGGCAAAGCTCGAGAAGTATTCGTGTATCGCACTCGGTGCGCTCGATAATAAAGCAAACGGACTGCACCAGCTGGGAAGCTATGGTATTCACTGTCAGAGTGTCAGCCCATACAATAACAGCTTTGAGCTTTTGATAAAGGATTTAAAGCGCTATAAGAAAAACGGCTACAGAGTCATTCTTTTATCTGGTTCAAGGACAAGGGCAAAGCGGCTTTCAGAGGATATCACAGATCAGGGAATCACATGCTTTTATACTGAAAACTACGACCATGAGCTTTCAGAGGGGCAGATTATGGTCTGCTACGGCAAGGTGAGAAGAGGCTTTGAGTATCCTATACTAAAGTTTGCCGTGATTACGGAGTCAGATATTTTTGGGGCGCAGCAAAAGAAAAAGAAGCGTCACCGCACCTATGAGGGTGAGAAAATACAGAGCTTTACCGATTTGTCGGTTGGGGACTATGTAGTTCATGAAAACCACGGACTAGGTATTTACCGCGGCATTGAAAAGCTTGAGGTGGATAAAAAGGTAAAGGACTACATCAAGATAGAGTATCAGGGTGGCTCCAATCTCTATATTCTTGCCACCCAGCTTGACATGATACAAAAGTATGCCGGAAAGGATGCCAGAAAACCAAAGCTCAACAAGCTTGGCGGTCAGGAATGGACCAGGACTAAGAACCGTGTCAGAGGTGCGGTAAAGCAGATTGCAGGAGACCTGGTGAAGCTGTACGCCCAGCGTGAGCAGCAAAACGGATATGCCTTCGGCGAGGATACGGTATGGCAGAGAGAGTTTGAGGAGCTTTTCCCTTTTGATGAGACTGAGGATCAGATTCTTGCAATTGAAGCCACAAAGACTGATATGCAGAGCCATAAAATAATGGACAGACTGATTTGCGGTGACGTGGGTTACGGCAAGACGGAGGTTGCGATCCGTGCGGCCTTCAAGGCGGTGCAGGACAGCAAGCAGGTGGCATATCTTGCCCCGACAACCATTCTGGCACAGCAGATTTACGATACGTTTTCGCAGAGGATGAAGGATTTTCCGGTGAATGTGGATTTGATGTGCCGTTTCAGAAGTCCGGCGGAGCAGAAAAAGACGATAGAGAAGCTTAAAAAGGGTGAGGTCGATATCATTATCGGAACACACCGCATACTCTCAAAGGATGTGCAGTTTAAGGATCTGGGACTTTTGGTAATCGATGAGGAGCAGCGCTTCGGAGTGGCTCACAAGGAGAAAATTAAGCAGATGAAGGTCAATGTGGATGTGCTCACACTGACTGCTACACCGATTCCGAGGACACTCCACATGAGTTTAATCGGCATAAGGGATATGAGCGTGCTTGAGGAGCCGCCGATGGACCGTGTACCGATTCAGACATATGTCATGGAGTACAATGATGAGCTTGTCAGAGAGGCAATTAACAGGGAGCTTGCCAGAAACGGACAGGTGTACTACGTATACAATAAAGTGCGCGACATAGCAGAAATAACGGCAAAGCTGCAGGAGCTGGTGCCGGATGCGACTGTTGCATTTGCGCACGGACAGATGAAGGAGACGGAGCTTGAGCGCATCATGTACCGTTTCATAAATGGTGAAATAGATGTGCTTGTATCCACGACTATTATTGAGACCGGACTTGACATCTCAAACGTCAATACAATGATTATACACGATGCGGACAACATGGGACTTTCACAGCTTTATCAGCTCCGCGGACGAGTCGGCAGGTCTAATCGTACTGCGTATGCATTCCTCATGTACAGGCGCAACAAGATGCTAAAAGAGGTGGCAGAAAAGCGTCTTGCAGCGATAAAGGAGTACTCAGACCTTGGCAGCGGCTTTAAGATTGCCATGAGAGACCTTGAAATCCGAGGTGCTGGCAATCTGCTCGGTGCGGAGCAGAGCGGCCATATGGAGGCAGTGGGCTATGATTTGTACTGCAAGATGTTGAGCGAGGCTGTAAAAGAGGCAAAGGGAATCGAGGATATCAGTGATAAATTTGATACGACCGTGGATATTGTGACCGATGCTTATATTCCGGCAGGTTATATTGCAAACGAATTCCAGAAGCTGGATATATACAAGCGTATTGCAGGCATAGAGATAGAGGAAGAGAAGGACGAGATGCTCGAGGAGCTCATAGACAGGTTTGGTGAACCACCAAAATCAGTGCTCAGCCTGCTTCGCGTGGCAAGGCTTAAGGCGTTGGCTCATGCCGTATATATCACTGAGATAAAGCAGACCGGCTCTCTGATAAAGCTTACCATGTTTGAACGGGCAAGGATAAATGCGGAGAAGATACCGGAGCTTATTGCCCGGTATAAATCCTCACTCAAATTTAATATGGCAGAAAACCCATATTTTACATTTGATTTAAAAAATGGCAGCTTGGCGAAGAAGCGGGATGTGCTTGATGTGGTGGAGGAACTGATTTCGCAAATGCGTAAGGAACTGATTACAGCTGAATAGTTACACGAATTTTGGAATCATGTAGCATATAGCATAGGAAACACCACATGCTTTACGCGAAATTGACGATAATTTACAAAGTTTAGAAAATGCTTGCCAGCAGGCCCGAAAAGCTCTATAATATACGAGCGATACTATACCAATTTTAAAGAGGATAGATACAATGAAAGCGAAAAAAGTAATAGCCATGTTATTAGCTGCAACACTCTCAGTTACAGCTTTTACAGGATGTGCAATAAATAAAACCGCAACAGTTGCGACATTAGATAAAGAGGATATCAAGCTTGGGCTTGTTAATTTTATGATAAGGTACCAGGAGGCCGGTTATGATGACATGTATATACAGTACATGGGCGAGGGCTACTGGGACAAGACAGTATCAGGCAATAATACTGTGCTTGAAACATGGAAGAAAAATGCTATCGAGGAGGCTCATGAGCTTTACACATTAAAGGCGCATCAGTCAGATTACGATGTAGAGGTTTCTGATGATGAGAAAAAGGAAATCAAAAAGGCCGCAGAGAAGTTTATGAAGGCAAATTCCGATGATGTGATAGACGAGATGAGTGCTACAGAGGAGATTGTCGAGGAATATTTAGAGCTTCGCCTCATAAAGAGTAAGATGTATGCTGCAATCATCAAAAATGCTGATTCAAGCGTGACGGATGAGGAAGCCAATATGGCTGCATACACCGTTGTGAAGCTTGATTACAAGGGTGCATATGACTCTAATTACCAGTATCAGACATATACAGATGAGCAGTCAGCACAGATAAAGGCACAGGCAGATGCAGTGGTAGAGGCGCTTGCAGGCGGATCATCCTTAGAGGATGCAGCCAAGGCAGCAGGCACTACAGCCACAACAGGCACATACGCTACATACGTTGATCCGGATGCGGAGAAGACAGATGATTCAGATAAGAAATCAGATGACACAGAGTCCACCGAGTCTGTAAGCGATACCGAGTCTAAAGAGAGCTCAGAGTCATCGAACAGCAAGACAAAGGACAGTGTATATACTACAAACAATCTTGATCAGAGCGTTGTAGATGCACTCAATTCCCTCGAGGAGGGACAGACCTCAGACCTCATCACTACAGACAGCACTTACTATATCGTAAGGCTTGACAAAAAGACCGATGAGGAAGCAACAGAGTCAAACAGGAAGACTGTAAAGGGCAATAAAGAGGACAAATATTACAATGGCATCCTTTCAGGATGGCAGGACGATGAAAAATGGTCTGTAAAGCAGAAGCAGCTTGACAAGATCAAGATTCACAATTATTTTACTACTACCAAGAAGGACAAAAAGGCAGCAGACACAAGCGCTACAGAGAGCACACAGCAGTCAGAAAGCACCAATAGTACAGATACAGAGAATACTGAGGCAGTAGATGGAACAGAAAACTAATATCGTACTTATAGGCATGCCGGGAGTTGGAAAGAGTACCATAGGCGTAATACTTGCAAAGGTGCTGGGATACAGCTTCCTGGATGCGGATTTACTGATACAGGAGCAGGAGGGAAAGCTTCTGCGTGAGATAATTGAGGAAAAGGGCACGGATGGTTTTATAGAGGTAGAGAACCGTGTCAATGCCTCTATCAGGGCTGATAGGGCCATTATAGCTACAGGCGGTTCGGTGGTATACGGAAAAGAGGCCATGGAGCATCTTAAGGAGATAGGCAGAGTTGTGTATCTCAAGGTTTCTTATGCTATTTTGGAAAAACGACTTGCAGATATAAAGGGTAGAGGTGTAGTATTAAAGAAAGGGCAGACTTTAGAGACCCTTTTTGAAGAGCGCTCAAAATTGTATGAGCAGTATGCAGACATCGAGGTTTCCGAGGAGGGGCTTGATGTGGAGCAGACAGTAGAGAAGCTGGTGGAGGCACTTGAATTATAGTGCTTATTTATCGTGATATGATTAGATAATAGTAGCTGCTGCGTCATTTATTAAAAGCAGCACCGGCACAAATGGCGGCTTAAATACGTCGTCATAAATGAAATTTGTAGTTGGATGTATAACAATAGTGTAAATTGAGAATAGTATATTAGGAGGAAGTATACTCCTGAATTCATAGAGGTGGAATATGGAACAGTACGTAATCAAAGGTGGAAATCCTTTATACGGTGAAGTTGAAATTGGTGGAGCTAAAAATGCTGCACTTGCTATTTTGGCCGCTGCCATAATGACAGACGAGACTGTAACAATAGATAATTTGCCAAATGTAAGGGATATTAATGTCTTACTTCAGGCAATCGAAGAAATCGGCGCACATGTGGAGCGCGTGGATATACACAAGGTAAAGATAAACGGTTCATTTATCAGAGGCGTAAATGTCGATAATGAATTCATCAGACGAATCAGGGCATCATATTATTTAATTGGTGCATTACTTGGAAAATACAAGCATGCAGAGGTTGCGCTTCCGGGAGGCTGTGATATCGGAAGCAGGCCGATTGACCTTCATATGAAGGGCTTCCGCTCCATGGGAGCAGACATAGACATAGCTCATGGCCTTGTCATCGCCAGGGCAAAGGAGCTTAAGGGCACACACATATATATGGATAAGGTTTCTGTAGGTGCCACAATCAATATTATGATGGCTGCAGCCATGGCCGATGGCAAGACTGTTATCGAGAATGCGGCTAAGGAGCCTCATGTCGTTGACGTGGCAAATTTCTTAAACAGCATGGGAGCAAATATCAGGGGCGCAGGAACCGATGTCATCAGAATTGTAGGTGTGGAGAAATTACATGCGACAGAGTATTCTGTCATTCCGGATCAGATTGAGGCCGGTACATTCATGTTTGCAGTTGCGGCAACAGGAGGCAATGTGCTGGTAAAGGATGTTATTCCAAAGCATCTTGAGGCCACCACAGCAAAGCTGTTGGAGGTAGGCTGCCAGGTAGAGGAGTTTGATGACTCAGTCAGAGTAATATCAGACGGACATTTAAAGCATACACAGGTCACAACACTTCCATATCCGGGCTTCCCGACAGATATGCAGCCACAGATGGCAGTGCTTTTGGGTATCGCTGAGGGCACCAGTACAGTGACAGAGAGCATATTTGAGAATCGTTTCAAGTATGTTGACGAGCTCACCAGAATGGGAGCTGATATAAAGGTAGAGAGCAATATAGCAATCATCAGCGGTGTGAAAAGATACACAGGTGCCAGAGTGAATGCACCTGACCTAAGAGCAGGAGCTGCACTGGTTATAGCAGGTCTTGCAGCAGATGGCATCACAGTGGTTGATGATATCTATTATATCCAGAGAGGCTATGAGGCACTCGAGGAGAAGCTTACAAAGATTGGTGCAAAGATTGCCAGGGTAGAGGATGAGAAGGAGCTTCAGAAGTTCATACTCAAGGTATCGTAATAGATAGGTATATATAAAATAAGAACCGGCAGCATCTTACTGTAGATGTACGGTTCTTATTTTTGGTTATTTTATAATTTTTTTGAGTAACTACTCCGTAATCCTTTTGATTATAAAAATGAATAGGGTATCGAAAATGGATTATTGATAAATCTGTATCGAAAATGATACTTGACATATATATCATGTGGTAGTAACATAGCTGACAGAGATTTGAAAAATTCTATATTGTAACTTCTCTTATTCAGAGTGATGGAGATACAAAGGATCTATGAAATCACGGCAACCCCGTTAGAAAACAGGAAGGTGCCAACCTGAGCGAGTAATCGAACAATAAGAGGATTTTTATTATCTTAATTTTAATCCACTTATTTGCAGTAAGTGGTTTTTTTATTGGAAAATTGGTGACATAACAGGAAAGGAGTAACCGAAAACTAATGGAGAAATTATTATTTACATCAGAATCAGTAACTGAGGGACATCCGGATAAGCTCTGCGATGCAGTATCAGACGCCATCCTTGATGCATGTATGGAACAGGACCCGATGAGCCGTGTCGCATGTGAGACAGCAAGCTGCACAGGCTTCATCCTTGTAACAGGAGAGATTACCACAAAGGCACAGCTTGATATCCCTGCAATTGTCAGAAAAACAGCACTTGAGATCGGATATGATGACGGAAAGAAGGGACTCGACGGAAACTCATGTGCAGTAATGGTTTCAATTGACAAGCAGTCTGCTGATATCGCCATGGGAGTTGACAAGGCACTCGAGGCAAAAGAGGGCGACCTTACAGACGACCTTGACACCGGAGCCGGAGATCAGGGAATGATGTTTGGATATGCTACAAACGAGACTGAGGAGTATATGCCATACCCAATCGCGCTTGCTCATAAGCTTGCATTCCAGCTCACAAAGGTAAGAAAGGACGGCACACTTACATATCTTCGTCCGGACGGAAAGACACAGGTTTCAGTAGAGTATGATGAGGCAGGAAAGCCGGTAAGACTTGAGGCAGTTGTACTTTCAACACAGCACGACGAGGATGTTACCCAGGAGCAGATCCATGAGGACATCAAGAAATATGTATTTGACCCAATCCTTCCAAAGGATATGATTGATGCTGAGACAAAGTTCTTCATCAATCCTACAGGACGTTTCGTAATAGGTGGACCACACGGAGATGCAGGTCTCACCGGTCGTAAGATTATCGTAGATACCTACGGCGGATATGCACGTCACGGCGGCGGAGCTTTCTCAGGAAAGGACTGCACAAAGGTAGACCGTTCAGCAGCCTATGCAGCACGTTACGTAGCAAAGAACCTTGTAGCAGCAGGATTTGCTGACAGGTGTGAGATTCAGCTTTCATATGCTATCGGTGTTGCACAGCCAACATCTATAATGGTTGATACATTCGGCACAGGAAAGCTTGCAGATGACAGAATCGTTGAAATCGTAAGGGAGAATTTCGACCTTCGTCCGGCCGGAATCATCAAGATGCTTGATCTCAGAAGACCTATCTACCGCCAGACAGCAGCATACGGACACTTCGGACGTACAGATATCAAGCTGCCTTGGGAGGCACTTGATAAGGTTGAGGACCTCAAGAAATATCTCTAAACAAAGTCCTATATTATATTAGAAAGAATTTAGAGAAAATTTAGACAGAAGTTATCGGATATATGATATAATCAAGTCATGGGACTGACATTGAGTCGGTTTCCATGGCTTTTTTATATATGGTTTAGTCGTAAGAGATTAATCAAATGATGATTATAATGATTTATAATAACCTGAGATTATTAGGTAACATATCGAAGGTATAAGTGATACGCGAATAATAAAATTTTAAATGTAACTATAAACATATCTATAGGCAGACGATAACGAATAAATTTTCAGGAGGAACGGATATGAGCAGAATTTTGATAGTAGAGGACGAGGTTGCAATTGCTGATCTTGAGAAGGATTACCTGGAGCTGAGCGGCTTTGAGGTAGAAGTGGAGAATGATGGCACAAGCGGTCTCGCAAGGGCTTTGGCGGAGGATTTTGATCTGTTTATTTTGGATCTTATGCTGCCGGGCATTGATGGCTTTGAGATTTGTAAGCGGATTCGTGAGAAAAAGAATACACCGATACTCATGGTTTCAGCCAAGAAGGATGATATCGACAAGATAAGAGGACTCGGACTCGGTGCAGATGATTATGTCACAAAGCCGTTTTCACCATCAGAGCTTGTTGCCAGGGTAAAGGCTCATCTGGCCAGATATGAGCGCCTGATCGGAAGCGCTACACCTGAAAATGATATCGTTGAGATTCGTGGCATCAAGATTGACAAAACAGCCCGCCGTGTTTGGGTAAACGGAGAGGAAAAGCAGTTTACCACAAAGGAATTTGATCTGCTCACATTCCTTGCTGAGAATCCAAACCATGTATTTACCAAGGAGGAGCTCTTCAAGGAAATCTGGAATATGGATTCGGTCGGAGATATCGCGACAGTCACTGTACATATCAAGAAGATTCGTGAGAAAATTGAGATTAACACTGCAAAGCCACAGTATATTGAGACTATTTGGGGTGTTGGATACCGTTTTAAGCTGTAGTGATTTTTAAAAAATATAGTAGATATTGTAGTATTAATAGGACATATCAAATTCAAATGCGAAAGGATATGTCCTTGTTGTATATATAAAGTGGCTTATTAATTTATTCAAATGGAGAATACTATGAAGATAAAAACAAAACTTGCTATATCATTCTGCATAATTATTTTTGTGCCTGTTGTGCTCACCAGTATAGTGCTTGTGGGTTTCAATAAGATTCAGCTAAAGGCCATAAACAAGACATATGGCATGGAGGATGCAGGCATGCTCGCGCTTACTGACACGGTGCAGTTTCTGAACAAGGTGACAGGGCGCACATATGATGAGCTCGAGAAGACATCGCTCATAGAACCATCCAAGCTTCTTGATAGTGATTATCTGACTAAGATAAATAAGAAGCTGGAGAAGAAGTATTCATATCTCATAGTGAAAAGTGAAGGAGAGCTCATTTTCAATGGTGGAATTGACAATGATGATATTTTGAGAAAGCTTCCGCGAATATCCAATAAGCAGAGCAGCTATGATGTGAGCAGCTATATGGACAGTGATGACAAGGTGCTCATAAAGCAGCTTAATTTTTGTGACAGTGATGGTGACGAGGCGAGTCTTTACATAGTGACATCAACCGCGTGCGTGATCCCTGAGGTCAGGACTGTTTTGATAGAGGGAGCATTTGCGCTTGTATTTATACTTCTTACTACGGCTGCCATGCTTATAGTGTGGATATACAGGAGTATCATCACACCGATAGAGAGGCTGCGTATTGCCGCTGAAAATATCAAGGATGGCAATCTGGACTTTGAGCTTGAGACGAGTCCGAGCGACGGAGAGATTGGCGAGCTGTGTACTGCGTTTGAGCAGATGCGTGCGCGCCTCAAGAAAAATGCCGAGGAAAAGGTGACGAATGAGTCTGAAAACAGAGTGTTAATCAGCAATATCGCACATGATTTAAAGACTCCTATTACTGCGGTAAAGGGCTACGCCGAGGGCATACTTGACGGAGTGGCAAACACCCCTGAGAAGGTCGATAAATACGTCAGAACCATTTACAATAAGGCAAACGATATGGATAAGCTCATTAATGAGCTGACACTTTACTCGAAGATTGATACGAACAGGATTCCATACAATTTTGCGAAGATAAATGTCACAGATTATTTTAACGACTGTGTTGAGGAAATAGGACTCGATCTTGAGGCGAAAAATATCAGGCTTTCATATGAGAATCATGTGGATAGCAACGTGCTTATCATTGCTGATCCGGAGCAGCTTCGCCGTGTGATTAATAATATAGTCGGCAATTCGGTGAAGTATATGAACAAGACACAAAGCTATATAGATATCAGGATAAATGATGTTGGTGACTTCATACAGGTTGAAATCGAGGACAATGGACGAGGAATCGCCCAGAGAGATATGCCATATATTTTTGACAGATTTTACAGAGCGGATGCGTCGAGAAATTCGGCTACCGGAGGCAGCGGCATAGGACTTTCCATCGTAAAGAAGATTATAGAGGATCACGGCGGCAAGATATGGGCTACCAGCAAAGAGGGTGATGGAACTACCATGTTTTTCGTAATCAGAAAGTATCAGGAAACACAGGATATGAACCGGCAGTAAACAAATAAACAGGATATTGACATAAAAAGTAAAACTATAATAAAAAATTAAATTAAGAGCTCCCGAGTGACAGCGCAAATAGTGTTGTCAGCCGGGAGCTTTAATTACAAAGTTTTCATTGTGCAGACCGAGGTCATAGTAGCCCCATGGTTATTATGATACAAAATCTGAATCCTAAAATAAGTTAAGGAAAAACACATAAAATATTTGAAAAATAAAGTCTGACGTAGTAAAATAGTAGCATTACGCGAAGGGACCATGGAGAAATCGAAAGGGGGACAAACATGCATAAATTCAGACAAAAATATATAGGAGACAAGGCATTTTATAAGCGCTATCTCATGCTGGCAATACCAATGATAATCCAGAATGCAATCACAAATCTGGTAAGCTTTCTGGACAACATTATGGTAGGACAGCTTGGTACAGAGCAGATGTCAGGAGTAGCAATCGTAAACCAGCTCATATTTGTGTACAATCTGGCTGTATTTGGGGCGGTGTCAGCGGCAAGTATATTCGGAGCACAGTATTTTGGCAAGGGAAATCATAAGGGGCATATGTATTCCTTCAGATTCAAGCTGTATGCAGCGCTGCTTGTTACAGCAATAGCGATGACACTGTTTATCACGAACGGAACAGGTTTCATATCACTTTATCTGACAGATACGGCAGGAAACGGTGCCACGGAGGTAGCACTGGCATATGGAAAGGAATATCTGGAAATTGTTATGATAGGTCTCATACCGTTTGCGGTGACACAGGCCTATGCGACAAACATAAAGGAAACAGGACAGACTTTTGTACCGATGGTTGCAAGCTTTGCAGCAGTTGGAAGCAATGCGGTGCTTGATTTTCTGCTTATCTTCGGAATAGGACCGATACCAAAGCTGGGTGTGGCGGGAGCCGCTATTGCCACTGTGATGTCGCGATATATTGAGACAATAATAGTTGTGCTGTGGGCACATAAAAACAGGGATAAGAACAGATATCTCGAGGGCGCTTACAGAGGAATAGGAATGCCGTTTGGTGAGTTTAAGACTATATTCATCAAGGGACTGCCACTCATGCTCAATGAGCTTTTTTGGGCAGCAGGCATGACAACGGTTACACAGTGCTATTCAGTACGAGGACTCTCGGTAATCGCAGGTTTAAACATTGCGACAACGATAACAAACCTTTTCAATATCGTGTTTATACAGCTTGGCGCATGCATCAGCATAGTTGTGGGGCAGTATCTTGGAGCCGGTGAGCTTGAAAAGGCAAAGGATGCGGATAACAAGATGATAGTGTTCAGTGTGTTCTGCTGTTCTATAATGGCGGCGGTCATGCTTCTGGTAGGCGGATTTTTCCCTCAGATATATAACACAACAGATGAAATCAAGTCACTCGCAACAAGCTTCATAGCGGTATCAGCGATAATTATGCCGTTTTGTGCATTTACACATTCGTCGTATTTCACACTCCGCTCAGGCGGCAAGACACTGGTCACATTTCTGTTTGACTCCGTATTTACGTGGGTGATAGTGGTGCCGGTGGCATTTGTGCTCGCCAAATACACAGCACTTGGCATAGTAGCGGTGTACTTCCTCGTGCAGGCCACAGAGCTGATAAAGGTAGTCATCGGATACTTCATGGTGAAAAGCGACGTGTGGCTCGTGCAGATGGTATAGGAATGTAAGTCATTATCTTGCGGAAAAGTGAAATAAAAGTTATACTGTAGCAAAAGTCAGCATAACAGTTCTAACCCAGAATGAAACGGAGCATAAAATGAGCGAAGAAAAACAGCACAAGCGCCGCGTGCATTATAGCGGAAAATATCCCAAAAAATTTGAGGAAAAATACAAGGAATTAAACCCGGAGAAATACAAGGATACAATTGAGCATGTCATCAGCAAGGGAAATACTCCTGCGGGCATGCACATATCCATAATGGTAAAAGAAATCATAGATTTTCTGGACATAAAGCCGGGACAGACAGGCTTTGATGCCACACTCGGATACGGTGGCCACACAAGGGCAATGCTTGAAAAGCTTGAAGGACAGGGACATATGTTTGCCACCGATGTTGACCCAATCGAGTCTGAAAAGACAAAAAAGCGTCTCGCTGAAGCAGGCTTTGGAGAGGATATTCTCACCATAAAGCTTCAGAACTTCTGCACAATAGATGAGATTGCAAATGAAGTAGGAGGCTTTGATTTCATACTTGCAGATCTGGGAGTTTCATCAATGCAGATAGATAATCCTGAGCGTGGATTTTCGTTTAAGGTGGATGGACCGCTGGATCTGCGTCTTAATCCAAATGCCGGTATCAGTGCGGCAGAGCGGCTTGATAATATATCCCGTGAGGAGCTTTCGGGTATGCTCTATGAGAACTCAGATGAGCCGTATTGCGAGGAGCTTGCAAAAGCAATCACAGACGAGATAAGGAAAGGCAACCGCATAGATACGACCACAAAGCTTCGTCACATTATAGAACAGACACTTGATTTTCTGCCTGAAAAGGATAAGAAGGACATCATCAAAAAGACCTGTCAGCGCACATTCCAGGCGCTCCGCATAGACGTAAACCATGAGTTTGAGGTGCTATATGAGTTTATGGAAAAGCTTCCGGGAGCATTAAAGCCCGGCGGAAGAGCTGCCATCCTTACCTTCCATTCAGGAGAGGACAAGCTGGTCAAAAAGGCACTCAAGGCAGGATATAAAGCAGGAATATACAGCGACTATTCCAAGGATGTGATTCGTCCATCAGCACAGGAATGTGCTCAGAACGGACGTGCCAGGTCCACGAAGATGCGCTGGGCGGTCCGTGCGGAATAGAAAAGAATAAAAATAGTTCTAAAACACTATTGCGTTATTGAGAAAAATAGTCTACTATGAACGTGTTATATGACTGACGGATAAGTGGAATAACCACATGAAATATAACAAATAAGAGCCGACCGTCTGGGCGATAAACCCGGACAGTTGGCTCTTTTTGATTATAAAATCAGCCATAGTCGTATAAATAACCATGGAATGTATCTCAAAAGAAACAACATGGATATTGACAAAAATACTGTAGTAAGTATATACTAACCACAGTTAAACAAAACTAATCAAACGAAGTAACATTCACGCATTTTAAGGAGGATATTACAATGATAGAAATGAAAGAGTGGGATGGATTTGAAGGACGTCTTTGGAAAGAGGAAATCAACGTCCGTCAGTTTATTCAGGACAACTACACTCCATACGACGGAGATGAGAGCTTTTTAGCTGATCCGACAGATGCTACAAACAAGCTGTGGGATGCGCTTCAGAAATTACAGAAAGAGGAGCGTGCCAAGGGCGGAGTTCTTGACATGGAGACAGAGGTTGTAACAGGAATCACAGCTTACGGCCCTGGATATATAGATGAGTCATTAAAGGATCTCGAGCAGATTGTAGGTCTTCAGACAGATAAGCCGTTAAAGAGAGCATTCATGCCTTACGGTGGAATCAAGATGGCGGTGCAGGCTGCTGAGACATATGGTTACGATGTAAGCGACAAGCTCAAGGAGATTTTTACAAAATATCATAAGACACACAACACAGCAGTATTCGATGCATACACACCTGAGATGATGAAGGTCCGTCATGCAAAGATCCTTACAGGTCTTCCTGACACATATGGCCGTGGACGTATCGTCGGCGATTACCGTCGTGTAGCATTATACGGACTTGATTACCTCATCGAGGAGAAAAAGAAGGATAAGGCAAACTGTGGCTGTGGACAGATGACAGATGATGTTATCCGTTTAAGAGAGGAAATCGCAGAGCAGATTAAATGTCTTGAGGATATGAAGAAGCTTGCAGAGATTTACGGATACGATATCTCAAGACCTGCAACAAACGCAAAAGAGGCAGTTCAGTGGTTATACTTCGGATACCTTGCAGCAATCAAGACACAGAATGGAGCAGCAATGTCAGTAGGACGTGTATCTACATTCCTTGATATCTACATCAAGAGAGATATGGACAAGGGCATCCTTACAGAGCAGGAAGCACAGGAGCTCATCGACCATTTTACAATGAAGCTTCGTATGGTTAAATTTGCACGTATCCCTTCATACAACCAGTTATTCTCAGGTGATCCTGTATGGGCAACACTTGATGTGGCAGGAACAGGTGTGGACGGACGTTCAATGGTTACAAAGACAGACTTCCGTTTCCTCCATACATTAGAGAACATGGGACCTGCACCGGAGCCAAACCTCACAGTATTCTACTCATCAAGGCTTCCTCAGACCTTCAAGGATTATGCAGCCCGCATCTCAATTGAGACAAGCTCAATCCAGTATGAGAACGATGACGCAATGAAGCCGGTATGGGGCGACGATTATGCAATCTGCTGCTGTGTATCTGCAACACAGACAGGTAAAGAGATGCAGTTCTTCGGAGCACGTGCAAACCTTGCAAAATGTCTCCTCTACGCTATCAACGGTGGTGTTGATGAGAAATCAGGTGAGCAGGTAGGACCAAATTACGCACCTATCACAGCAGAGTACCTTGACTATGACGAGGTAATGGCGAAATACGACAAGATGATGGACTGGTTAGTAGACATCTATGTAAATACATTAAACCTTATCCAGTACATGCATGACAAATACTACTATGAGGCAGCAGAGCTTGCACTCATGGACACAGACTTAAAGAGAACATTCGCAACAGGAATCGCAGGATTCTCACACGTAATCGATTCTCTTTCAGCAATCAAATATGCAAAGGTTAAAGTAGTACGTGACGAGAGCGGACTGGCAAAGGATTTCGAAATCGAGGGAGAGTTCCCTAAATACGGAAACGATGATGACCGCGCGGACGAAATCGGTGTATGGCTTCTTAAGACATTCATGGACAAGTTAAAGAAGCATCACACATATCGTGATTCAGAGCCGACAACATCAATCCTTACAATTACATCAAACGTAGTATACGGAAAAGCTACAGGAGCAATGCCTGACGGACGTAAAGCAGGAGAGCCGCTTTCACCGGGAGCAAACCCATCATACGGCGCAGAGCAGAACGGACTTCTCGCATCCTTAAACTCACTCACAAAGCTTCCATATGAGTGGGCACTTGATGGAATCTCAAATACACAGACCATCAACCCGGGAGCACTCGGAAACAACGAGGGTGAGAGAATTGACAACCTTGTAAACGTAATGGACGGATACTTCGATCAGGGAGCACATCACCTCAATGTAAATGTATTCGGTAAAGAGAAGCTCATCGATGCAATGGAGCATCCTGAGAAGGAGGAGTACGCAAACTTCACAATCCGAGTATCAGGATACGCAGTTAAGTTCATCGACCTCACAAGAGAGCAGCAGCTCGATGTAATCTCACGTACATGCCACGAGAGAATGTAATATAAAAAAAATATACAACATTCCAGAATGTGCAGGCCAAGTGCCTGCATATTCTGATTTTCTAAATAACACCACAGCGTAAGGAATTTTCGGCAACCCGCCAGTCGGGACTTAGCAATGCGAATTTCGCAGGGCTTAGAGGCTGTTAGAATTATGAACACAGCCAGCGATGCCCATGCATGGACGCATGGGCAAGGCGTTATGCGCCATGGAAGGCGCGTAAAAGCCGGTCGCGTCAAGCATAGAAAACCTAAATCATAATTCATACAGCCTCTTAGCCCGAAGAACCTGAGCATTGAAAAATCCCTGTCGGCGGGTTGCCGAAAATTCCGTACCATAAAAATAAAAGTAGCAGCAACAACAACCTAAAGGAGGAAAAACATGGGAGAAACACTAGGAAGAGTACACTCGGTAGAAAGCTTCGGCTCAGCCGACGGCCCGGGAGTGAGATATATAGTATTTTTGAAGGGCTGCAATATGCGCTGTAAATACTGCCACAACCCGGATACATGGGCCAAATGCGGCGAAAATGACGGGGCAAAGCTGATGACACCGCAGGAGGTACTAAAGACCGCCATGCGCTATAAAGCGTACTGGAAGCAAACAGGCGGCATCACAGTAAGCGGAGGTGAAGCACTTTTGCAGATAGACTTTGTCACAGAGCTATTTAAGCTTGCAAAGGAAAAAGGTGTAAATACATGCCTTGACACATCAGGAAATCCATTTACCGTGGAAGAACCGTTCTTCGGCAAATTTAATGAGCTGATGAAATATACAGATCTCTTCATGCTGGACATTAAGCATATAGATGACGAGGAGCACAAAAAGCTTACGGGACAGACAAATAAGAATATCCTTGATATGGCACAATATCTCTCAAAAAACGGTAAAAAAATGTGGATACGTCATGTGCTTGTGCCGGGAATCACCACGGATGAGAGATATTTAAAGCAGCTTAGAGAGTTTATCGACACACTTAAAACGGTGGAAAGGGTTGAGGTGCTGCCGTACCACACACTTGGGGTGTTCAAGTGGAAGGAGCTTGGTATACCATATCAGCTTGAAGGGGTGGAGCCTCCTACAAAGGAACAGATAGAATGTGCAAAAAAGGTTTTAAATTGTCAGAATTAGTTTTTTAATACCATTGCTAACAACTCATTAAGTTGGTAAAATATAATAAATAACTATTATTTTACACCGATGCTGCCTTCGTTTGTATATGTTAGGTGACACTTGGCTATATGCTTGCGTATCGCAACTGTAAATGTGCTGAACAGTTAAAATTTACAATAACAATTTGCGGGAGTTACAACATGGGAAAACCAGATATCATTTACGAAGACAACGACATAATCGTCTGCTGCAAGCCGGCGGGAATTGCTACACAGACCAGGCGTATAGGGCAGCAGGATATGGAGAGCTTCATAAGAAATTACAGGGCGGCTAAAAATGAGCCGCCTTATGTTGGCATAGTGCACAGACTCGACCAGCCGGTAGAGGGTGTGATGGTATTTGCCAAGAATCAGAAAGCCGCGGCTTCTTTAAGTAGACAGATAAAGGAGCATACAACCGAGAAATATTATCGTGCGGCAAGCAGAGGGCATGGAGTGTCAGGAGCAGATAAGCAAGAAGATAATCATGACCCGGCATGGCATACTCTTACAGATTATATCTCCTTTGATAAGCGTACCAATACATCAAAAATTACAAGTGAAAAAGACAGGCTGGCAAAAAAAGCAGTGCTTCAGTATAGGGTGATATCAGTGACGCCGGATAGGGACAGCTCACAAAATGAATGCATTAGAACAGAATTTGACATAAAGCTGCTCACAGGAAGGCATCATCAGATACGTTTACAGCTTGCACATATCGGCTATCCTCTGATTGGGGATACCAAGTATGGGAAGCCTGCCTCAAATAACTCAGGAACGGGAAGCAAATCAGGACGCATCTGTGGCGGTGTGAGGGAGCAGCTTGCACTTTGCTCCTACAAGCTTGTTTTTGACCATCCTGCGACAGGGGAGAGGATGACATTTGAATTACCATAGTGCTGTTGGGAATAAGATGAATTAAAGTGTATGGTCTTTTTTATATGAAGAAAAATACAGTTGACAATATTATTTATATTATCTATTATAAGTTCATAGGTTAGTTACTTGAGTGGTTAACCATGCAACCATACCGCAAATATGAGCGAAATTAGCTGTGTAGCAGCGATGCTAAACAGAGTGCAGATAAAGTACAAATATCGTGCGGTTTTGCGAATGTGTGTGGTGGTTCTGGATAGTTACGATAATAAAAAGTACAACAAGTAGGTAATTGCGGAACAAGTGCGCACTCCTGATTAAAAAGCGGTAAGAATTCTGCAACGTAGGATTCTTAAAGATGAAAAGTAGGTGCTTCTAAATTTAGACATGACTAAAAGATTTCCCAGATAAACTGCGAAGAAAAGATTATATGCATATTAATAATCAGGCAATCAAGGGCTTCAAACTCCGAATGTATTTGTACTGATGAATCTTATCAGCGACAATTACAGTAACAAGCTGGGTGATTCCGGCAAGAAGTAAATCAGCATGAAGCGTTTTCTCATTCTGGGTCTTACGATTCGCAATGTTGCAACTATCTTTGAAATGGTTGATTGAATTTTCAACATTTACACGGATCTTGTAAGTATTTTCCCATTCTTTCGAGCTACGTTCTATGCCAGGATAGGCACGGAGAGGAATAAAAGCATTACGAAATCCAATGTCTTCGAAGATCGTAAATCCAACAAGAAGTCCTGTTTAAAACGTGTAAATTTGGAACCATCTGGAACAGCATCAAAGTCGCAGAAATCACGAAGTTCCTGAGAGTACTCTAGGAACGCAATCAGGAGCGTATCTGTCGGGATTGAAAAAAATACGCTGGAGTAGAAGTGCCTTGAGCATCGGATAAAGCTGGTGCTTTCGAGGTATTCCGGTTGAAGCGTGGAAATGAGTAACAAAAGAAACAGGAACAATTTCATCAAGGTTATTACAATCTTGTTACTACCAATCATTTAGACGAATTCTTGGCTTTTAGTGAAGATTATATTGAAGATCAGACAGCACATTACGCTTGTGCTATCAGCGCATTATATGCTTGTGCTGCATATTACGGTGCACTAAACTTTGCTGATGTATCTGGAGATTATTTAGGATTATGGGAAGCTACTGGAACTTCTGTAAGCAGTACATCAAATGGAATTACATATGGAATTACAGATGTCTATAATGTTGGTCCTGGCTTTGTATCCTTCTGTGCAGATAAAGGAGTAACAGTTTCTCAAAACACGGTAGACAATCCTAATTACCGTTTTTTTACTAATTGTATAGATGGTGGTAATATGGCAGTTGTTCATTGCGGAATAATTAATGAAGATGATAACATACGTTCCGGTCATTCCATGGCTGTTCAGGGATATGCCACTATACAAAGCAAAAGCTCTGGAAATCAACTCCATACTTTAATGGTATTTGATGGTTGGAATGAATATGTACGATATTTAAATTTAGATTTTGGAAACTGGACTGATTTGCGAGGTACAACTTTTAATGGATAAAAAAAAGCGACTACTTATTCTAATATTTGTATTAATATTAAGCGGAATTGTTGTGATATTCATACATAAAAATGGTTCCATGAAAGGAGATTCTATTATGGAAGAAAATGCTATTTCCGGAGATGATAATACTCATTGGTTCCATTCAAACGGTATCATCACATCCATAGATAACTCTCAAAAAAAAATCTGTGTTGATATCAGTCAAAAAAATAATTTTTTTGATGGTACCAATATTACATTAAATTGCAACAAATCATCTCTCGACATTACATATTTAGAGGCTGGTCAAGAAATTACTTTCTATTTCTTTGAGAATAATGTACTTGACACTGAAGTTGCAATAGAGAAACTAAATATCGTTACACCATAACCTTTAGGGATTAGATAGTGTTCATCTAATCCCTTTTATTATGCTATGACATAATATTGGCACATCTCTGTGATTGAAGTGTAAATTTACACATGCTACAATAAGTATTGCTTATAGTTTTCTTTATTTTCAGCACCTATAAATGGTGCTTTTTTGTACCCGTAATTCATTCAATCACTGACAACTGGTTCTAAGTATTTTATACGTACAGCATACTTAACCATATACCAAACGTAAACTGTACATACAGCCATACGTATAACGTTTTCTATTTGTATAGAAAAGAGGCGGAGCATGTGAATGAAATTCTGAATCAGGAGAAATCAATCTATATTCAGATAAGCGAAATGATAGAAAACGACATACTGCGGGATGTGCTTTTGGAGGATGAGCGCGTGCCGAGCACAAACGAGCTTGCAAAGCTGTATGCGATAAATCCGTCTACAGCGGCAAAGGGCATAAATATACTTGTGGATGCAGGAATTTTGTATAAGAAAAGAGGGATTGGAATGTTTGTGAGTGACGGAGCAAAGGAAGTAATAAGGACAAAGCGGAAAGCCCGTTTTTGTTGAAGCTGAACAATATGACGTAGCGAAAAAATAAAAACTAGAAAATTTTCGTCTACATGACGAAAAACAGTAAAATTTTTAATGTTTATCGAAAAATATTCTATAGTGATTCACGAAATATTTTTGTATACTAGCCTTACCAACAAAACAAAGGGGGACAAAAATATATGAAGAAAAAATTTGTTGCAATCATGATGGTAGCTGCTATGGCAGCGTCAATGGCCGCTTGTGGATCAGATGGGGGTTCTTCTGATACACAGAAAGGGGGAAGCAGCACAACGACATCAGATGTTGCAAACAAGGACAAGCCACTTGTGTGGTTCAACCGTCAGCCATCAAACAGCTCAACAGGAGAGCTTGACACAACAGCACTCAACTACAACAAGGATACCTATTATGTAGGTTTCGATGCTAATCAGGGAGCTGAACTTCAGGGAGAAATGGTAAAAGAGTATATCGAGAAGAACATTGATACGATCGACAGAAATGGGGATGGCGTTATCGGATATGTACTTGCAATCGGTGATATCGGACACAACGATTCAATTGCAAGAACAAGAGGTGTTCGTAAAGCTCTTGGAACAGGCGTAGACAAGAGCGGCGAGATTGACAGTGCACCGGCAGGAACAAACTCAGACGGAAAAGCAGCTGAGGTTCAGGACGGCAAGATTACTGTAAACGGCAAAGACTATGTAGTAAGAGAGCTTGCTTCACAGGAGATGAAGAACTCAGCAGGAGCTACATGGGATGCAGCTACAGCAGGAAATGCAATCGGAACATGGTCATCATCATTTGGCGAGTCAATCGACGTAGTTGTTTCTAACAACGATGGAATGGGAATGTCAATGTTCAATGCATGGTCAAAGGACAACAAGGTTCCGACATTCGGATACGATGCCAACAGTGATGCAGTAGCAGCTATCGCAGAGGGCTATGGCGGAACAATCAGCCAGCATGCTGATGTTCAGGCTTACCTCACACTTCGTGTACTTAGAAACGCACTCGATGGTGTAGATATTGATACAGGTATCGGCACAGAGGATGATGCAGGAAACGTATTAAGCGATGATGTATATGTTTACAAGGATGATGAGAGATCTTACTACGCATTAAACGTAGCAGTTACAGCAGATAACTACAAGGATTTCACAGATTCAACAGTTGTATGGGCACCTGTTTCAAAACAGCTTGATTCAGGAAAGCACCCTACAAAGAAGGTATGGCTGAATATCTACAATGCTTCAGATAACTTCTTAAGCTCTACATATCAGCCACTCTTACAGAAGTATGATGATCTCTTAAATCTTGATGTTGAGTACATCGGTGGTGATGGACAGACAGAGTCTAATATCACAAACAGACTTGGAAATCCAAGCCAGTACGATGCATTCGCAATCAACATGGTTAAGACAGATAATGCAGCTTCTTATACAGCTCTTTTGAACCAGTAAAAGTATTTAAAGCACTTAGTTGGGGAGGGAAAAATCTCTCCCCAAAATAAAGTGTATACAGACGACAGCAAATATAGAGTTAGGAGCAGGAAGTATGGGCGATAAGAATAATGAAAACATCTTATCGATTCGTGGCATGAGCAAGTCATTTGGACGAAACAGGGTTCTTGACCACATCAATCTTGATGTGAAAAAAGGTACTGTAATGGGTCTCATGGGGGAGAACGGAGCCGGTAAGTCGACAATGATGAAATGTCTTTTTGGTACATACCAGAAGGACGAGGGAACTATATATCTGGACGGAAAAGAGGTAAGCTTTTCAGGTCCTAAGGATGCACTGGAAAATGGAATAGCGATGGTGCATCAGGAGTTGAACCAGTGTCTTGAGAGAAATGTCGTAGACAATCTGTTTCTCGGAAGATATCCGGTCAATTCATTTGGTATGATTGATGAAGGACGCATGAAAAAAGAAGCGTCTGAATTATTCAGAAAGCTGGGAATGACAGTTAATCTCGAGCAGCCGATGAAAAACATGTCAGTATCACAGCGACAGATGTGTGAGATTGCAAAGGCAATATCATACAACTCAAAGGTTATAGTATTGGATGAGCCTACATCATCACTTACGGTACAGGAGGTTGAAAAGCTGTTCCAGATGATGAGGATGCTTCGTGACCAGGGTATTTCACTTATCTATATTTCTCACAAGATGGATGAGATTTTTGAGATTTGTGATGAGATTTCGGTTCTTAGAGATGGAAATCTGGTCATGACAAAGAGCACAAAAGAAACAAATATGAATGAACTGATTGCAGCGATGGTTGGACGAGTACTGGAGAACAGATTCCCTCCGGTAGACAACAAACCAAAGGATGTAATCTTGTCAATACAGCATCTTTCGACAAAGTACGAGCCACATCTGCAGGACATCACATTTGATGTGCATGAGGGGGAGATATTTGGACTATACGGACTTGTCGGAGCAGGTCGTACAGAGCTTCTTGAGACGATTTTCGGAATCAGGACAAGAGCTGCGGGACGAGTATATTTTAAGAACCAGCTTATGAATTTCACCTGTGCAAAGGAGGCTATGGACTATGGCTTCGCACTTATCACAGAGGAAAGAAAAGCAAATGGACTTTTCCTTAAGGGAAATCTCACCTTTAACACAACAATCGCAAATCTCGGTTCTTATAAGAATGGACCGGCACTTTCAGACAGCAAGATGACAAAGGCCACCTCTGATGAGATAAAGATTATGCACACAAAGTGTATGGGACCGGAGGATATGATTTCGGCTCTGTCAGGAGGAAACCAGCAGAAGGTTATCTTTGGTAAATGGCTTGAAAGAGGACCGCAGATATTCATGATGGATGAGCCTACAAGAGGTATCGATGTAGGTGCCAAATATGAGATTTACGAGCTGATAATCAATATGGCAAAGCAGGGTAAGACAGTCATTGTAGTTTCATCTGAGATGCCTGAGATCCTTGGTATAACAAATCGTATCGGAGTCATGTCAAACGGACGGCTCTCAGGAATTGTCAATACAAAGGAAACCAATCAGGAAGAGCTGCTGAGACTCAGTGCAAAGTACCTATAATAAAGGGAGAAGACGGATATGGCTAATAGTAAGATTTTAACGGCTGAGCAGGAGCGTGCTCTGCGCCAGCCTATCGACGAATATGTTGGTGGAATACAAAAAGAAATTGATGCACTCAGAAAAGACGGAACTACAAGGGTTGTAGAGTGTCAGTCAGCGATAGCAGGCATCAAGAGAGATAAAACTCTTTCAAAGGGCGAGAAAGAGTCAGAAATAGCAGCCTGCGAGAAAGAGCTTGAGAAGGCAAAGGCTGTTGAGGCAAAGAACAAGGATGAGATTTCAAAGCTCATCGCCAAGGCTGAAAGCTATTTAAAGGAAAATTTTGATTCAAAGTATTACAATGCCGTTAAGGCAAGCTGTGAGGCGGAAAAGGCAGAGGCGCTTGCTGCTCATAATGAGAGAATGACAGAGCTTGATAAAAAGCACAAGGCTGCTCTTGCAAAGACATCAGACAGCACCGAGATAAAGGAAGAAAACTACGTACACAAGAATCGTATTTCAAATGAGAAGCTTGAGCTCGAGAAAGAGTATCAGACGATCAAGGACAAAAAGCATGAGGCATATAGCTACAAGTATCACCTGATTGATATGCTTCGTCTTTCAAAGTTCACATTTATGGAGAAAAGAGCTCAGAAATGGGAGAATTACAAGTATACATTCAATAAGAGAAACTTCCTGTTACAGAATGGTCTCTATATTGCGATTATACTTATATTCATAGCACTTTGTGTCATAACACCGATAAAGAAGGGTACACCTCTTCTGACATACAACAACATACTGAATATTCTTCAGCAGGCTTCACCGAGAATGTTCTTAGCACTTGGTGTTGCAGGACTTATCCTCTTAACAGGAACGGACCTTTCTGTTGGACGAATGGTTGGTATGGGTATGACAACAGCCACAATCATCATGCATCAGGGTATCAATACAGGCTCTGTATTCGGTCATATATTTGACTTTACAGGAGTACCTACAGGTGCAAGAGTGGTTATCGCATTAATTGCATGTATCGTGCTTTGTACATTCTTTACAAGTATTGCAGGATTTTTTACAGCGAAGTTTAAGATGCATCCGTTTATTTCAACCATGGCCAACATGCTTGTTATCTTCGGTATCGTAACATATGCTACAAAGGGAGTTTCATTCGGTGCTATTGAGCCGGTTATCCCTAACATGATTATTCCAAAGGTAAATGGTTTCCCAACCATTATCATCTGGGCAGTAGCAGCAATCGCAATTGTATGGTTTATCTGGAACAAGACAACATTCGGTAAAAACCTCTACGCAGTAGGAGGAAACCCGGAGGCAGCAGCAGTTTCAGGTATCTCAGTATTTGCAGTAACTCTCGGTGCATTCGTTATGGCTGGTATCCTTTATGGATTTGGCTCATGGCTTGAGTGTGCAAGAATGGTTGGTTCAGGCTCAGCAGCTTATGGACAGGGCTGGGATATGGACGCAATCGCAGCCTGTGTAGTTGGTGGTGTATCATTCACAGGTGGTATCGGTAAGATATCAGGTGTTGTAACCGGTGTATGTATCTTCACAGCACTCACATACTCTCTTACAATCCTTGGTATTGATACAAACCTTCAGTTCGTATTCTCAGGAATTATCATTCTTGTAGCAGTTACACTTGACTGTCTGAAATACGTTCAGAAGAAATAATATTACAAGAAAAATTCTTTTTCATACTTCCAAAATGATTAGCAGAGATGTCAGGGTGGCATCTCTGCTTTTTGCTTTAACAATTACACTTTTGTTTATGTAAAGCTACAAAAGAATTTATCAGATGTGGTATAATATAATATAAATAGAGTAACTATTCAGAAACACTGAGAATAAGAAAAGCTGATGCGTCATGCTTGCATGTAAGCAGCAGATTTTCTTGTTCTCAAGGTGGCTCGAATAGAGCCACCCCCACACATATGAGCAAAATTAGCTGCGTAGCAGCGAGAAAGCACGAGTATCGTGCGGTTTTGCGAATGTGCGTGGGTGGTTCAGAATAGTTACCCGGTATAGCAGGGAGAAGACATAAAATGTATACATTATTACTGGTTGATGACGAAGAGGATGTAATAGAGGTAATCGAGAGAAAGGTATCCTGGGAGCAGATTGGTTTTCATGTGGTAGGACATGCGGGCAATGGCTTCAAGGCGCTTGAGATGATGGAGGACATGCAGCCGGATGTTGTGATGACTGACATACGTATGCCTTACATGGACGGACTTGAGCTTTGCAGTAACATCAGGCAGAGGTTTCCTGCGACGAAGCTCTTGCTTTTCACAGGCTTCGACGATTTTGAGTATGCAAAGGAGGCTGTGCATCTCGAGATAGAGGAGTATATTTTAAAGCCACTCAATCTGGCTGAAATCACAGAGGTATTCAAAAAGCTTAAGACAAAGCTGGATGATGAGCTGAATGAGAAGAAAAACACAGACATATTGAAGCAGTATTATGCAGCATCGCTGCCTGTTTTGCAGTCAAATTTTTACACGACACTTATCGAGGGACGCATACCGGAAAATGAGCTGGGCAGGTACATGAGTGACTATAAGATTAGCCTTGAGGGACCATATTACTGCTGTATTATCATACATACCTCCGCAAGTCAGATGCCGCAGGGCATGGATATCAGACTGCTTACAGTGTCAGTAGAGAGACAGGCACAGGCTGATTTAAAGGAGCGCTGGAATGGCAGGATTTTTAACTATCTCGGTGATACGGTAATGATAGCCCAGCTTGTGCAGCAGGAGGATATCTCTGAGCTGACAGATGAGTGTGACAGATTTTGCAAATATGTAAATCATGTAATGGGAGCAAAGGTAACTGTCGGAATCGGGCAGGTGTGTGAAGGTATACAAGAGCTGGTTAGCTCTTATCAGAGTGCGAGGGAGGCAGTATCCTACAGGGTGCTTTATGGCAGCAACAGGGCAATAAACATGACAGAGGTTGAGCCACAGCGACGTATATCAAAGGATGGCGATGAGGGAAATGAGCTGTCATATTTATTTAAAATGATTTGTATCGGCAAGATAGAGGATGTGGGACAGGCTGTTGAAGCGTATATGCAGCACAATTTTATGTCGCAGCAGTCACTTGAGAACTACCATGTGGCAGTAATGGAGCTGATCAGTGAGCTTTATCACTTCATGAGCAATAATGAGCTAAATGCGCAGGAAATATCTGGAAGTGTAGGCAGGCTTTATAATGAGCTCTCCAATTTTGAGCCGGTAGTGCTCAAGCAGTGGCTTTTGGATTTTTCAAGCAGGCTGCATGATGATATGGCTGATGCCAGATACAACTCCAAGAAGTCACTCATAGACAGTGCAAAGGATTATGTGCACAGGAATTACAGAAGTATGGACCTTGGACTTGACGATACATGTAAGGAATTAGGAGTATCTAACTCGTATTTTTCAAGTCTGTTCAAGAAGGAAACCGGCAGCTCGTTTGTGGAGTATCTGACTGATTACAGAATGGACAAGGCTGCCAGAATGCTTGTGGAGACAGACGACAAGAGCTATGTCATAGCCCAGAATGTAGGCTATGCGGATCCGAACTATTTCAGTTATGTTTTTAAGAGAAAGTATGGGGTTTCTCCATCCAGGTACAGGACAGAGTATGAGAAGAATAAGGTATAAACCAGGCAATATACAATCCATAATAATGCTCTCATTCTCACTGCTGTCGCTTGCAATAATGCTTGTCACAGTTGTGGTGATGTATATAAAATTTGCCGATGCATCGCAGGACAGTATCATAGAGAGCAATCATAAGGTGATGGACCAGACAATAGACAGTGTGGAAAGCTATCTGGTCAATATGAGGCAGGTTTCGGATGCGGCGTATTATTATGTAATAAAGGAGAATGATATTTTAAAGCAGTCTGACACCATACACGATGGCATGAGCCTTCTCTATGAATCAAACAAGGAATATCTGCGCAGTATTGCCATGTATAATCAGTATGGAAGCCTTATAGCTGCAGAGCCTGTCGTGTCCCAGAAGGAGGACCCGGATGTGACAAAACAGGACTGGTTCATAGAAGCTATGGAGCGCATGGAAAATATACATTTTTCAACACCTCATGTACAGAATCTGTTTGACGATGGTTCCATGAGATATCATCTGGTCATATCATCAAGCCGTGCCGTGGAGCTGACTTCCGGTTCAGAATCACAGATGGGTGTGCTGCTTGTGGACATGGATTATTCGAGTGTATCAAGGATGCTTGAGAGGATAAATACTTCGGGAAAAGGACAGTATTATTATCTGTGTGATGCAAAGGGCAATATTATTTACCATCCGCATCAGATACAGTTTGATGGAGATGTTCCGGAAAACAGCGAGGTTGCGGCAAAGTCGCAAAACAGTATATATGATGATTATCTGAATGGAGTGCATCGTAAGATTATGGTAGATACAATCAGCTACACAGGCTGGAAGCTTGTATGTGTGATGCCATACTCCATATTTACCAATAAGATGGCGGATGTGAAGCAGTTTGTTTTTGTTATAATGATTATTATGGCTATGATGTTTGTGTGGATAAACAGAGTGATATCTATACATATTTCAAAGCCGATAATGAAGCTGGATGATTCTGTGAAAAGGTATGAGAATGGCAATGAAGCAGATATTTATGTAGGTGGTTCCTCAGAGATACGGCATCTGGGATACTCTATACGCAATTCATATAAGCAGAACAATGAGCTTATGAAAAAGGTTGTATGGGAGCAGAACGAGAGGCGAAAGAGCGAGCTTGATGTACTTCAAAGCCAGATTAATCCGCATTTTTTGTACAATACACTTGACTCTATCACATGGATGATAGAGGGGGGCAAAAACGAAGAAGCCTCGTTCATGATTACGCAGCTTGCAAAGCTTTTCCGTATCAGTCTGTCGAAGGGACATACCATAATAACTGTACGCGATGAGCTTTTGCACGCAAAAAGCTACATGAATATTCAGAAGGTGCGCTATAAGAACAAATTTGAGGTGAGCTTTGAGGTAGACGAGGAAATAATGGACTACTGTGCGGTGAAGCTGGTGCTTCAGCCAATTTTGGAAAACGCACTAAATTACGGAATCAGAGAGCTGGACGATTTCGGAGAGATAGTGGTCGGAGGCAAAAAAGTGGGAGAGGATATCATCATAACGGTATCAGACAACGGAATGGGCATTCCGGAGAATGAAATTCCGCTTTTGCTGACAAATACGGACAGGGTTCACAAGAAGGGCTCGGGAGTGGGGCTTGTCAATGTAAATAACAGGATAAAGATACTGTTTGGAGAGCGCTATGGCCTGCATATAGAAAGTGAGCTTGATGAGGGAACAGTTGTGACAATCAAAATTCCGGCAATTGTCTATTCAGAGGAAAACAGACTTCAATTTGAGGAGCATCATATAGTATGAAGCAAGTACAATTCCCTTGCTGCATGGGAGGTGTGAGTGTGACAGTGAAAAATAAATGGACAAATATGAGCAAGAATAAGAGAAACTTCATCATAACAGAGCTGCTGCTAGGAGTACTACTTGTGATAGGAATAGGTTTTATCGCATACAATAAGCTCAATGAAAAACCGGAGCGTATTGCAGTTGTGATGGCTGATGTGGATGAAAGCCACAGTGCTGCGTTTAAATATGGCATGAAAATGGCGGCCTCTGAGTATGGTGTGGATGTAGTTATGATAAGTAAGGAAAATCTGAACAACATGTCAGATGAAATTGATGTCATAAAGCAGGAGATAAACAAAAAAGCTGATGCGGTCGTTTTCAAGCCGACAGCAGAAAAAATGACAGAAGAAAAAAGCCTTAATACACTTATCCGGATAAATAAAAAGACACCGATAATGGTTGTCGGAGACCAGGCGGGAAGCAAGAGCTTTAAGTCGTTAAATACAGTGGAGTTTGACCAGTACAGCATGGGTGCGGAACTGGCACAAAAGCTTCTTGCTGACAACAACGGAACACTTTCAGGTAAAAAAATAGGAATCTATTGTGAAAACACTGAATCCGATGCCTGTAAAAAACGCATTGATGGCATAAAGGATACTCTTGCGGAGAGCGGCTGTGTTGTGATGTGGATTGTATCAGGTGTTTCGGATACCGGGGAGAAAATAAATCTGCAGTCACAGAGAAAGGTTGACATAGTTCTTGCAATAGATGATGCAAGTGTGGTTGAGGCGGCAAAGGAAGCCTCTGATAATAATCTGCAGGGTGCACTGGTGTATGGGATAGGAAACTCAACAGAAGCCATATATTATCTCGATTCGGGCTGGACAGAGGCTCTTATCACACCTGATGAATTTGCTGCCGGATACAAAAGTGTTGTAGGACTGGTCGATATGCTGCGTGGCAGTAGAAAATATTCAGTAGAGGAAAAGCCGGTATCTTACCAGCTTCTTACCAGAAAAAATCTGTTTGATGAAGAAAACAAGAAGCTTTTGTATGCAATCAGCCAGTAGTGGGGGAACAATAAATGAGAAGCAGAATAAGAAATACCATGATAATACTGTGTTTTGCACTGATATTGTCATTTGTCTCGTGCAGCAACAAAAGAGTTGACGAGAAAAAACAGATATATATAGGCGTGACCTGCTATGACCAGAAGGATACATTTATCGGGGAGCTGATAGAAACTTTCAAAAAGGAGTGCGCAAGTCTTGATACAGACAAATATGATATCAGCATGACAATCATGGATGCTGCAGGCTCACAGCGTGCACAGGATGACCAGGTGCAGGAGATGATAGAGGACGGCTGCAATGTGCTGTGTATTAATCTGGCAGACAGAACAGATTTGTCGCATATTATAAATGCTGCAATGGAAAAGGACATCCCGATTATTTTCTTTAACAGGGAGCCGGTTGATGAGGATTTAAATCGCTGGGATAAGCTGTACTATGTCGGGGCCAAGGCAAAGCAGTCAGGTCAGATGCAGGGGGAACTCATTGCCGATTATATAAAGAATAATCCGGGTGTGGATAAAAACGGTGATGGCAGGATACAGTACGTCATCCTGGAGGGAGAGATGGGACATCAGGATGCCATCGTCAGGACAGAGAGTGTGACAGAGAGCATGAAGAATAACGGTCTTCAGATAGAAAAGCTGAGCTGTCAGATAGCAAACTGGAATCGTGCTCAGGCGCAGAACCGTATGACACAGCTTATAGGTCAGTATAAAAACAGCATAGAGCTGGTTATTGCAAACAACGATGCAATGGCACTCGGAGCGATAGACGCATACGAAAAGCTTGGTGTGACGGAATCGAATGTACCTGCATTTTTTGGAGTGGACGGCACAGACGATGGGCTTGAAGCAGTGCAGCAGTCGAAGCTTGCGGCAACAGTCTACAATGACAAGGAGGGACAGGCAATGGCTATGGCTCAGCTTGCTTATCTGGCAGCCACCGGGAGCAGCATGAAAAACATAAAGTTTGAGGATAAAAAGTATGTTTATCTGCCGTATGAGAAGGTGACCCATGACAATGTAAATGAATTTGTGAAGGATGAACAGTGAGCTTATTTATGCTCGTTCCTCCACTCCCTCGGAGCCACTCCGTAGATATTTTTAAAGGCGCGTGAGAAATGGAGCTGATTTTCGTATCCAACGGCAGAACCAACATCTGCGATGGATAAGGAGGTCAGCTTTAAAAGCTCTGTGGCCTTTATCATACGATAATTCATGAGAAATTCCTGAGGTGAATGTCCAACGGAATTTTTGAAAATTTTGCCCAGATAGCTTCGGTTTATGCCGCAGACTCTGGCAATATCTTCGATTGATATATCATTCTGAAAATTCTGCTCGATATAATTCATCGCTTCTTTTATATAAAAATCACTCATTTTCCCACCCGGAACGAGTTTTGATGATTTGGCTGACTGCATCAGATAATCCAGAAAAAGGTACATATGCCCAATCAGGTGATACGGTGATTCTGAGGGGTGCCTTGTGATGTAGAGCATTTCCTCAACAAGTTTTTCGCGGATATCCTTTGAGTGTGTGTGATATACAGGATTATTTTTGGTAAGCTCTGTTGTGGTGAGAGCCTCCTTGACGCGCAGACCGTCAAACTCAATCCATATGTATTCCCAAGGAAGCTTGTCATCTGCGATATAGGTATTTATCTGGCCGGGAAAAATCAGAAAGCCCTGCCCGCTTTTTATGTTGTAGGTTTGTGTAATGCCCTTTGCATTATCGGCCATCAGAGTGCCGGTGCCGGACAGTACATAGTGGAATAGATAGTGGTTTCTTGTGGCAGGACCAAATGAGTGTCCCGGTTCGCACTGCTCGTGGCCGAACTGGTACATACACAAATCTATGAAATTTACATTTGGAAAAATATTGAAGGAAAGTTTGTCCATGTGAGTCACTCCTTATTGATTAATACTATAAATATACCCTTATGCGACATTATATGCAATTATAGCATATTTTATAGCATATTGATATAAAAAAGCAAAAATAAAGGTATTTATTGTATGCATAATGGTATGTTATAATCGGTTTATCAGGAAAAAGAGCAAATAAAACAGAAAAGGAGTGAAAAAATATGGCAAAAAGAAAGATTTGTCAGGCTATGGCGGTTGTGCTGGCACTCGGAATGTGCACGACAGGACTGACCGGATGTGGAAATGAAAAGCGGGCGGACGGAAAAACTGAGATTGAGGTGGTTTCTTATAAGCCGGAGGCTGTTAAGGCTTTCGAGAAGATTGAGAAGCAATTTAATGAGACTCACGATGATATTCACCTGACTATATCATCTCCGAATGAGGCTATGACTATTTTAAAGACACGCTTCATCCGTGAGGATTATCCGGACATCATTGCAATAGGTGGAGATATCAATTATTCAAATTTCCTGGATGCAGATTTGTTTGAGGATATCTCAGATCTGGATGTAGTGGACACTGTAAAAGAGGCATATCTGGATATGGACAAGGAGCTTGAGTTCATTCCAAAGGATGGCACATATGCACTTCCTTACGCCGCAAATGCAGCAGGAGTACTTTACAACAAGGATATGTTTGCGGAGAATGGCTGGAAGGTGCCTACAACCTGGAGTGAGTTTACAGCACTGTGCGATGAGATAAAGGAAAGCGGAACACTTCCTTTGTATCTGGGCTTTAAGGATACATGGACATGTCTGGCACCGTGGAATGCTCTTGCAGTAGGCCTTTGTGATTCAGACACCTGTAATCAGGTAAATATGGGAAATACGACATTTGAGGAGGCATATTCTCCGGTTGCCGACAAGATACGCACATTACTTGATTATGCAGAGGACAATCCGTATGCTTACAGCTACAATGACGCATGTACAGCCTTTGCCAGAGGTGAATCTGCCATGTACACGATAGGAAGCTATGCTATTCCTCAGATTAAGTCGGTTAATCCTGATATGAATATCGGTTCATTTACTTTCCCGGCAAATGATAATGAGGCTGACAATGTGTTAAATTCAGGAATAGATTTACAGTTTTCAGTTATGAAGGCCTGCAAAAATAAGGAAGCAGCATACGAGGTGCTTGAATATCTGTACAGCGATGAGACAATTCAGACATATCTGGATGACCAGGGCGGAATTGCCTGCAAGGATGGAGATTTCGCAATACCGGATACACTGAAGGATATGCAGGAGTATATAAAGGACAACCGTATGTCGGATTATCAGGATCATCATTATCCAAGTGAGATGAGCGTGGATGCCATGATTCAGACATATCTGCTTGACACAGGCGACAATGCAAAGGAGAAGTTCTTAAAGAAATTTGATTCAGACTGGAAGCGTTACAACAGAGATCTGATTCGTGAAGTACAGGATTACCAGAAGGAACAGGAGGATGCAAAATGAAAAAGAAAATGTCAAATAGAGACAAGACATTCTGGGCAGTTGTGATACCTGTTGTGGTTTTATTTTTCGCATTCAACACACTGCCGATGATAAAGGGTGTGATTTACAGCTTTACAAACTACAAGGGCTATGGCTCATATGATTATGTCGGACTTAGAAACTATACAGACCTGTTTACCGACGCCAGAGTCGGAAAGAGCTATCTGTTTACCTTTAAATATGCGATTGCAGGAACCGTACTTGTAAATGTATTAAGCCTTGTAATGGCAGTTGCGCTAAACAGCAATATCCGCGGCAAGAGTGCATTAAGAGGTATTTATTTCGTACCGAATATTCTTGGCGGACTGGTTATTGGTTACATTTTCAGCTTTATTTTTACATATATTCTGCCGGCAGTAGGAAATACCTTCAACATCGGTTTCTTACAAAACAGTATTCTGGCGAGTGAAAAATATGCATGGATTGGTGTGCTGATTGTCGGGGTATGGCAGGCGGTTGCCATGAATACCATCATTTATATATCCGGACTGCAGACAGTGCCTGAGGATGTTTACGAAGCCAGCATGCTCGACGGAGCAGGCAAATGGAAGCAGTTTTGGAAGGTTACATTTCCACTCGTTATGCCATTTGTTACAATCAATCTGGTGCTCAGCACAAAGAACTTCCTCATGGTATTTGACCAGATTATGTCATTGACAAAGGGCGGCCCGGCGCAGAGCACTGAGTCAATCTCATACCTGATTTACAGAAATGGTATGGATGGAGGACAGTTTGGCTTCCAGAGTGCAAACGCAGTAATTTTCTTTGTTGTAATTGTGGCTATTTCACTATTCCAGATGGGCGTTATGAATAAGAAGGAGGAACAGTTATAATGAAAAAACAAAAATCAAACTGGGTACTTACCATCGTTTTAATATTGGGAACCTTAACCGTATTTTTCCCGCTGTATATGGCTGTTATCATTGCCTTCAAGAAACCGAGTGAGATGACAAATGATGTCGCAGGAGCTCTTTCATTCCCTTCAAAGTGGAGCTTTTCAAACTTCACAGAGGCTATGAAGGTGACTGATTTCTGGCATTCTCTCGGAAACAGCTTACTTATCACTATTGTGACCATTGTTCTCGCAATCCTTATCCATTCGATTGCAGGATATGTTATCGGACGAGGCATGGCAAGGAAAAAGAGCTTCCGTTTCATATATCTTTACATTGTAAGCGGTATGTTTGTGCCATTCTCAATTCTCATGATGCCTCTTGTAAAGCAGACTGCGCAGATGGGACTTGGAAACAGGGCAGGAGTTATTATTTTATATCTTGTATTTTACATGCCAATGAATGTATTATTATATAGTGGATACTTGAAAAATATCCCTATGGCACTTGAGGAGGCTGCAGACATCGATGGCGCAAGCACATGGACAACATACTGGAGAGTTGTATTTCCTATGATGAAGCCTATGCATGCGACAGTAGCCATCCTGACAGCACTCGGTACCTGGAATGATGTCATGACACCGCTTGTCATCATGTCAGGAACAGGACAGAATACACTGCCGCTGGCACAGCTGAATTTCCAGACACAGTTTGGAACCAACTACAATCTGGCATTTGCATCATATATTCTGGCTTTGATACCGATACTTATATTCTATATAATCTGCCAAAAGCAGATATTAAACGGTGTTGCAAACGGTGCAATCAAGGGATAATTTTTAAACACTATTTTAACAATGATATGGAGTGATTTTATGGCAATTATATTTAATCCAAACAAGAAAATTTTTACTTTACAGACAGCTCACACCACATATCAGATGCAGGTGGACAGACTGGGCTATCTGCTGCATCTGTACTACGGAGCAAAAAGCACATGTGATATGGACTATGTGCTGACATATGCTGACAGAGGCTTTTCAGGCAATCCTTACGCAGCAGGCATGAACCGTACATATTCGCTTGATACGCTGCCACAGGAGTATCCGACACTTGGCACAGGCGATTTCAGAAATATTGCGCTTGATATCAAAAACGAACAGGGCACTGAGAGTGTTGAGCTTCTTTATAAGAGTTATGAAATCAGAGACGGAAAATACGCTCTAAAGGGACTTCCGGCAGTGTGGGCATCTGATGATGAAGCGCAGACTCTTGAAATAGTTCTTGGCGATGATATCGCAGGCGTTGAGGTGCATCTGCTTTATGGCGTGCTCGAGGCTTGTGATGTCATCACAAGAAGTGTGCTCATTAAAAATACAGGCAGTGGGAATATTACAATTGAAAAGGCTCATGCTGCCTGCCTGGATATGGTTTACGGAGATTATGATGTGATCAGATTCTACGGTAAGCATGCCATGGAGCGCAATCTTGAGCGCACACACTTAGGACACGGCACACTTTCATTCGGAAGCCGCAGAGGAACCTCAAGCCACCAGTACAATCCGGCGGTTATTCTCGCACAGCGCGATACTACAGAAAATGCAGGAGACTGCTATGGTATGCTTTTTGTATACAGTGGCAACTTCTCATGTGAGGCAGAGAAGGACCAGATTAACCAGACACGCCTTTTAATGGGGCTTTCCGATGAGCTGTTTTCATATCCGCTTGCGGCAGGAGAGACCTTTACAGTGCCTGAGGTGATTATGTCATACTCGGCAGACGGTTTCTCACAGCTTTCCCATCAGTACCACACCTGCATCAGTGAGCATGTGTGCAGGAGCAGATTTGCACATGAGGTAAGACCGGTGCTCATCAATAGCTGGGAGGCTGCTTACTTTGACTTTACCGGTGATACGATAGTAGATCTTGCAAAGGAGGCCGCATCACTGGGCATAGATATGGTGGTCATGGATGACGGCTGGTTTGGAAAGAGAGATGATGATAATTCATCACTCGGAGACTGGTTTGTGAATGAGAAAAAGCTTGGCGGAACACTTTCTGAGCTCATCGACAGAGTGCATGCACAGGGAGTGAAATTTGGAATATGGATTGAGCCTGAGATGGTGAATGAGGACAGTAATCTGTACAGAGAGCATCCTGACTGGGCTATCCAGATTCCGGGAAAGCTTCCTGTACGCTCAAGAAACCAGCTTATTTTAGACTTTTCGAGAAAAGAAGTCAGGGACAATATTTTCAATCAGATCTGCGCAGTGTTTGACCAGGGAAAAATCGACTACGTGAAGTGGGATATGAACAGAAGCATGGCTGATGTGTATGCAGGAAATCTTGCATACGACTATGTGCTTGGAGTGTATGATTTTATGGAGCGTCTGGTGACAAGATATCCGGATATACTTCTTGAGGGCTGCAGCGGTGGAGGTGGACGATTTGATGCAGGCATGCTCTACTACAGTCCACAGATATGGTGCAGTGACAATACAGATGCCATAAACCGTACAAGAATACAGTATGGCACATCGTTCTTCTATCCGGTATCATCCATGGGAGCGCATGTATCGGCAGTGCCAAATCATCAGACAGGCAGAGTGACAAGCCTTAAAACAAGAGGCATCACAGCCATGGCAGGAACCTTTGGCTATGAGCTGAATCCGGCCCTTCTGTCGGATGAGGAAAAGGAAGAAATCAGAGAGCAGATAAAGACCTTTAAGAAGTATGAGATGCTTATAAATGAGGGCACCTACTGGCGTCTTACAAGCCCATTTGAGGATGAGGTGGCTGCTTGGATGTCTGTCTCAAGGACAAAGGACAGGGCGCTTGTGAGCGTGGTTCGTCTGTATGCAGAGGCAAATGCGGCAGCATGCTATGTGAAGCTTAAAGGCTTGGAGTCTGATGCAGTATATATTGAGGAAAATACCGGCAGGCAGTACACAGGTGCAGCACTGATGAATGCAGGAATACCGCTTCCGTTTGCCGTAAAGGAGTATGAGGCATATCAGTTTTCATTTATCAGGCTTGATGAGGCAAAGAAGCTGTATGATGAGATAAAGAAGGTGTGCGGCAATCTAAAATTAAATGAGGCTGACACTGCAGATAGTGCTTCTGATAACCGTATTGTAATAAGCATCTACGGCGGCTCAGGCTCAGGAAAGACAACGATTGCAGCAGCCCTGCAGCAGTATTTTCTTAACGATAATACAGCCTGCTATGTGCTGACCGGGGACAATTATCCACACCGTATCCCGATGAGAAACGACGAGGAACGCCTTAATGTGTATAACGAGTCCGGCGAGGATGGCTTACGTGGATATCTTGGAACACCTAAGGAGATTGACTTTGACAGGATTAACAAGGAGCTTTCAGAGTTTAAGGCAGGAAAAGATATAATTGAGATAAAGCATATGGGCCGCGAGGACGGTGATATCTCATATGACGAGACTGATTTCACAGGAATTAAAGTGCTCATCCTGGAGTGGACCCATGGAGGAAGCGAATACCTTAAGGGTGTTGATATACCTGTATTTTTGGAGAGCTCGCCTGAGGAGACAAAGGCACGCCGCATTAAGAGAGGACGTGACGAAAACGCCGCAAGCCCTTTCATATGCCGCGTGGTAGAATTGGAGCAGGAAAAGCTTGATTTGCAGGGAAAAAATGCGCGTATCGTAGTTGGAAAGGATGGCAAAGTCTATGAACAATAAACCTATGCTTAATGCATATCCTGACAGTCTGGGCGGTAAGCTTTCCGATATCGCAGCGCTGCTCAAAAAGAAGGAAATGCAGGACACATTTTCATCATTTTATATTCTGCCAAGCCTGTATCATTCGGATTTGGACCGCGGATTTTCGGTCGTGGACTACAATCTGAATGAGGAGCTTGCGACAATAGAGGATTTATCGCAATTGAAGGAGCTGGGGATTGACTTAAAGCTTGACTTTATTTTAAATCATGCTTCGGCACAGTCACCACAGTTCAAGGATCTTGTGGAAAAGGGCGATGAGTCGGAGTACCGCGACTTTTTCATAGACTGGAACAAATTCTGGGAAGGTCATGGAGTCATGACGGACGAGGGCTACATACAGCCTGATGAGTCATGCTTAAAGCAGATGTTTTTCAGAAAGCCGGGGCTTCCGATTCTCATGGTGGAGTTTCCGGATGGACGAAGGGTGCCATACTGGAACACATTTTACCAGGAGGTGCATGGCAGAGATTATCTGGGGCAGATGGATTTAAATATAAAGTCCGAAAAGGTGTGGGATTTCTATCGAGAAACACTTAAAAAAATAGCATCTTACGGTGCGGCTATTGTGCGGCTTGATGCATTTGCCTATGCGCCTAAAGCACCGGGGAAAAAGAATTTCCTGAATGACCCTGAGACCTGGGAATTTCTACAGCAGATCCATGAGCTTGCAGCTCCGCTTGGGCTGACTCTGCTGCCTGAAATACATGCGGCATATGAGGAGAAAATATACAAAACCCTTGCAGATAAGGGCTATGCCACATATGATTTCTTTTTACCGGGACTGGTAATTGACGCGATTGAGAACAGGAGAGCAGATTACCTTGCAAAATGGGCGCGTGAGGTTGTTGATGATAAAATCTCCACTGTCAATATGCTTGGCTGCCATGACGGCATACCTCTTCTGGATTTAAAGGGTCTGCTTCCGGAGGACGATATTCGCTCGCTTATAGATTTGATTGTATCTCGTGGCGGCATGGTCAAAAATCTTCATGGACAGAAGAATATATATTATCAGGTCAATGCCACATATTACAGTGCGCTTGGTGAGTCTGACAGCAAAATGCTTCTGGCTCGTGCTATTCAGATGTTCATGCCGGGCAAGCCGCAGGTATGGTATCTGGACCTCTTTGCAGGCAAAAATGACCATGAGGCGGTAAGACGTGCAGGGGAATCAGGACATAAGGAAATCAACAGGACAAACCTCAGTGCTTCCGATATTGAGGAGGCGCTAAAAAAGGATGTTGTTGCAAAGCAGCTTGAGCTGCTTCGCATGAGAAACACCCATAAGGCGTTTGAGAAGGGAGCTGTCATCACAGTAGCAGGAGAAGGACCAAAGCTTTCAATCCGCTATGATAACGGTGAAGCATATGCGCTTCTAACGGTGGATTTTGAAGCCGGAGCATATGAGATAGAGCTGAGCTGATGAAATCAGATTACTCATATATAATGTGTTTAGCAGATGTGCAAACTCACAATCGAAAAAACGATTGTGAGTTTTTTTATGAGAAAAATCATTTAATTGACTCGTAAAAGTATCAGCTATAAGGTATAATAAAGCTATAGAAAAGACAGGTATCGAAAAGGAGCAGACACTATGGGAACATATCTGAACAGCATAACACCATATACATTGTATAAAAGTGAGAGCTTAAGTCCGTATTTTGTGGATAAAACACTTATGCTTAGGGAATTGTTTCCGTATGTAAGTGCAGGAAATCGTCATATTTGTATTACCAGACCGCGTAGATTTGGCAAAACAATTATGGCAAATATGATTAGCTCCTTTTTTCAGAAAGCATCGGATTCGAGTGATGTTTTTGATAGTCTCGCAATATCACAGGTGGATGACTATAGAAGATATAAAAATCAATATAATGTCATTCGCATAGATTTCAGTAAAATGCCAAGAAACTGTGATTCATATACACAATATATCGAGCGTATAGAAGCACTTTTGATTGAAGATGTGAAGGAAGCATTTCCACAGGTTAAAATAAATGAGGCAGATGCAGTCGGAGACATTCTTGAGAGTGTATTTGTGCAGTGTGGTGAGAAATTTATATTTGTATTGGATGAATGGGATTTTATATTCCACAGAGATTTTATAAATGAGATTGATAAAGAAAAATATGTGGCATTTTTAAGTAATCTTTTGAAGGATCGCCCATATGTGGTTCTTTCATATATGACAGGCATTTTACCTATTGCAAAATATTCCAGTGGTTCTGAGCTTAATATGTTTGCAGAGTTTACAATGGTAAATTCACCGATGTTTGGAGAGTATTTTGGATTTACCGATGATGAAGTGGATGATCTGTACAGACGCTATATTGTAGAGTGTGACAGGCAGCATAAGGAAAAGAGCGTGACGAGGAAAGGACTCCGTGACTGGTATAATGGTTACTATACAAAGTCGGGGGAACGTGTTTACAATCCACGTTCAGTGGTATTTGCATTGCAGTTTAACAATCTTGCAAATTACTGGACAAGCTCGGGACCATATGATGAGATATATTATTATATCAGAAATAATATTTCTGATGTCAGGGATGATCTGGCACTTATGATATCCGGTGAGTCCGTGGCTGCAAAAATACAAGAGTATGCGGCAACATCAATGAATCTTTCAACAAGAGACGAGATATATTCTGCGATGGTAGTGTATGGATTTTTAAGCTATCTTAATGGAAAAGTGTGCATTCCAAACAGAGAGCTGATGGAGAAATTTGATGAGCTTCTTGTAAAAAATGAGTCATTGGGATATGTATACCGTTTAGCAAAAGAGTCCGAGAAAATGCTTAAAGCAACCTTGGCAGGGGACACGCTGACCATGGAAAGAATACTGGAATTTGCGCATAACACGGAGGTGCCTCTGCTATCGTATAATCATGAGACAGAGTTATCTGCAATAGTTAATCTGGTATATCTTGCAGCAAGGGACAGTTATCGTGTGGAGCGTGAGGATAAGGCCGGAACAGGATATGTAGATTTTATTTTTTATCCATATGATACAACTGCAGATTGTATAATCCTTGAATTAAAAGTAGATCACACTCCGGATGAAGCAATTGCACAAATCATAGATAAAAAGTATGCACTTAAATTTGTGCCTAAACTTGCAGGGCAAAAGATATACACAGGAAGGATACTTGCGGTTGGAATTGGTTATTGGAAAGATAGCAAAGAGCATAGCTGTAAGGTTGAGGAATTGAATGTCATAGTATAAGGAAAATGACTGACAATATAAAAGCGCATCGAGAGCATGAAAGAAATACCGATATAGTAAATCATTGTATTTATTATATCGGTATTTTTACATAGAACGTTTTTTATTATTAGTCTGATCTAGTAGATAATCTATCGAGACATTATAAAAATTTGCCAGTTTTATTAAAATATCAGTGGGAATATCGCGTTTCCCAATTTCGTAATAAGAGTATGCAACCTGACTACATCCAAGCATTTTCGCTATATATCCTTGTGTTAGGTCGGCATCTTCTCTTAAATCTCTAATATGTCGATACTGAGTTGTTCTTAAAGTCATATGTGTACCTCATTTTTGTTAGTATATATAAAACAAAATGTTATATTGCGTTTTAAAACAAAATGTTTTAAAATGACAGTAGAGTACTTAATGAACTAGGAGGAGCATATATGAGAGGATTTGAAAGTGACAGAAAATGGATTATTGAAAAGAAGAATGATGTAGCAATTAGAGCTATGGATAATAAGGAAAAGACAGATCAATTTATTGAAAAAAATGATGAAATAGAGGAAGGAATTTCCAGAATACCTACTGATTTACCAGAGGACATACAACGGCAGGTTGATGCAGCTATAGAAAATGTAAGAAATGATTTAAAGGAAGAAAGTGAACAGCTTAGCGCAGAGGCAGATGAAATCAAAGAATCAGCAGATGAAGTAATGGATATGGCAGATTCCATTAGTGAGGATTTGAAGGAAAAGGGTAATAAATTAAGAGATTTAAGTGGAATACCAATTATAGGCAGTTTTGCGGAAACTAAAGGAAATGAAGTATTAGATCAAGCTGATCAGATAGTAGATCTCAGACAAGAGACACAGCAGTATCAAGATGATTTGAATGTAAGCAGAAATAGATTAATGGGAAACAGATAAAAGAGGGATTACATTATGATAATGATCTATAAATTGACAAGTATTCCAGACATATCATTATCCAAATATCAAAATATGTCGGTGGGGGGAATAGAAGGGTTAAAAGAATATGCAGATGATTTTTTAAGACAATGGCAGAAAGTTTCAGCAATTTATGATATTGAAATTAATTATATTGTTCGATTTGTACCAGAAAGTAAAAAAGGGAATAAACTAGGATGCTATGTTGTATTTAAATATGAAGATGAAAGATTATCAGGCTACATAAGTAATCTGATGAAATCGTCACAATTAACTGACTTGTATGGAATTGTATATTTAGAAGAAAATCCATTTGAATGTAGTACTTTCAAAGAAAAATTTGTGTTAAAAAAGTGTGAAAGAAAGAGAAAATACGAAGTAGGAAATGATGATAAAATAGATTTATTTTATGTTGAAACGTGGGAAGCAAATAAAAATTCCAGATTGATTGATCTATATAATACTATGCAGACATTTAATACAGAAATTGTATATAGAGTTGTATTAACAGGAAGTGATGCATATGAGGACATATTTTCTTCGTTAGAAAAACCCATTGAATATTTAAAAAATAGGTCACTCAATGGAGAACAGAATGCGATTAAGTTAAGTGATAATACAAAGTGGGTTAATAATAAAAATGCTTTTTCTAATGAAATACTTAGAACATATGAACAATTCCTGAAATCAGTTTCTAATGCACCATGTTTTAAAGGAAATGTAATAGTATACTCAAATGATGACATTTTGGGAAATATGATTTTTAGTTCTGTATGTGGAGAATGTATAGAAAAAGGAAATTGGGAAAATATTGTATTAAAAAATGGACCATTTAATGTTCTCGATGATTATGAAGAATTTTGTGATATTATGCCGAGAACATTAAAATATTGGCCAACATATTATACTTTGGATGAAGTAAAAAGTTTTTTTAGACCACCTATGCTATATGATGCAGAAAATATAGAGATGAGAAAGGAGACAGATCCGCTACAGATAGAAGGTAATTTGTACCTTGGAAAAAATACACAAGAAATAAGTATACCATTAAATATATTAAAGAAACATGCTTTTGTATGTGGTGTGCCAGGTGCAGGAAAAACAAATACAATGTTACATATATGCTATAGCTTGTGGAAAAATTGTAATGTACCATTTTTAGTTTTAGAACCGGCTAAAAAAGAGTACAGAGCATTGTCTCAAACGGATATTGATGATTTAATAATTTTTTCCCCTTCGTCTGGTTCAAGATTCCCTATGGCTATAAATCCTTTTGAATTTGCAATGGGTTTATCATTATCAGAGCATATACAGAATTTAATGAATGTATTTGAAGGTGCTTTTCCTTTAACACCACCATTACCAGCATTATTGGATAGAGCAATCGAAGGTGTATACAATGATCATGGCTGGGATGCTGATGATATTAATGAAGGTAATAAGGAGTATCCGACTATTTCTGAACTATATGACAGACTCGAATTTGAATTAAAGAATACAGATTATGATGGGGAAGTCAGAGGCAATATGAAATCGGCATTGGAGATGAGAATTGGAGGATTGCTCAGGAGAGATCTTGGTAATGTTTTTGACGTTAAGATATCTAGTTTGAAGCCAGAGGAGCTTATTCAGCATCCAATAATAATAGAAATGGAATCAATGGGAACTGGTCCATCAAACTTTATGACTCTTATGATATGTACGCTGATTAGAGAAGTATTGAAAGCGGATCCTAAAGGCAATGATAACAGAAGTGTCCGCCATGTAATATTTATAGAGGAAGCACATAATTTGATAGCAAATGCAACGGGAGAAATGGTTACAGGAGATGCCAATCCTAAAGTGGCAGCTACAAATTATATAGTTAAAATGCTTGCAGAGGTTCGGGCTTTAAGAGAGGGAATCATAATTGCGGATCAACTTCCAACGGTGATGGCAGCCGAGGTATTAAAAAATACTGGATTAAAAATAGTACATAGATTGACAGCAGGGGATGACAGGGCAGTAATTGGAGAAATGATGTCAGCCAATGGAATGCAGATTGAGTCAATTGCAACATATATGCCGGGTGATGCATTAATTTCATATGAGGGATTAATGCGGCCATTTAAGATGACGATAGCAGAATTTAATCTGAAAGATGCTCCTGCTACAGAAAAATTATATGAGTTAATGTCTATTAGAGATTTACAAAGGCACATATCAAAGGAAACATTTGCAATAAGACTTCAAAAGAATAAGCAAAATTGGATGAAGGAATGGCGTATTGCGGTGGTTGTTTTTGAACAATTACAAAATGATTGCTCAAAAATTGATATGATCGAATCTATAAATGAGTATGAAATACTGGTAAATACAATAGTAAAGGATCAGATTGGCGTAGAGAAATGCATTAACAAACTAAAAAAATTAGTAAAAAAATATAAAAATACTTTAGATCTGGCAATGGAGGTGGATCATGAAGATAATGAGTTTTATAGGCATATGAATGAAAGCATACAAAAACTAATAAAAAATACGCAAATTGTATTACAAAAAGACAGGAGAAATGTGAAATGAGTAATGTAAGATATTTGATTTTAACACGAGAAAAAAAATTTGGTGGCTCTTTTGTACCTTATGAAATAAATATTGATGGTCAATGGGTAGCAGAACTAAATAATGGGGAAACTATAAATATTCCACTAGATTTTTCTAAACATGAATTCTATATGAGAGCTAGGTTTTCAGATTCGACATCATTAAGTGAAGGTCTTGTTATACCTAAAGATATATTTGATCATAGGCTTTATTGCAGACATAAGGCAGGCTTGACTAAGGCAAAGCTTTTGTGGGAAATAGACCAAAACCTAGAAAACCAAAATAACGAAATTCGCCAGGAACAAAGGCATAATTCGGTAATTATTAAGGAGATTAACGGTTTATTAGAGTCAATAGAAGAAAAACCAATTGGACTCAGAGATTATTCGATTTTGACTCAGTTATCTCAGGATACGAAAAATTCAGATATATATGCAAAGTGGCTTGAAAAAACAAAAAATGACTGTATCTCAATGGTACTAAATCAGTATATGGATCATAAGTGGGGCTACGAGCGTTTGTTTATGCCTATTCATGATTTATGCACAATTCCTGAATTTAAGGAAAACTACTCAAGATATTTAAAATATTTTGATTATTATATAAAGTCTAAGAATGCTATAAATAGTGTTTTAACAGAAGATAATCCTATAGAAGAGATCATTGAACTGTCAAAAGGAAGCAGAAAAATCCATGATCATATTTCAGATGATTTGGCTAAAGCAATCACTGATATTGATAATTATTATAAAAATGGTGATAATGAGAAAGCTCTTGAAAGTTTACTGTTGGTTAATGTAGATGAGAAAGATTTATGGGGCATAAAAAAATTGCTTATAATATCTGCAATGACAGAAGGTGCGACAGATGAAGAGACAGAGAAATATATGGTTATAAAACAATTTTATAAAGATGTCTATTTACTGTTGGATGATACAAAAAGTGAAAAAACGTATATTGATACGGTTGATGAAATTATTGCTGAGACAATAAGATGTTCTTACACAAAAGTATTTACAAAAGTTGATGAGATGCTGGACGAGTTCCTTGAATATACATGTAAGACGCTTGATATACCAGGCTCTCAATATAATATACTTCAGAAGGTATTTGCTTATTTTGAAGCATATGAGCAGGAAAAAAGAATTTTGGAAAACATGGTAAATAACTATATTACAAGAAGTTCTGAACAAGAGGATCGCCTAACCTTTTTGCAAAAAGGAAGTTATACTAATTTTAATCTTGGAGATAGTGCTTCACAGGGAAGTGGTTTTATTGAAGATGGAAATATGAAATATGAATATAGAAGTGTTAATTGGGACAACAAGAAAATAGAAGAATATTTTGAAAATCTTTCACTCCAAAATAGGGCAGTAGAATATCCATTTGTTGTTCAAGAATGGAACAAGGAAGTAAGTATTAATATAAGCAATTTCGATGTCGAAGCTATAGGGCGGCTAATTGCTGATGCATTTATAGAAAATTATGGAGAGCGTTTTTCGGTTCGATTAGGAACATCTAAAACGATGGATAATTATTCTGAACCTATGGATACGATATCTATAATGGCTGATAGTGACGAAGAAGCAAAAAATGGGTATTCGTGGATAGAGTACTTTGTTACGGCTGAAAAGATAAGTAATAAGCAGGTAGCATTTGCAATTTATACTTTGTATTTTCCTGCATTGGATATGGAGGTAAGCATAGATTCGAAGAGTATAATAGAGAAAAATAAGATTTGTGTGCAGAAAATTAATTTATTAAAAGAAAAGCAGAATCCAAGAATTAACCGACACATTCAGAACATAAACAATTTGATTATAGAGGTTCTTGAAAATTGGACTAATGATGTAAATAAAAATGTTGACATTTATGGATAAGTATTAATGCTGGGAGAGATGATAAATGGAACTTCTTCTGAAAATTTTAAAAATTATCGGGATAATTATAATAGTAGGCATTATAGGAATAATATTAATTGTAATATCTGGATTCTGTGGTTTGATTTTGCGATGGTTTACATATTTGGTATGTTTCATAATTGATATTTTTTATGATTCTGTAATTATAGATTGGATAGGAGAACATGATACGGCTATGCTGGTGATATGTTCATGTGTGTCTGCTTTGGGAATTGTATTGTGGTTTTTTGGACTGATACAGTCTGATGGAAACAGTCATCCTGTTTATAGCCCAAATTATTCGCATAATAATTTTAACTCATATGATACTTTAAACTCATGTTCGAATAAAAATAATATAGTTTTTGCTGATGCATCTGGTTCATATCGCAGATGGGGAGATGACTTTGTTGACTGTAAAGGCAATTGGTGTAAGTGGGGGACTGGATTTTACGATTATGATGGAAACTATATTAGATGGGGAAATATGTATAAGGATATAAGTGGAGCTTATCGCAGATGGGGAGATGATTTTGTAGACGGAAATGGAGATTGGGTACATTTATAACAGTGAGTGAAAGGAGGCATATTTATGTTTTGTAAATATTGTGGAAATGAGGTTTCAGAGAATACAAAATTTTGCACCAAATGTGGGAAAATGATAATTAGTGAACCTCTTCAGAGTAAAGTAAATACATTTGAAGTAAACGAAATAATTCAACCTAAAATGAAAAAACTAAAAAGCCAAGGTTGATAATTAGTGTAGTAGTTATTATAGTTTGTTTGCTGATTGGTGGCGTATTGGGATATTCAAATATATCGGTTCAGGATGTTGACAGAGGATATACTTGTAATTCAACTGTATCTAATGTGAAGAGATCTGAACTGTTAAAATTGGATAGTTCTTTTAAACCAAAGATAAACTATATGAATAAGGGGACAGAAATATTCAATGAAGATAAGCAGATATATGAGTATGTATCTAACGGAGAAAAGACGGATAAAGTATATTCACTATATTATAAAAAGGCAAAGGTAAAAGGAGTTAAAGCTTCAAAAGGAATGGTAATTGAATTTGATTTAGAGACAGGATGTGCAAGATCAATTCATTATGGTTTGACAGATAAAGAATTTGATAAGTTTGTATTAAAAATGGGAGAGCCAGACTATAACGATAGTGATGGAATGCGTTGGAATGAATCAAAATATGGGTGGATAGTTGCAAATTATTATGATGATTTTTCGAATATTTTTGAGCTGTTTTGTGGATTTCAGCGGTTTCAGCGAAAAACGATTGTGAGTTTTTTTATGAGAAAAATCATTTAATTGACTCGTAAAAGTATCAGCTATAAGGTATAATGATTACTATACAAAATCAGGAGAGCATTTAAAAGATGATAAGAGGTGATAAAGGCTAATGGAATACGAGCACATAACCCACTCCTTTAAGCCTGTCTATGACGAAAACAGCCGAATCCTCATCCTCGGAACGCTTCCATCCGTAAAATCCAGGGAAAACAATTTCTATTACGGACACAAGCAGAACCGTTTCTGGAAGCTGCTTGCGTATCTATTGGATGAACCGGTGCCGGAGACGATAGATGAGAAAAAATATATGCTGTTTAAAAATCATATAGCTATATGGGATGTGATACAAAGCTGTGACATCAGGGGTTCGAGCGACAGCAGTATCAGAAATGTAACACCAACGGATATAAGAAAAATCCTTGAAACATCCGATATAAAACAGATATATGCAAACGGAAATAAAGCAGGGGCGCTTTATAAGAAATATCAGCTTCCTCTGACAGGAATGGAGGCAGTTACATTGCCGTCCACAAGCCCTGCAAATGCGGCATGGTCATTTGAAAGGCTATGCGAAGCATGGACACGGATACTTGTAAACCTTTAGAGATTTATATATAGAGGTAAAATTTACTTATGAAAACAATAGAATTTGATACACATTTTTACAAAAAGCTGTGGACACTCATGGTTCCGATAATGGTGCAGAATCTGATGCTGGCGCTGGTGGCGGTGGCTGATGCTTTCATGCTCGGAGGACTGGACCAGAACTATATGTCAGCAGTTTCGCTTGCCACACAGATACAGTTCATCCAGAACATGTTTCTATCAGCAGCTACAGCAGGGCTTGCAATACTCGGAGCACAGTATTGGGGCAAGCAGGACATAAAGGCGCTCGATGACATATTCGCTCTTGCAATCAGGATATGTGGCATAGTATCGGTGCTGTTTTTCGTGGCATGTGCATTTTTTCCACGATATCTGATGCTTATTTTCACAAACGAGCCGGTGCTTATAGATTATGGTGTAAGCTATCTGAAAATAGCTTCTTTTTCATATTTATTAACAGGTTTTTCGCAGTGTTATATAGTCATGATGAAGATATCAGAGCACGCGGGTACTGCGGCGGCAGTCAGCTCAATTACAGTGCTTATAAACATAATACTCAATGCCATATTTATCTATGGTGCATTTGGCATCGAGAGCATGAATGTGAGGGGAGCGGCACTTGCCACACTCATATCAAGAGTAGTGGAGCTTATGCTTTCAATCACATTTTCGTACAGACCGGGATATATCAGGCTTAAAATTAGAGAGCTTTTTGCAAGGAACAAGGAGCTGTCAGCAGATTTTATGAAGTGCTCCGGACCGATTCTCGGAGCAAGCCTTGTATGGGGAATAGGCTTTACATCGTACTCTACATTTATGGGACACATGGGAACAGACGCAGCAGCGGCCAACTCCGTCGCAGCGGTTGTGCGTGATATCATTTGCTGTCTCAGTGCAGGTATATCAAGTGCAGCAGGCATTATGATAGGAAATGAGCTTGGCGCAGGGAATTTAAAGCGTGGAAAAGCATATGGCATCAGAATGGCAAAGCTGTCATTTTTGTGCGGAGCTGTTATGACAGTGCTTATGGCGGTTTCAGCACCGGTGATTTTACATTTTGTAAAGCTCACACCGCAGGCTGCAGAGTATCTGAAGCAGTTATTCGGTGTACTTGCCTTCTACATGATTGGACGATCGGTAAATGAAATCATCATAAATGGTGTCTTTGGTTCGGGAGGAGATACGATGTTTGATATGTACTCTCTTGCTGTTACGATGTGGGGTATAGCAATACCGCTTGCAGTTGCAGGCACATATTTTTTGAACTGGCCGGTGGTTGTGGTGTATGCGTGTACCTGCGTGGATGAGGTTGGAAAGATACCATGGACACTCATACATTTTAAAAAATACAAGTGGGTAAAAGATTTGACAAGATAATGGAAAATGTATGAAAACAAGCGTGTGCACAGGGAGTAGATCGGATTTAGCGCTAAACTGATTTGAACAAAAAGAGGATATTGAATTGCGGCATCGGCTGTCAAGGGATAACGTAATTTATATGAGAGGGAGTATTTCATGCAGGAAATATACAGAGTAAAGACAAGTCCGGTGGCATTATCGGACAATATGATAATAGGTGAAAAATACAGGATTACATTCCTGACAGAGGCGCTTGTCCGTCTGGAATACAGTGAAGATGGCGTATTCGAGGATAGGGCAACACAGACAGTATTGTTCAGGGATTTTCCAAAGACCGGCTATCATGTGGTGCGCAACGCTGATGGAATTGAGGTTCATACATCAATGCTGCACCTGATATATAATGAGAAGGAGTTCTCATCACACGGACTGAGTATACAGATTAAGGGAAACCTGAGCGCATATCACAGCATCTGGCATTATGGCGAGAAGGTGCATGATTTGCAGGGTACAGCGCGTACACTTGATGACGTAAACGGAGAGGTTGAGCTTGGACACGGTGTCGTTTCACGCTTTGGATATTCAATTCTTGATGACAGTAAATCACAGATTTTACTTGACGATGGATGGATTGAGCCAAGAAAAAAAGGTGTGTCTGATTTGTATTTCTTTGGATATGGACATGATTATAAACAGGCGCTCAATGATTTTTACAGGCTTTGTGGCAAGACTCCGATGCTTCCACGATATGCACTGGGAAACTGGTGGAGCAGATATTATAAATACTCAGAAGAAAGCTATATGGAGCTGATGGACAAATTCGATGAAAAGAATATCCCGTTCACGGTAGCAGTAATAGATATGGACTGGCATCAGGTTGATGTGGACCCTAAATACGGAAGCGGCTGGACAGGATATACTTGGAACAAAAAGCTTTTCCCGGATCCGAAGCGCTTTCTTGGAAAGCTCCATGACAGAGGAATGCATACTACCTTAAACGTACACCCTGCGGATGGTGTGCAGGGCTGTGAAGAAATGTATGTTGATATGGCAAAGGAAATGGGCGTGGACTATGAAAATGAGGACCCGGTTGTATGTGATCCGGCAAGCCCAAAGTTTATGGAGGCATATTTTAAGTATCTTCACCATCCGAGAGAGGCTGAAGGTGTGGATTTCTGGTGGATTGACTGGCAGCAGGGCAGCAACTGCAAGGTTGAAGGATTGGATCCGCTATGGATTTTTAATCATTTTCATTATCTCGATAATAAAAGAGACGGCAGGCGTCCAATGACATTTTCGCGCTATGCAGGTCCGGGAAGCCATAGATATCCGATTGGATTTTCGGGAGATACACATATTACATGGGAGTCGCTTGATTTTCAACCGTATTTTACAACGACAGCGACAAACATCGGATATGGATGGTGGAGCCATGATATTGGCGGACATATGCTTGGCTACAAGGATGATGAGCTGACAGCCAGATGGACACAATACGGTATATTCTCTCCGATAATGCGTCTGCACAGCTCATGCAGCGAATTTAACGGCAAGGAGCCATGGCGATTTAAAAAAGAGACTGAGGAAGCGATGGAGGCGGCGCTCAGACAGAGGCATTGTATGATTCCGTATCTGTATACCATGAACTATCGCAGCTATGCCGAGAATATGCCGCTGATTGAGCCTATGTATTATGAGTATCCTGAAAATGCAGAGGCTTATGAGGTAAAGAATCAGTATTTCTTTGGCAGCCAGCTTATGGCAGCACCTGTTACAACTCCACGTATTAAGGGACTTAATGTGGCAAAAACCAAAGTATGGTTCCCGGAGGGTATCTGGTATGATATCTATACAGGCATGCGCTATGATGGTGGAAGAATGCTGGAGGTTTACAGGGATTTGAGCAGCATACCGGTGTTTGCGAAGGCGGGAGGCATACTTGTGTGTGCAGATGCTGATGAGCTTGATGCAAGATCTGTTATCAAAAATCCTGATGTATTATGTGTCAGGGTATTCCCGGAGGCTGATGGTGAGTTTGAGCTATACGAGGATGACAATGAATCCTGCGGATATGTAGATGGCAGATGTGTGACCACAGCTATGAAATATTCTGCGGGTAAAGATATGTTTGTCATTTCTCCGGCAGATGGAGATACATTATTAATACCTGACAATAGAACCTATAAGCTTGTCTTTGAAAGAAGAACCGAGGCAGCAGCCGATAAGGTAAAGGTATCCGTGGATGGTAAAGAGGTATGGGCAAAGAATAAATATGATAAAGAAAACAGAAAGCTCATCGTTACTGTAAATGCATCGACAGAGAGCGAAATAAGTGTTGCAATATCGAAAGACACAGTAGCGCTTGATAATCAAATCGAAAAAAGATGCTTTGATTTCCTGAATCAGGCAGAGATAGGCTTTGTGCTAAAGGATGAAATCTACGGTCTTATTACATCGGGAAAGAAAACAACAGTGATTTTATCAGAGCTCAAGGCAAAGGAGCTTGATACAGAGCTGTATGGTGTATTGACAGAGATACTTACAGCCTGAGGCTATTGATTTTAAATTTGTATTTTGTAGAAAGTTGCTGGCTACGCTGTTAGATGTGAACAGTAACAGTCACCGGTCATACTAGGTGTGACCGGTGACTTTCTTTGTTGCAAAAATTAAAAATGGATGATAATATTATAGTAAACAGAAGTTTTTTTATAAGAAACATCAGGAGAAACTATATAATTCAAGGGAGGATTACGCAATGGGAAATTCATATAAGAACTGTAAAATACAGGACAACACAGCAGAGCTGATCTACGAGAACGGCAGTCTGTTTGTTACCATATTTGAAAATAACATAGTGCATGTTGCACAAAAACCCGGCATCGAAAGTGTTGCAATAGAAGAGGGCTTTATTCCGAAGGCTGCCACACCGGACATAACCTGCAAGGATACGTCTGATGCCAAGGGGACCGCAGCAGAAGCCGGTGTAAGCGATGCAGCAGCTAAAGCAGTCATCCGCGCAAGGGATATTACTGTAAATGTAAAGGATAACGAGAAGCTTGATATTTATTACAAAGGGAAGCTTGTGCTTTCAGATTATGAAACAGCACGCAAAAAGAGTGAGAAGAATCCGTACGAGGATCTTGCCATCGCAGAGCTTGAGGGACATACTGTCGGAAAAGATGAAGAAAAAACTGACGCTGTTACCATCATCAAAAAGCTTGGAAAGGATGATGCTATTTACGGTCTGGGAGATAAGCCGGGATGCCTCAACAAGCGTGGATATTCATATGTAAACTGGAACACAGATGATCCTGCGCCACATGTGGACAGCTTCAAATCGCTGTATAAATCCATACCATTTTTTATCGTGTTGGGCGATGAATATTGCTATGGAATTTTTGCGGATAATACCTACAAGACAACCTTTGATTTCGGTTATGAAAACACAGATTACTATTTCGTCGAGCATGAGAAGGGTGAGCTGGACTACTATTTTATGCCGGGAAATGATATGGCAGAGGTGGTGGGACTTTATACATCAATGACAGGCACCACACCGCTTTATCAGAGATGGATATACGGCAGCCATCAGAGCCGCTGGGGCTATTACACACAGGATGAGGTGCTTGATATAGCTGACAAATTCCGCGAGCTTGATATCCCATGCGATGTGATACATATGGATATCGATTACATGAACGGCTACAGGGTATTCACCTTTGATGACAAGAAATTCCCGGATGTAAAGGGCCTTTCAGAGAAGCTTGCTGACAGGGGTGTAAAGCTCATATCCATCATTGACCCGGGTGTGAAGAAGGATGAGGACTACTTCATGTACAAAGAGGGTATGGAGATGGATGCATTTGCACATGATACAGATGGCAGTGTATATGAAAATGCTGTCTGGCCGGGAACATCGGTATTTCCGGATTTCACAAAGCAAAGCGTCAGAAGCTGGTGGGGAGACAAGACAAAGATACTTCTTGAGCACGGTATCAGTGGCATATGGAATGATATGAATGAGCCTGCAAGCTTCAACGGACCACTGCCGGATGATGTGCAGTTTGAGTATGGAGCACATGAAAAGGTTCATAATATTTACGGACATTTTATGGCAAAAGCCACATATGAGGGACTTGCGAAAAATGATGGTGGAAAACGTCCGTTTGTACTTACCAGGGCTGCATATGCCGGAAGCCAGAAATACTGCGGTGGCTGGACCGGAGACAATCACAGCATCTGGGCGCATATAGCACTTTCGCTCGAGCAGGTGTGCAATCTGTCAGTCAGCGGACTTGCCATGTGCGGCAGCGATATAGGCGGTTTCGGAAGTGATACTACACCGGAGCTTCTTGTCAGATTTTATGAGGCAGCAGTATTTGTACCGTTTTTCAGAAATCATTCAGCGATGGGAACACGCAGACAGGAGCCTTGGCAGTTTGATGAGACTACGATAGATGCAGTCAGAAAGACAGTAAAGCTCAGATACAGATTTATCCCATATATCTATGATCTGGCACATGAGTGTGAAAAGACAGGAGCACCTATCGTGCGCCCGCTCGTATACGAGTATCCTGCAGATAAGCATGTGAGAAATATTTCCGATGAATATATGCTCGGAAGCTTTGTACTGGTTGCACCTGTGATCGCACCGGGCAAGGAGGCAAGAGAGGTTTATCTGCCTGACGGTGACTGGTATGATTACTACACAGGCGAAAAATACAGTGGCGGCAGATATATTTTAGCAGATGCACCACTTGATAAAGTACCTGTCTTCATAAAAGCAGGAGCCATTATCCCTGTTGCAGACGGAGAAATCCGCTCTACAGAGGACATTACAGAGGATAAGATCAGTATACTGACATATCCGGGCAAGGGCAGCTTCGTGCATTATCAGGATGACAATGAAACGTTCGCATACAGAGACGGTGCGTATAATGCTGTTGAGTATACCCTGGATGGGGATAAGCTCGAGAAGAAGGTGTTGCATAAGGGATTGTAAAAATACATAACCTTAAATTTAAAATTCAATATCAACCTCAATAGGGCAGTGGTCTGAACCGAGCACATCGGTATGGATTGCTGCCTTTTTAAGCTTGTCATTGATGCGCTTTGATGTGATAAAGTAGTCGATACGCCAGCCTGCGTTCTTCTCGCGTGCCTTAAAACGGTATGACCACCAGGAATATATACCCTCGGCATCCGGATAAAAATATCTGAATGTATCGGTAAAACCGGAACCTAAAAGCTCCGTCATTTTAGCGCGTTCCTCATCTGAAAAACCTGCATTCTTGCGGTTGGTTTTTGGATTTTTCAGGTCGATTTCATTATGTGCGACATTCAGATCACCGCACAGTACGATAGGCTTTTGGGCATCAAGAGCCTTAAGGTATTCACGGAAATCATCCTCCCACTGCATACGGTACGGCAGCCTTTTCAGCTCATTCTGTGAGTTTGGAGTATAGCAGGTTACGAGATAGAAATTGTCATATTCGAGTGTGATGACACGTCCTTCCTTATCATACTCCTCAATGCCTATGCCGTAAGATACTGATAATGGCTCATTTTTTGCGAAAATGGCTGTGCCGGAATAGCCTTTTTTCTCGGCGTAATTCCAGTACTGGTGATAGCCCGGCAGGTCAAGGTCAATCTGTCCCGCCTGTAGCTTGGACTCCTGTATACAAAAGAAATCCGCATCTATACTGTTAAAAAAATCAAGGAAACCTTTCTGGACGCATGCGCGCAGTCCATTTACATTCCACGATATAAATTTCATGTCTTAGTCCTCCATATCAATGCATTTTCTTTTTGGCAATTTTACTACAGAATCGCATTTTTTAAAAGAAGTTTGTATCTGCAGATTGCACTTTTTCCATAAAATACGTATAGAGGAAGAAAATACGCAAGTAAATTTTTCTTACAGCACATCACTTCCATCAGGAATCTTTGAGATGATAGTCCTGTTAATCCTGATTAAGAATAATGTCGAAACAGTAAAGGATATCACCTCTGCTATAGGGAAAGCCCACCATACTGCGTGAAGTCCACCGAGCCTTGAAAGGATGTATGCTGCCGGAATTAAAACCACAAGCTGACGCATGATTGATACGATCATAGAAAAGACAGCCTTTCCCAAAGCCTGGAATACTGTGCCGACGATAATACAAAACCATGCGATGAGGAAATGCACTCCGATTATTCTGAGCGCCGGAACACCGATTTTGAGCATATCGTCAGAGGCGCTGAACATTCCAAGAAGCACCTTTGGTATGAACTCAAAGCAGGCAAAGCCAACGAAGAGCAGACAGAATGCGGTTATCAGGCTGACCTTTATTGTCTTAACCATACGCTTTCTGTTCTGTGCACCGTAGTTGAAGGCGATGATAGGTGTGATTCCGTTGTTCAGTCCGAATACAGGCATAAAGAAGAAGCTCTGCAGTTTGAAATAAACGCCGAAAACAGCAGCGGCAGTCGATGAAAAGCCGATAAGTATTCTGTTCATGGAATATGTCATTACTGAGCCTATAGACTGCATGATGATCGACGGAATACCAATAGCATAAATGGTTCCCATGATTTTGAAATCCGGGCTATAGCCTTTGAAGCTCAGCTTGATATCATGATTGAATTTGTGGTTGCAGACAAAAGCAACAACGGCGGCCACGCACTGTCCCACAACGGTTGCCACAGCAGCACCGGTAGCACCGAGCTTAGGGAAGCCAAGCAGTCCAAAGATCATGATAGGATCCAGAATGATATTTGTGATGGCACCGCAAAGCTGTGAGGTCATGCTGAAAATAGTTCTTCCTGTCGAGGTAAGCACCCTCTCAAAAAAGATTTCCGCAAAAATACCAAATGAAAAAATCATAACAGTACTCAGGTAGCTCACACCCATATCCATGATTTCGACATCAGCATTTCCAATCTGACTCATGTAAAAAGGCTTTACGATTGTAAGTCCGAGAATCAGAAATATTACGTAGCTGAATGCATATAGTACGGCACCGTTGATGCCGATTTTGTTGGCATCGTCGTATTTATGGGCACCGAGTGACTTTGACAGCAGCGCGTTTACACCTACACCTGTACCGGTTGCGACAGCGATGATGAGTGTCTGCAAAGGGAAGGCAAGTGAAACTGCCGTGAGTGCGTTTTCGGACAGCTTTGCAACGAAAATACTGTCCACGATGTTGTATAGAGCCTGTACGAGCATGGAAATCATCATAGGCAAAGACATGTTAAAGACAAGTCTGCCTATAGGCATGGTTCCCATCTTGTTCTCTGTTACAGGGGCTGAATTTGTTTCCTGACTCATAATTCCTCCTATTGTAAATGATTGTTAATTTAAAACTCCTACATTATATATGTACGAAGCTTTAGTTATTAAAATTAAAATCACCGGTAGATTAGCCGGTGTTAAAAATGTGCAACAAAGCGCCAATTACATATAATACCATGACTGCAGGATACTTTCAAGGTATTCATATAACTGTTAAATCATATCATAATAGTTAATGAAAAAATGCCTCAAAAAGTATAGCATTGCAGGGTATAAATTACAATAACCGCTTGACAAAATGACAGAGAGATATATAATTAGTTCAAAAATGAATAATTCAAAAATGTATAACAAAGCAGCAAAATAGGAAAAGGAAAGAAGGAATATCACATATGAAATTTAACTTTGAGTTTGCAGAGAAAATTTCGCGAACCTACAGCGATGAGTGCAGACCACTGTGTCATGAGCTAAAGCTTCCGCAGACAGCCTTTGATATACTCATGTTTCTGGCGAACAATCCGGAATATAAGACGGCAAGGGATATAGTTGAAATAAGAAAAATCACGGCAAATCTTGTGTCTGTAAATGTTGATAAGCTTGTGAATGAAGGCTATCTGGAGAGAAAACCTGTGGAAAATGATAGGAGGAAGACGGAGCTTGTCTGTACAAAAAAGGCCGGGACTGTCATTGAAAGAGGAAGGCGTATACAGCAGCAGTTTACAGCAAATCTGTTTGCAGGGGTAGATGAGGAGCAGAAAAAGCAGCTGACGATTGTTATGGAACAGCTTGAGAATAATATGGATGAAATAATCAGGAGGAAATCACACAAATGAGCACATTAATAACTATAATAGTAACATTTTTTGCCGGTATGGGTGCAGGCCTTGGAACCGGCTTTGCGGGACTAAGCGCAGCAGCAGTAATAAGCCCTATGCTCATTACATTTTTGGGAATGGACCCTTATATGGCAGTGGGAATAGCCCTGTCGTCTGATGTACTTGCCAGCGCAGTGTCAGCCTATACATATGGAAAGAACAAGAACCTTGATGTAAAAAACGGGCTCATAATGATGGTCATGGTTTTATGCTTCACGGTTGTTGGAAGCTATGTATCAAGCCTTGTGCCGTCAGCAACAATGGGCAGCTTTTCGGTATTTATGACATTTTTACTCGGAATCAAGTTTATAGTCCGTCCTGTCATGACAACAAAGGAGGCCATGCAGGGAGTTTCAGCTAAAAAGAGAGCTATCCAGTCAATCATCTGCGGTGTGCTTATCGGATTTATCTGTGGCTTCATAGGTGCGGGAGGCGGTATGATGATGCTCCTCATCCTCACATCAGTGCTTGGCTATGAGCTTAAGACTGCAGTCGGAACGAGCGTATTTATCATGGCATTTACAGCCTTTACAGGAGCTGCCTCGCACTTTGCCATCGGTGGAAAACCGGACTGGTTTGTGCTGATTTTATGTATTGCATTTACACTCCTTTGGGCGAGAATTGCAGCGGTCTTTGCAAACAAGGCATCCGCAAAAACCTTAAACCGTGCCACAGGTATTGTGCTTGTAATACTTGGCATCGTGGTATTTGCATTTTCACTTCTGAGCTGATTTATCCTTTCGGTAATTATAAAATATTTATTAAAAAAATATAAACGCGCAGCTCAAAACTTTATCACTTTAGTTATGGCTTTTCAAGTGGGAAAATAAATAATTAGTGGAACAGCTCTACAATAAATACCGCCACACAGGAAGCCACGGCCACGGTTGTAAGCCCCTTGCCCTTTAATGCAAATATCACTGCCGCGATAAGTCCTGCTGCTGCACCAACCCACCAGTTAGTAGCATAAAACACTGCCGGAATAGTCATGGCGGTTAAAACTGCATACGGAATATAGTATAGAAAAGATCGCACGAAGCTGTTGTTGATCTTTTCTTTTATTGCGATAAAAGGAATAACGCGGATCAGATATGTGGAGCCCGCGAGTATGAGTAAATATATAAAAAATACACTGTTTTTCATTATGTAAAATCTCCTTATACGCTTATTATCAAATATTTAATAAATCATTCCTTATCAGTATCATCTGAAACCGGAAACAGCAGCGAACCGATAACTGCAGCCACAATGGCTACAACAGTGATGGTGATACCGCTTGAAATCCTTGACAAAAACGGTACGTAGTAAAACATGCAGCTAAGCACGAGTGCAAGCAGCACAACAAACACGACAGCCCGCGATTTCTTCATCTCAGGAATCACGATAGCCACGAACATGCCATAAATAGCAAGACTCAGCGCACTCATAAGCCTATCCGGCAGAATGCTTCCCAGTATAGCACCTATCAGCGTACCGACAGCCCAGCCGATGTATGGAAGAGTTGACAGCCCTGCAAAGAAGCTTCTGCTCACAGAATCCTCCTGGCTTGCCACGGCAAAAATCTCATCAGTCATCATAAAGCCGAGTATCCATCTTGAAATTCCGCTAAATCTGGAATCAGCCTTCTGACCAACCGAAATCGACATAAAGGAATATCTTATATTAATAGTAATCTGCGAAATAAGCATCTGGAAATACTGTCCCGGATGCATCATAATTCCGATGCCTGCAAACTGTCCGGCAGATGTGACAGTGGTCATCGAAATGAGCACAGCCTGCCACCAGGATAGTCCATATGACACCGCCATAATTCCAAAAGTAAATGAAACTGACAGATATCCCAGCGCAATCGGGATTCCTGCTGTCAGTCCTCGTTTATAGTTTTCCATTCTAAATTCTCCTTAGCATAATACAACAACATGTTATTCTAGCACAAATTTCATGAAAATGCACTTTCAAATTGTTTTTGGAAACTACACCTGACTTTAAAATTATGATAAAATAATACAATTAGAGGAAAAAGGTGTTATCGATGCATGCAATTCGATGTATACCTTACTGAACCACATATAAATAAAAATAGAGGAATGGTAAAATGAAGGTTGTAGTAGCAATTGATTCATTTAAAGGAAGCATGACAAGCATGCAGGCCGGGATGGCATGTAAAGAAGGCATATTGGCGGCAATACCGAAAGCGGACGTGGTGGTCAGACCGCTTGCAGATGGCGGCGAGGGAACTGTAACCGCTTTGGTAGAGGGCATGAATGGCACATATGAACATGTTGATGTAACAGGACCGATGGGACAAAAGGTGCACGCGACATATGGAGTACTTGAGGATGATACGGCTGTTATGGAAATGGCAGAAGCGTCGGGAATCACACTTGTTGAAGGTAAACCTGATCCATGGAAAGCGACCTCATTGGGTGTGGGAGAGATGATATTGGATGCCGTGCACAAGGGCTGTCGGAATTTCATAATCGGAATAGGCGGAAGCGCAACCACTGAGGGAGGCATAGGAATGCTGTCGGCGCTCGGCTATGAGTTTTATGATGAGGATGACAATATTCTTCCACCGGTATTTGGCTCGCTTGCAAGGGTAAAAAAGATAAAGGCTGATAAGGTTCCTTCAGAATTGAAGCAGTGTCATTTCAAAATAGCATGTGATGTTACTAATCCACTGTGCACAGAGCAGGGCTGTGTATACATTTTTGGAAAGCAAAAGGGCGTACAGGAGCATGAAAAGGCACAGATGGATAAAATGATGAGACAGTATGCAGACTGTGTTGAGGAGTATGCGGGAAAACGTTTTAGCGATACACCGGGAGCAGGCGCTGCGGGAGGTCTTGGCTTTGCGTTTCTTTTTGGACTTGAGAACGTGGAGCTTAAATCCGGCATAGATATAGTGTTAAACGCAATACAGCTTGACAAGGAACTGAAAAATGCCGATATCGTAGTGACCGGAGAGGGCAGGCTTGATGGACAGAGCGCCATGGGAAAGGTGCCTGTAGGAGTGGCAAAAGCAGGCAGAAAAAACGGCTGTAAAGTAATTGCACTTGCAGGGAGTGTAACTGACGATGCAGTGGCATGTAATAAAGAAGGCATAGATGCGTTTTTCCCTATTATAAGAGGGGCAACAACGCTTAATGAGGCTATGGATATCAAAAATGCTCAAAAAAACATGAAAAATACCGCACAACAAGTTTTCAGGCTTATTGACATCAGCTCGCTTATGGAATAATATATGTTAGTAAAATTATGCGTGGTGCAGGGCATGGGTGAGACATAAAAGCCCTGTATATCATAGAATATTTCAATAAAAAAGGAGAAAAGCAATGGCTAAGGAGAAAAAATTAGTAGAGGCCATCACTTCCATGGAGGAAGATTTCACACAATGGTATACAGACGTTGTGAAGAAAGCAGAGTTGATGGATTATTCATCTGTAAAGGGATGTATGATCTTTAAGCCCAATGGTTATGCCATCTGGGAGAATATACAGAAAAATCTCGATGCAATGTTTAAAGAGACAGGTGTAGAGAATGTATACATGCCAATGTTCATTCCGGAGAGCCTGCTTCAGAAGGAAAAGGATCACGTAGAGGGCTTTGCACCTGAGGTCGCATGGGTCACACAGGGCGGACTTGAGACACTTCAGGAGAGACTTGCAGTAAGACCTACATCAGAGACACTTTTCTGCGAGCTTTTCAGCAAAACAGTACAGTCACACAGAGACCTTCCAAAGGTATATAACCAGTGGTGCTCAGTAGTGCGCTGGGAGAAGACAACACGTCCATTCCTCCGTTCATCAGAGTTCTTATGGCAGGAGGGACATACTGTTCATGCAACAGCCGAGGAGGCAGAGGCACGTACAGTACAGATGTTAAACCTCTATGCGGATTTCTGTGAGAAATACCTTGCAATCCCTATGGTAAAGGGAAGAAAGACAGACAAGGAGAAGTTCGCCGGAGCAGAGGCTACATATACAATAGAGGCTCTCATGCATGACGGAAAAGCACTCCAGTCAGGAACCTCACACAACTTTGGTGACGGCTTCCCTAAGGCCTTCGGCATCCAGTACACAGACAAGGACAATAAATTACAGTACTGTCATGAGACATCATGGGGCGTTTCAACACGTCTTATCGGGGCTATCATCATGGTTCACGGAGATGACTCAGGACTCGTGCTTCCACCAAAGATTGCACCAACACAGGTTATGGTCATTCCAATCCAGCAGCAGAAGGACGGCGTCCTTGACAAGGCATACGACCTCAAGGACAAGCTCTCAAAGGATTTCCGCGTGAAAATCGATGCAACCGACAAGACACCTGGCTGGAAGTTCGCAGCACAGGAAGTTCAGGGAATCTCAACACGTATCGAGATTGGACCAAAGGATATCGAGAAAAACCAGTGCGTTATCGTACGCCGAGACACAAGAGAGAAAATCGTTGTCTCACTCGATGAGGTAAATGAGAAGCTCGCAGAGGTACTTGAGACAATGCAGAATGACATGCTCGAGAAGGCAAAGGCATTCCTTGCAAGCCATATAAACGATGCACACGATTACAATGAGTTCAAGGCAATCGCAGAGACAAAGCCTGGCTTTATCCGTGCTATGTGGTGTGGAGACGAGGCCTGCGAGAACAAAATCAAAGAGGACACAACAGTTACAAGCCGTTGTATGCCGTTTGGTGACCAGGAGCAGATTTCCGACGTATGCGTATGCTGTGGAAAGCCGGCGCACAAACTTGTATACTGGGGCAAGGCATACTAAATTCGCGCCTACGAGAGTTTATTTCGCGAATTAATCATTACTTTTGTATATTATTATGATAAACAGCTCGCCGGAGGGGCGCATTGACGCAGCATACGGCTGTGGCGCATGCTCGATTTACGACGTGTCGTGTGTGAGAGTTAATGCCACCTGCGGCTGAAGCTGGCGCAAAAAATACTCGTTCAAGCGTAAGCGCGTTTGATTTTTTAGCGCCTAATAAGCTCTGCCGCAGGAGGTATTTACTCTCACCAGACTAAGGAGTTATGAGAGCATGTGTCACAGTTGTATGCTGTGGCAATGTGCCCCTTTGGCGAGCGTCATTCAAAATAAAAAAGGAGAATTCAATGATGCGCATAGATTTACCGCAGAATGTCAACTTCATAATAGACACGCTCTACGAGCATGGCTTTGAGGCATATGCGGTAGGTGGATGCGTGCGTGACAGTCTCCTTGGCAGGACACCGCAGGACTGGGATATCACCACATCTGCAAAGCCTGCGCAGGTCAAAGCGATATTTGACCATACGATAGACACAGGCATCCAGCATGGCACAGTCACGGTCATGCTGGAGCATGTGGGCTATGAGGTCACCACCTACAGGATAGACGGAGAGTACGAGGATGCACGCCATCCAAAGGAGGTTACCTTTACATCCAATCTGAAGCTCGACTTAGAGAGGCGCGACTTCACAATCAATGCTATGGCGTATAATCATAGGATGGGGCTTGTCGATGAATTTGACGGCATAGGAGATTTAAAAGCACATGTGATCAGATGTGTGGGTTGTGCGCACGACAGGTTCAGTGAGGATGCACTCAGGATGTTTCGTGCGGTGCGATTTGCAGCCCAGCTTGGCTTTGATATAGAGGCACAGACTAAAGCAGCCATAAAAGAGCTTGCCCCTGCCTTGTCAAAGGTCAGCGCAGAGAGAATCCAGGTGGAGCTTGTGAAGCTTCTGACATCAGACCATCCGCAGATGATGAGAGATTTGTATGAGCTTGGACTCACAGCGGTATTCATGCCGGAGTTTGATGTGATGATGCAGACACCTCAGCACAATAAGCACCATATGTACAGTGTCGGCGAGCATACGCTTCATACCTTGGAGCATGTGCGAGCGGACAAAATCCTAAGGCTTACCATGCTGCTTCATGATGTGGCAAAGCCTGTGTGCATTACGACAGACGAGGAAGGCCAGAATCATTTCAAGAAGCATCCGGTTGTGGGAGCTGATATGACAAGAAAGATACTCAGGCGCCTTAAGTTTGATAACAGGACTACAGACTGTTGTTTTAAGCTCGTAAAAGAGCATGATGACCGTCCGGCCATCACGGAGCGCAATGTAAGGCGTGCCATGAGCCGCATAGGAACAGAGCTTTTTCCGCTGTTATTTGAGGTGAAAAGAGCCGATACACTCGGACAGAGCATGTATAGGCGCGCAGAAAAGCTTGAATACATCGCAGAATATGAGCGCGTATACAGGAAAATCCTCGCAGACCACCAGTGTGTATCCAAAAAGGAAATGAAGATAAATGGCAGCGACCTGATTAAAATGGGAGTAGAGCCGGGACCGAAGCTTGGCGATATCCTGGACAGGCTTTATGAGCAGGTGCTTGATGACCCATCGCTCAATGAAGCACAAAAACTTAAAGAGCTTGCGAATAAAATAATAACCTCTCTCATATGATTAAAAAGCATCTGAATAGTTATGATGCATTAATCATATGAGGGGGGATTTTTTTGTATAATCAGCCGGAAGTGGCTTTGGAAAAATATGAGCTTACAGTAAGCAGGATAATAAAGGGCAGAGGAGCATATATATGTGATACAGGCATCGGGCAGAAGCTGCTCGTGCCGTACAGAGGGCATGAGCAAAGGGCATGTACCCTGCGGGATACGTTGGCATTTATCCAGAGAAACGGTATGGATGTGGAGCAGATATCACAGACAAAGGAGCAGTGTATCATATCGCGAGATAACTGTGAGGACGCATACATATTGAAGGATTACAGAGCAGGCAGAGAGTGCAGCACGGACAGCATAGATGATATGCGTGGCGGCAGCAGGGCATTAGCGCAGCTGCACAATATATTGGAAAAGTATCCTCTGCCTTCGGATATTGAGATAGAAAGCCTGCATGAAAAAGTTCAGCGAAAATGTGCGCAGATAGTAAAGCTTAAAAACTACATACTGCGTCGCAGCAAGACAAATGCTTTTGAGCATCTGTTTTATGAATGCTATGAGAGATTCTTAGAGCAGGGAAAGAAATCGGCGGAAATATTGTGTGAGCTGGAAAATAGTAAAACGTTGGTTCCGACATATTGTCACGGAGCCTTCAACCAGCACAATGTCGTGTATACACAGTCCGGAAGATGGCTCCCTGTCAATTTCGAGACCATGCATCCGGGATATCCGGAAACTGATCTTGCGGAGTACATGCGCAAGATGCTCGAAAAAAATCACTGGGATACAGCGGTTGCAGATGCAATTCTTGACAGCTATTGCAGCGTAAGAAGTCTTGATGATACATCAATGAGACTGCTTCAAGCACTGCTTTTGTTTCCTGAAAAATTTTGTAAGCTCTGCAATCACTATAGCAACTCGCGCAAGTCATGGGTATGCGACCGTGATGTGGATAAGCTTGCACAGCTCATACAGCTAAGCGGGGAGCGCGAGGAGTATCTGCATGCCATAGTGTAAACAGTAATGCATATATATAGTGAATTTAATTGAAAAGTAAATGACTATACGATATATTATTATTGTGGAAAGTCTGTTAAGAAAAGTTCAGACATACATCACTGAAACCGACAGTAAATCATCTGACAGCTCGGGGAATAGTCTGACAAATAAAGATATATCAGATTATCTTTCAACATTAACCTCTTTATTAAGTTCAAAGTAAGGTTTTAAGAATGGTAAAAGTACATAAAAGCCTAGGAAATAGCGCATTTTCCTTGACAAACCCCATAAAAACAAGTATATATATTCTTGTAGGTAATTTGGGAATATAGCTCGAATTATATAAATTATGAAAATCCAGAGGAGGAATTTTATCATGAACAAAGCAGATTTAGTTGCAGCTATGGCAGAGAAGGCCGGAGTATCAAAGAAGGACGCAGAGGCATCTTTAAAGGCATTCACAGATGTTGTTGCTGAGGAGTTAAAGAAAGGTGAGAAGATCCAGTTAGTTGGATTCGGTACTTTCGAGGTATCTGAGAGAGCAGCAAGAACAGGAAGAAATCCACAGACTGGCGCTGAGATGACAATTGCAGCATCTAAGGCTCCTAAGTTCAAGGCTGGAAAGGCTTTAAAAGATTCTCTTAACTAATAAGTCAGACTATCCGTAGTAGAAGAATGGGTGAAGCCTTTAAGGCTCCGCCCATTTTTGGCTATATCCACTGAAATCAGGGTAATAGTTATGAATTGATTTATTATTACAAGACACAGAGGTAACAATGAGATTAGACAAATTTTTGAAGGTATCACGTCTCATAAAGAGACGTACAGTGGCAAATGAGGCATGTGACGCAGGCCGTGTCACAGTAAACGGCAGACCGGCAAAGGCATCTGTAAATGTCAAGGTCGGAGACATAATAGAGATAGCATTTGGACAAAAGACAGTCAAGGTTAAGGTGTTAAATCTCCTTGACACAACAAAGAAGGAAGAAGCAAAAGATCTTTTTGAGTATATATAGGTTATATTTTCATGAATCCCGGCATATATTTACATATGTGATTCCACAGATGGCAGCCATATGTGAGGCTGTTTTTGGGACATATAAAAAATATGTGAGGGACAGGAAATGGAAGAAATATCAGGCACAAAGAGTCATAAGCTTATCTTGAATAATCGCAGAACAGGCAGCTTTACAGGCATTTTGGATGTGCTCTCCTTTGATGTGGGAGAGATACTTTTGGAGACGGAGCTAGGCATGCTTGACCTAAAGGGCAAGGATCTTCACGTAAACAGGCTAAACCTTGAGAAGGGAGAAGCCGATATAGAAGGTGAGATAGACATGATTACGTATTCGAAGGTACCGGAGGTGACCGGAAAAAAAGATAAAATGTTTGGCAGGATATTCAGATAAGCACCTAAGGAGGAATAATGAGTAAACGTCGTGCAAAGAGAAGGGGCGGAACTTTAAGTGTTTCTATCATAGTTATAGCATTTCTTGTGGTTATGGTAGTCCAGGTTGTGCAGCTAAAGCAGAAGGAATCTACATATGCCGCACAAAAAGCGGAGCTTGAAAAGCAGTACACTAAAGAATCGGAGCGTGCTGATGAGATAGAAAGCATGCAGCAGTATATGCAGAGTGACCAGTACATAGAGGATATAGCAAAGAGCAAGCTGGGGCTTGCGTATGACAATGAAATAATCTTCAAGGAAAAGGACAAATAATTTTTGAAGATATAGTTGCGCTTTTTCGTCAAAACCTTCATTTTTGACCACATATAATCGTTGAAAAAAGATGGAGGCAAAAAGATGAGGAGTGCAAATTTAAAAAAGGCCGTGTGGGGGCTTATGGCATTTGCATCCACACTGGTGTGTGTGATGGATTGTTATCCGCTGATACCTGCAGTGTATGGAGTTTATTGTCTGAGCAGTGGGCATACGATTATTTTTTACATAGGATTAATTATTGGAATGGGATACTTTATATCGATACCGTCGATATGTAAGTATCTCTTTATTATTGCGGTGATTTACTTTGGGGAAAGGCTATTTGTGAGAAAAAGCAGTAAAAACGGATGTCTGACAACAGCCGTTGTAGCAGCTTGTGCCACGGCGGTGATGAATCTGTCGGTAACATTTCTGGGAAGGCCGGATACGGATGAGATAGTGTTGTCGGTAGCAGAGAGCCTTGTTGTGTTTTCGATGGCCTTTGTGCTTTGCAGAGCATGCGAATATTTAAGGGCTCTTGAGCACAATGAAAACCCGGTCATAGCAGGACTTCTGCCCGACAGGGAGGAGGCATTTGCCACAGCAGTTTCTGGACTTTCAGGCATTATTTCGACTGCAAATGTCATGGCTGTAAAATGTACGGCAGATAAAATCCCTGATGAGTGTGAGAAAATACAGCTTGAGGTGACAGGGAGGCTTTGTGCATGCTGTGAGGGCTGCAGTGTGTGCTGGACAAGCGGGACTTCGATTTCCGACAGTATAAAAATGCTTGCTGATGCAGTGCGCAAACGTATGAAAACAGAGGAAATTGTGCAAAACAGATATGTGGATGGCTGCCCGCACTATACGCGCATGGTGGAAGCCGCCACAGAGGCATTTGCCCGTATTGAGCTAAATGAAGCCTGGTATAGGCGTCTCACGGAAAACAGACGCGTTATAGCCGCACAGCTTGACGCTATGGCAGAGCTCATGGATAGCTGGTGCAGGGCTGAAAAATGTATTGATAAAAAAAGAAGGCTGCGTCTTTCAAGAGTTTATGTATATACAAAAGAGGCTGGTATACAGGTGGAAAATGCCCATATTTATGAGAACGCAAGGCAGCAGGTGTGTATAAAGGCAGATGTCTGCACCAAGATAGATGGTGGGATTGAAATTTCAAAATATGTGCAGGCGGTTTCACGCGCCATGGGCGTGAAGCTCAGGCAGGCACATGGGACAGTTTCAATAATATCCGATGAGAGGACATCTATTGTGCTTTACGAGGAGAATCAGTTCTATGCACTTTCGGGGGTGGCGACCAAAAAGAAGACCGGCTCTCAGGCAAATGGCGACAGCTGCAGTATGTTTCAGCTGGATGATGGCATGTATCATGTATGTGTATCCGATGGCATGGGCTCGGGCAAACAGGCGCAGGCCGAGAGCACACTGGTGGTGGATTTGCTTGAAAAGCTTTTGGAGGCCGGTTTTAGCAGGGAAAGTGCCCTAAAGCTGATGAACTCTGCCATGGTCATATCGGCGGGCGAGGAGTCCTATTCCACGGTTGATTTTGCCACAATAGACATGTACACAGGTGAGCTTGAGCTGACCAAAACAGGCGCTGCACCGTCATTTATCAAATCAGGGAAACAAGTAAGTGTTATAGAAATTGAATCACTTCCGGCGGGGGTCGATGCCGCGCAGGAGAGCAAACAATCAAAAAATACACTTCAAAGTGGCGATTTCCTTGTCATGGTGACGGATGGTGTGCTAGAATATCTGCATGTAAAGGACAGACAGGGGAAGCTTATGGATATCATAGCAGGCGTCAAAAGTGACAATGCAGGCGTGATGGCGCAGGAAATTCTGGACAGGGTGCTGCTTGACACAGGCGGATACGCCATGGATGATATGACTGTAGTTGCAATAGGAATCTGGGAAAAATAATGATTAGACGGACGAAAGATTATATTCTGGAAAACAAGATGATAAACAATCACAGCACGGTGCTTGTTGCGCTGTCGGGCGGTGCGGATTCAGTCTGCCTTCTGCTGCTTTTAAATGAGATAAAAAGACAGTGCGCAGATGAGCTTGATTTTGCGTTGGAGGCAGTGCATGTGGAGCATGGCATCAGAGGAGCCGAGAGCAGGGAGGATGCGAGGTTTGCGTCAGATCTCTGCGAGAGGCTTAACATACCGTGCCATGTGCATTCCGTGGATGTACCGCAATATGCAGCAAGTCGTGGACTCGGACTGGAGGAGGCCGCCAGGATATTGCGCTATGAAGTGTTTGAAGAGGAGGCAGGCAGATATCCCTGTGAACCGGCCAATGCATCAGATCCAAATCAGGATAACAGGAGGCAGGTAGTCGTTGCAGTTGCGCACCATATGGAGGACAACGCAGAGACAGTTCTTTTTCAGATGCTTCGCGGAAGCGGAGCGAAGGGACTATCCGGCATGCATCCGGTTTCTGTGAAGAACGGTGTCACCTATATAAGGCCGCTTTTATCAGCAACACGCGCACAGATAGAGGAATATCTAAAGGAAAACGGACAGGCTTTTGTCACCGATGCCACAAACACTGACACAGCCTACTCCAGAAATAAGCTGCGCCATGATGTGTTTCCACTGCTTTTGCAGATTAATGACAGGGCGATTGAGCATATCAATGAGAGCGCAGGACAGCTTGCGGTGATGAATGATTTTTACGAGCAGCAGCTAAAAGCGGCGTGTGACAGCATGATTTCAAAAAAAGAAGGCAGGGTGATACTTGAAATCAGCCGTTTTGAGAGTCTGCATCCGGCATTAAAAAGCGGAGTGGCGCGCGAGTGCATACATCTGGCGTCAGGGCGGCTCAAGGACATCACGAGCACACATATCGGTGCACTTGTGAAGCTTGCAGGGCAGCAGTCGGGCAGAAAAATCAATCTGCCATATGGAATTATTGCGGAAAAATCATTTGGCGAGGTGATACTCTGCGCTGGAAGGTGTGACGATGAAAAAGCAGAAATTCAAATTACGCAAAAAGAGCTTGAGGCACTGAGTGCCACGGGAGAGCAAAAAAACATAAAGCTTTCGGCAGATGGCTCGTATGTCACACTTTGTATACAAGATTTTAATGGTAAAATGGACGAAATTCCCAAAAAACCATATACGAAATGGTTTGATTATGATAAGATGAAGAAAGGCTTTGAAATAAGAACAAGAAAAGCCGGTGACTATATAATTGTGGATGACGAGGGCCATCATAAGAAGCTGAAGCAGGTATTTACAGGTGATAAAATTCCGGCACAGCAGAGAGCGGGGCTGTGGCTCATAGCCCATGAATCACTGGTGCATGCCATTATCGGATACAGATCCGGCTGTGGCGCACTTGTCACACCACAGACAGGAAAAGTACTTAAGATCACATTTTACGGAGGAAAACAAAATGGTTTTTTCAAAAAAATATGATATTTCGGTTTATCTGACAGAGGAGCAGCTCAATAAGCGTATTGCAGAGATTGGAGCGCAAATCACAGAAAAATACAGGGGACAGTCAGTATATCTCATTTGCATACTCAAGGGCTCAATATTCTTTACCACTGAGCTTGCAAAGAGAATTGATTTGCCTATGACTATGGATTTCATGTCGGTATCCAGCTATGGCTCAGGCACAGAGTCATCAGGCGATGTCAAGATTAAAAAGGACCTTGAGCATTCTATCGAGGGAGAGAATGTCATCATCATAGAAGACATCATTGATTCGGGAAATACTCTTAGCAGGCTTTCAAAGCTCCTTGCCAAAAGGAACCCGAAGAGTCTCACAATCTGTACACTTTTGGACAAGCCTGAGCGCCGTGTGGTTGATGATGTAAATGTAGACTACGTGGGCTTTGTGATTCCTGATAAGTTTGTGGTAGGCTATGGCCTTGACTATGATCAGAGGTTCAGAAATCTGCCTTACATCGGCTTCGTCGAGGGCGAAATAAAATAAAAAGGAGAAGTAAATTGAATAAGCAAAAAAGCGGTATGCGCGGAATAGGCGTATACATTATCATTGTATTTGCAGTAATCTGCATCTGGTACTGGCTGAGCGCCGGGGCTACATCAAACTCTTACACACAGAGTCAGTTCGAGAAGGATCTTGACAAGAATCAGGTGAAGAGCGTAAAGGTAGTGCAAAACAGGGAGATACCGACAGGAAGTCTGGAGGTGAAGTTCAAGGATGGCACATCAAAGGTACTTTATGTATCAGATGTAAACAATATCGAAAAGATCATGACAAAAGCAGGGTATACCGACTATACAGTTGCGGATGTTCCGGCTGAGAGCTGGATTATGACACTGCTTCCGTATGTTTTGGTATTCGGAGCCATGTTTATATTTTTTGCAGTGATGAACAACAACGCAGCAGCACAGGGCGGCGGTGGCAAGATGATGAACTTCGGCAAGAACCGTGCGAAGCTCACCACACAGGAGGAGAACCATATCAAGTTTTCCGATGTAGCAGGCTTAAAGGAGGAAAAGGAGGAGATTGCAGAGATAGTTGATTTCCTTCGTGATCCTGGAAAATACACCAGACTTGGAGCAAGAATCCCAAAGGGTGTCCTTCTTGTAGGTCCTCCGGGAACAGGTAAGACTCTCCTTGCCAAGGCAGTAGCCGGAGAGGCAGGGGTACCGTTTTTCACCATTTCAGGATCTGATTTCGTGGAGATGTTCGTCGGAGTCGGAGCCTCACGAGTGAGAGATTTGTTTGAGGATGCCAAGAAAAATGCGCCTTGTATCGTATTTATCGATGAGATTGATGCAGTAGCCAGACGCCGTGGCACAGGAATGGGCGGCGGACACGACGAACGTGAGCAGACATTGAACCAGATGCTTGTCGAGATGGATGGCTTTGGTGTCAATGAGGGCATTATCGTCATGGCAGCCACAAACCGTGTGGATATACTTGACCCTGCTATCATGCGTCCGGGACGTTTCGACAGAAAGGTTGTAGTAGGCAGACCGGATGTGGGCGGCAGAGAAGAAATTTTAGGTGTCCATGCCAAGAAAAAACCTCTTGCAGAGGATGTAGACTTAAAGCAGATTGCACAGACTACCGCAGGCTTCACAGGTGCAGACCTTGAGAATCTGATGAATGAGGCAGCAATCCGTGCAGCAGGCGAAAACAGAGAATATATCACACAGGATGATATCAGAAAATCCTTCGTCAAGGTTGGTATCGGAGCTGAGAAGAAGAGCCGTATCATCTCTGACAAGGAAAAGCGCATCACAGCCTACCACGAGGCAGGACATGCAATCCTTTTCCATCTGCTTCCGGATGTGGGACCTGTATACACAGTTTCAATCATCCCTACAGGAGCAGGCGCAGCAGGCTACACCATGCCTCTGCCTGAGAAGGATGAGATGTTCAACACAAAGGGACGTATGCTTCAGGAAATCGTAGTAGACTTAGGCGGTCGTGTCGCAGAGGAGCTTGTGTTTGACGATATCACCACAGGTGCATCACAGGACATCAAGCAGGCTACAAAGCTTGCGCGCGAGATGGTTACCAAATACGGTATGTCAGACAATATCGGCCTTATCTGCTATGCTGATGATGAGGAGGAGGTCTTCATCGGACGAGACCTCGCCCATGCAAAGAACTACAGCGAGGGCATAGCATCGGCAATCGATGTCGAGGTAAAACGTATCATCGACGAGTCGTACGACAAGGCAAAGAGCATGATAGCAGAGTACCGCGATGTGCTTGACAGATGTGCAGCACTTCTTCTTGAGAAGGAGAAAATCACAAGAGATGAGTTTGAAGCACTGTTTGACGAGGACAGCAAAACAACAGTTGGACATAATATTTAAAAAATAACTATACTTTTGTGCAGAATCACTATAATAACCGTAAAAACCCCCCAATACATTATATAGTTTTTGCTATACCCCATAGTAAAAATACCTTCTCCTAAAAGGCAGCCGATCGCAGGCTGTCTTTTTTAATTTCTATATTATAGCTACAAAGTAAGGGATTGTGTGCCCGGGATGGTGCTTTGGTGGGGGATTGATGCCCTTACTGGAGCGCATAGAGAAGTTGCTTAGAGTCTGTCAGAATTATGCTTAGAGGAGCAGAAATTCCCGAGTGGCCAAAGGGGACAGACTGTAAATCTGCTGCAACTTGCTTCGATGGTTCGAATCCATCTCTGCCCATTAAAAAACCTCAAGTCGTATGACTTGAGGTTTTTGTGTTATTCTGAAATTATCATTTAATCGGCCTGCGTCCCGGTGTCGGTAAGCACAGACTCCCATGCCATCGTATCAGGCCAGTCCTTTGTATCAAAGCCATCACGGATACATCTGCTGTAGTAGTCCAGCTTGTTTCGTATCGGCGAATCATCTGTGAATCTTGCATCATCATAGATGCCGTTAATATAATCATCTATCGCGGTTCCGAATATTTCAGAGCGGTCCTCTGTTGCAAAGGTCATGCCGTAGGAATCAATGAAATACCCGGATATGTGATTCGATGGATCATCCGGATTGTAGTTTGCGTAGCTATCATCATAAGAGAAGCTGTCAGGGTTAAAGCTGTTCCATTTCCTCTCAGAAAACTCGCTCTTGTCATTGTAGGTGTGTATGAATGTAAGCCTCTGGTCAATCAGATGGGAAATCTCATGGCCTACAGTGTAGCTGAAATCCCAGCTGTAGTTGCAGTTTAGAACCATCACATTGTGGTTGTTTATTATATTTACGAAGCCACTTGGCTCATTTATCATATCTGAGTGGCCTGATGAAATATCACCGCACAGATAGATTCGCATGCCTCTTATATCGCCATAACACAGCTGTGTGAAAAAGTCATCAGGGAAACAGCCAAGTATTTCCTCAAGCGAATCCAGAGCGACCGACAGCTTATCCTTGTTCTTAAATTGATGGATATCGTAGTAATCAATTCTCTTTGGCACCTCAGGCCCGAAATATATGGAAAAGCCGTATTTCTGTTCAAGGGCTGTGATACGTGCATTTATGTCGGATAAATCACCCCAGTCATATGAAGCGGTGTCGGGGATCAGAGTGACCTCATCGCCGTATGTATTGTAGTCAGAATCCTTCCCGGCCTCTTCCATAGCCTCCTGATTTTCATCGGTACTGTCAGATGGGTCTATGGCAGAATATGGGGATACATATGAGCCATCATCGCGTAAGGCCTGTAGCAGTGTATCACAGTCATTGTATGACGTGATTTCGGCTTTGCTGTCATTCTTGCCCTTGTCGAGTGACCAGATGAGAATTTCCGGGTTGCACTGCGCTGTGTACAAAAGCATCATAACACAGTTTGCATCAGGCAGATATACCGAGTTGGCAGAACAGTAGGTCTTGGTATCGGCTGCCGCAGAGTCGGATGAGCTGTCGGACATTTTGCCTGTGTTTCGAGTCGCCAGATTGTATGAAAAGGATGAACTGACACCGGTGGCGGGTGAATATTTATAGTAACTGATGATGTTGTCCGAGGATAAATCCTGGCATCGTATGAGCATGTCACCATCCTCTGCCAAAGTCACATCCACCACATCCGGCAGTGAAAAAAAGCTGTTTTCTCCATCGGATGAATGATAGTTCCAGATATTGTTGGCCGTATCTGCCTCGATTACAAAGCCCTTTGAGTCGACACATGACATGGAAAAACTTTGTCCTTCGTAGGTTGAAAGCACTGTGTTATCGTCAATCCTTATATCAGAGACTGCATATTTGTAGGTATCGGGTGTGACACCTGACACGAGAGCGTATTTTCCGTCAGCGGAGGTGGCAATCTGTGAGACATCATAATAATTGCCGGGATTCGGCACATCGCCATCATCAGAATCTGATGTATCGCAATTGCCATCATAGTCCTCAGGATTATATTTGCAGGTTTTTATCTCCTTTAAATCCTTATCATAGATTGTTGCCCTGCCGGCATCGGAATTGATGAGCCAGAGTCGGTCACCTTTTATCATGTAGTCATCACAGTCGGTTTTGTCGTGAGTGAGGCTTGCCGTGATTTCATTGGACCAGGGATTATATACATCAAATGAATACTGAACAGATTGATCATCGGTCTCTATGATGGAATTATTGTAGCTGCCCTGTCCTACCATAAGGATGTTATCACCAAACTGTCTTGTATCATTGTACGGCTGCCCCTCAAAGGCGACATTGTGCAGGATAGACAGATTGCTGCTTCCTTTAACACTTGTGGTATCCTCCCAAAACGCAGGTGATTTGTGCAGAATAGCCTGCTTTTGTGCGGGACTCTTAAATAGATAAGAGACATCCGAAAAAGAGCAGGCTGTCATGGAGATTGCACTGAAAAATACCAGCGAATATGTAATTAAAGTGGTTACATGTTTGCGTTTGAACAATTTTGACTCCTTTGGAAGGTGGTGTATATGCAGGCTATTCCTCAGCAGCATGTGCGGTGGAAACTCGTGCAGTAGATTCTCTTTCAATCAGCATCGGACGTAGCTGTGTGCGGCTGATTGGAATATGGTGAATGAGCGAATTCAATATAATATATGCACAGCGGCCCAGATCATTACGCTCCTGTCTGATAGTGGTAAGAGGAGGGGTAAGGGCTGCGGCAAACTTGACATCGTCAAAGCCTACCACACTTATATCATTTGGCACATTGAAGCCGTGCAGCTGGCACTCTAAGATAACACCCTTTGCTATAGTGTCGCTTCCGCAGAGGATAGCGGTGGCACCTGCTGCAATAAAATTTGAAACGTAATACTGTGCGGTTTCAGGAATATAGTAGCCGTGTCCCATGAGCTCCGGGTAGATTTCAAGACCGGCATCGCGCATAGAGTTTTCAAAGGCTTCCTGACGCTGATCTGAAACCAGGGAAAAAAGAGAACCATTGATAAAGGCAATCTTTTTATGACCCAGATTGTGCAGATGCTTTACAGCCATGTCAATGCCCTCGTAGCTGTCGGTGCCTACATAGGCTACATTGGGATTGTTTTCTATATAGTTATCAAACAAAACGGTAGGCATTGTAGTATTTTTGAGCTGCTGCATCCATTCATCGTGAAGAGCAAAACCTACCAGAAATGCGCCACAATAGCCATTCTTTAATATATATGTATCATATTTTTCTTCTGCCTGAAGCTGAGGTGTGACAGGGATGATGTCCACGTCCCATTTGTGCTTAAAAGCATTCTGTTTGAAACCAAGCACTACATCATATCCGAACTCATCGATAGACTCGTAGTTCATATTTTCAATAAACAGAGCCAGCTTGCGGTTTTCTACCTTTCTGGAGCGCTTTGTGCTGTAGCCCATTTCGACAGCAGTGTCTAAAACTGTCTGACGAAGCTCCTCACTTATATCGCTGGCACCATTTAATCCCTTTGAAACAGTGCTGATTGACACGCCCAGCCGGGCGGCAATATCCTTAATAGTAGCCATAGTATTTGTCCTTTCTTATGTGATAATTAAATTATACATTTACTATCAGAAATAGGCAATATTTTCTGTAATAAATTTTTCGAAAAAAATCTTCGAAACTGTGGTAATAACTACCAAAAAATGAATGTAAATTACGTGAAAAATGGCAAAAATGAGTTTAAAACCACTAAAAAGATTGACAAATCTGACAATAGGAAATAAAATAATCTCAGATACGAAAAAAATAGAAAATTTTAGGAAAGAGGAATGGTAATTTGGAGGCCAGAGAAAACCTCAGAGGCTCCGGAATACTTCTTTCAATCTCGAGTCTGCCGTCACCATATGGTATAGGTACTCTTGGGAGAGAGGCTTACAATTTTGTTGATCTCCTTGGTGATTTGAAACAGAAGTACTGGCAGGTTCTTCCGGTTGGCCCCACCATATTTGGCGATAGTCCATATCAACCATCATCAGGCTGTGCGGGCAATATCTATTTCATAGATTTAGATAAGCTGGTAGATGAGGGGTTGTTAGAGAAGGAAGAGATCCTGGGGTATAACTGGGGCACAGACGAATCAGAAATTGATTATGCAGCATTACATCAGAACAGATGCAGGATTTTACAAAAAGCGTTTGAAAGATTTGATACAAATGCACAAGAGTTTCAGGATTTTGTAAAAAAACAGTCGGAGTGGCTTGAGCAATATGCATTATTTATGACACTGAAAACCGACAATTTATACAAAAATTGGAGCGAGTGGCCAAGCGAGTATAGAAATCCGCAAACGGTTGCGCTTGAAAAGTACCAAAAAAAGAATTATAATACAATTACTTTTTGGAAGTTCTGTCAATATAAATTCTTCGAGCAATGGGAGGATTTAAAAAATTATGCTAACTCAAAAGGTGTCTACATAATAGGCGATATCTCATTCTATGTAGGATATGACAGTGTAGATGTGTGGGCAGAGAGACAACTCTTTATGATGAGCGCAAACGATACACCAGAGTATGTTGCAGCTGCCGGTCCTGATAAGTATTCAGAGAGCGGACAGGTGTGGGGCAATCCGATGTATGACTGGGATGCCATGAAGGAGGACAACTTCTCATGGTGGAGAAAGCGAATGCGTGTATGCAGAGAACTTTTTGATATTGTCAGGATTGATCATTTCGCAGGAATTGTGAAAGCATATGCGGTACCGTACGGACAGGATAAGAGCCTATCCGGGAAATGGTTCAAGGGACCGGGACGCAGGCTTGTCAATGCAATTAACGAAGAGCTTGAAGGGGTTAATGTAGTGGCTGATGATTATACATCAGCAAGCCTTTTACCGGGAGTGAAAAAACTCCTTGCAAAATCTGGCTGGATGGGAACTAAGGTCATGATGTTTGCTTTTGATGGTGATCCGACAAACGAATATCTGCCACACAATTATACCGATTCACATGTAGTTGCATATATTGGCACACATGACAATGAGACGATAGTTGGTTCATTCAGTGACAAGACAGATTATGAGCTTGCTTATCTGTATGAGTATCTGAATATTGAAAATAAATCACAGGTTCCAAATGCTCTTATCAGGGAGCTGTATCACAGCACCGCAGAGCTGGCGATAGTCCAGATGCAGGATATATTAGAGCTTGGAAATGAGGCAAGGATGAATTATCCTTCGACAGTCGGACATAACTGGAGATGGCGCATGACAAGTAAGCCACACAGATTGGACAACGAAAAGATAGCCTGGATTAGAAACATTGCGGTGGTTTACCGCAGATAATTAATTTGATATAAGTTGCACGGCAATTTATATATATACTTTTTTACATTTTATATTCAAAAAGGAGAGGAAGATATGAAGAAGAAAGTATTAGCATCTTTACTTTGCGCTTCTATGGTAGCAACAATGTTTGCTGGATGCGGAAGCGGCAACGGAGGAAATGGAACAGAGAAAGCCGACAAGAAGGACGGCGGTAAGGAGACCATTACAGTAATGGGACCTGCAGAGGATTTAGACGATGCACAGGGCGCTTGGCTTAAGACAGAGTGTGAGGCATTCGCTAAGGCAAATCCTGATTTCAACATCGAGTTCAAGTATGTTACATCATCTGAGAGTGATGCAAAGGACGTTGTTACAAAGGATCCTAAGGCAGCAGCTGATGTTTACATGTTTGCAAACGATCAGCTTGAGCCATTAATTAAGGCTAATGCTATTGCTAAGTTAGGCGGAGATACAGCAGAGTATGTTAAGTCATCTAACTCAGAGGCTATGGCTGCAACAGTTACATATGATGGAGACATCTACGCAGTTCCTTATACATCAAACACATGGTTCATGTACTATGACAAGAGAGTCTTCTCTGAGGATGATGTAAAGAGCCTTGATACAATGCTTACAAAGGGTAAGGTTTCATTCCCATTTGATAATGGCTGGTATCTCAATGCATTCTATGCAGCAAACGGATGTACAATCTTTGGAGATGGAACAGACAAGGCTGCCGGATATGACTTCAGTGGAGATAAGGGTACAGCAGTTACAAACTACATCGTAGATTTATTTGCAAATCCAAACTTTGTAATGGATAACAATGAGGGATCACTTGGTCTTGCTGGACTTAAAGATGGTTCTATCAACGCTTACTTCAATGGTAACTGGAACTATGACAAAGTTAAAGAGGCACTTGGTGAGGAGAACGTTGGTGTTGCAGCTCTTCCTACAATCAATATTGGTGGAAAAGACTGCCAGTTAAAGGCATTCTTAGGATCTAAGGCTATCGGTGTTAACCCTAACTGCAAGAACCAGGAAGTAGCAGTTAAGCTTGCAGCATTCCTTGGCAGCGAGGACGCACAGCTTGCTCACTTCAAGTTAAGAGGACAGGCTCCTGTAAACAAAGATCTTGCAACAAACGAGGAAGTTGCAGCAGATCCAGTAGCAGCAGCTATGGCTAAGGTTTCATCTGATTGTTCAGTAGCACAGCCTATCATTGATATGTCAGGTTACTGGGATGCAGCTACACCATTCGGTGATGCTTTCCAGAACGGTGCAGAAGGTCAGATTACAAAGGACAATGCAGCTCAGAAGACAGAGGACTTCAATACTCAGCTTAATGATTCTCTTAAATAATTAAGTAGATCAGATTATGATTCCAAGGTTCCGGGTAGCCGGAATCTTGGAATAAATTAGTTTAAAGGATTGGCATATATAATGCATGCCAGGAGGAAAAGTATGTTAGGAGCAAACAAAAAGAAAAAAGTTTCGGAATTTGCTACTCCGTATACTGTTGGCAATGCCCTCACAAAAGGCGGAGCTACAGTTAAGCTATCGGCACTCGTAATGGGACTTGCCAATATGGCTCATAAGCAGATTATAAAGGGTCTGATTTTTCTTGCTATAGAGATTGCATATATAGCATATATGGTTAGCGCTGGTGCTTATTACATTTCCATGCTGCCTTCACTTGGCTGGAGAAAGCAGGAAGAGGTATTTAATGAGCAGAAGCAGATTTATGAATATGTTGCGGGCGACCAGTCAGTATTATTACTGTTATATGGCGTCATAACAATTGCCATCACAGTATTATTTATTTACATGTGGTGCGAGAATTTAAAGAGCGGATATAAGGCAGAATGCCTTTCAAAAGCTGGAAAAGAAATCAATTCTTTTGGCAAAGATGTCAAGGATTTATTTGATAAAAACCTACATAAGACACTTATGTTTCTCCCACTTATGGGAATATTTGTTTTTACCGTTTTACCATTGCTGTTCATGATTCCAATGGCCTTTACAAATTATTCGGTAAAGGGTGATCATCTGGTATTGTTCGACTGGACAGGCTTCGCTTCATTCGGACAGGTGCTTGGACTTGGTGGTAAGCTTGGTAAGATATTCTGGAGAGTACTTGGATGGACAATCTGCTGGGCTGTATTTGCAACCTTCCTTTGTAACTTCCTTGGACTCATTCTTGCTATCGTTATCAATCGTAAAGAGACACATTGCAAGGCTTTCTGGCGTACATGCTTTGTTATCTCAATTGCGGTACCGCAGTTCGTATCACTCCTTGTAATGAGACAGATGTTCCAGCCACAGGGTGCTGTTAATAACCTGCTTTTGGAGTGGGGCTGGATTGATAACCCGCTTCCATTCTGGACCAACACTATGTGGGCGAGAGTTTCTGTTATTCTCATCAACTGCTGGGTAGGTATTCCGTATACCATGCTTCAGGTTACAGGTGTATTACAGAATGTGCCTTCAGAGCTTTATGAGGCTGCAAAGATTGATGGTGCAAACGCAGCACAGATCTTCTTTAAGATCACACTCCCATATATCATGTTTATCATGGGACCATATATCATCACACAGTTTACCGGAAATATCAACAACTTCAACGTTATCTACCTGTTATCAGCAGGAAAGCCTACACCTGTCGGAGACAGTGCAGGAAAGACGGACCTTCTGGTTACGTGGTTGTACAAGCTGACTATTGATAATCAGGAGTACAATATCGGTGCCGTTATCGGTATCCTCACATTCATTGTACTTTCTATCGTAGCGCTTGTTACATACAGAAATACAAAATCATACAAGGATGAGGAGGGATTCATGTAATGAGTAGTGTAGCAAAAGCAAAAAGACCTATGTCTGCCGGACGTGCTAAGAAAGTAGCAAAGAATTCCCTTGTTCATATCATTCTTGGAATACTTGCTGTAGTATGGCTGTTCCCGATTTTCTGGATTATTATGACAAGCTTTAGAGCTGAGAGTGGTGCTTATACAAAGTACTTCTTCCCACATGGCCTTACATTTAGCAACTATACAAGGCTGTTCACAGAGACTACACTGTTGAACTTCCCGAGAGCATTTTTTAATACACTGTTTATATCAGTGTTCTCATGCATCATTTCAACAGTATTTGTACTTTCTGTTGCGTATTGTATGTCACGACTGAGATTTAAGATGCGTAAGCCTTTCATGAATCTGGCTATGATTCTTGGATTGTTCCCGGCTTTCATGTCAATGGTTGCCGTATACTTTATCTTAAAGGCTATCGGACTTACAGAGGGTAGCGTACTTCGTCTTTCACTGATCCTCATATACTCAGCAGGATCGGGAGTAGGCTTCTATATCGCAAAGGGATTCTTTGATACTGTGCCTAAGTCTCTTACAGAGGCTGCCATCCTTGACGGATGTACACAGTTTCAGGTATTTCACAAGGTAATCCTGCCACTCAGTAAGCCAATCGTAGTATATACAGTGCTTACAGCATTCCTTGCTCCATGGCTCGATTTCGTATTTGTAAAGGTTATCGTTGGTCCAAACGACAAGTATTGGACAGTATCTCTTCTCCTTTACAACATGCTTGAGAAAGAGTTTATAAACGGATGGTTCACAAGATGGGCTGCTGCTGCAGTTGTTGTATCAATACCTATCTCAATACTTTTCGTCATCATGCAGAGATTCTACGTGGATGGACTTACAGGAGCTGTCAAAGGCTAATTTGGTTTTATTTGGGCCGCTGCACTTTTGTGCGGCGGCTTTTGGTTTATATTGGGTTGTGGCAAACTTAGCATTTTCAGGTTGTGGGGTGCCGGCATGGCACACAGTATATTCCTCAGAAAAATATGAAGTCAGCCACGGGTTTTCTTCGCTGCTTGGATTTGGAGAGATGAGGTGTGTGGCTTGTTTGTGGGGCATGGTACCCCGTGGCAGTTCATATTTTTCTTCGGAACACACTGTGTACCCTCCGGCCGGAGGGTACCGTGTGCTAAGTTTGTTGCTACTTTGTGGAAGATGTGAGAATTGAGTTAACTACATACTTATGAGTAATGCTGGCTGCGTTGCAGCGTCGCAAAATATCCGGTGGACGATTGTTCAGTGCGTATTGAAATGGAGTGTGGAAAAAGCACGAGAATCGTATATTTTAGCGAATATGTGTAGTGATTTTATAGATACAAATTTGCTCAGAATTTAGTTAAGAAAAGGAGTGCGTATGATTAATAATAAAATAGGCGGCCGCAATATGGTCGGCAGGGCTGTGAATAGATTGGCGGGCAGGCTGACTGCTGTGGCATTGACGGCAGCTATGGCGGTGTCGATGCTTGCGGGATGTGCTGCGGGTGGAAAGAATACCGAGACGGCAGCAAAGAAGGAGTACAAGCCTTCTGCTATGGAGCAGATGAATGCGAAAAATGATCCTAATGTGATTCAGGACAATTACAGGACATGCTATGAGGTGTTCGTATACAGCTTTTTTGACAGTGACGGTGACGGCATTGGGGATTTAAAGGGACTTACAGAGAAGCTTGACTATATCGAGGGACTTGGCTGCAATGAAATCTGGATGATGCCTATTATGCCTTCTCCTTCATACCACAAGTATGATATTACGGATTATATGAATATTGACAAGCAGTATGGTACTCTGGATGATTTTGATGCGCTTATTACGGAGTGTCACAAGCGAAACATCAATGTGATTATTGACTTTGTAATAAATCACACATCTAACGAGCATCCGTGGTTTAAGGCGGCTGCTGATTATATCAAGTCGCTTCCTGATGGGGCAGAGCCGGATCCTTCGGAATGTCCTTATGTTGATTACTATAATTTTAGCAAAACCAATACCGGAGGCTACAACCAGTTGCCTGGCACGAATTGGTATTACGAGTCACAGTTTGTAGACAGCATGCCTGACCTTAATCTGCAGAGCGAAGCTGTAAGAGGGGAGATTGACAAGATTACATCCTTCTGGCTTGACCGCGGCGTGGATGGCTTCAGACTGGATGCTGTGATTTATTACAATAATAATAACCAGACTGAGACTATAGATGACCTCACATGGCTTGTGAACAATGTGAAGAGCAAAAAGGCCGATGCTTATATGGTTGGTGAGGGCTGGACTACATACAGAGAGTATGCGAAGTACTATAAGAGTGGAATTGACAGTATGTTCAACTTTGATTTTTCACAGCAGGATGGATATATTGGAAAGGTGTTAAATGGTGCAGCAAATCATGGTGCCAGCACATACGGCAATGCTTTGGTTGATGTGGAAAATGAGATAAAGAAGTATACAGACTCATACATTGATGCACCTTTTTATACAAATCATGATATGGGACGCAGCGCAGGATACTACAACGGAGATAATGCCGAGGAGAAAACCAAGATGGCGCAGGCTATGAATCTTCTTATGCCCGGAAATGCTTTTCTGTATTATGGAGAGGAAATCGGCATGAGAGGCACAGCCAATGATGAGACGAAACGTCTTGCCATGAGATGGAGCGGGGATTCAAAAGCTAAGGGAATGTGTGTGGGACCTCAGAATGCAGAAGAAACCGAGCAGACATATGATACCCTTGATAAGCAGATGGAGGATCCATACTCTATTTACAACTTTGTGAAGCAGACAATATCAATAAGAAATGCTTTCCCAGAGATAGCACGAGGTACAAATACCTTTGAAAAGGATCTGTCAAATGATAATGTGTGTATATTCACAAGAGAGTACAATGGTGAGAAAGCAGTGCTTATATTTAATCCATCAAAGGATGAAGCAAGTGTGGATGTGTCATCGCTTGGAGTAAATGATGCTGTTGCAATGCTTCAGACAACAAAGAAAGCCCCGTCGTATAAGGATGGAGCGGCAAAGCTGCCGGCGTATTCGGTGCTTGTTTTGAAGTAAACTATATTTGATGAGAATAAAATTTAATAGTTTAAAGGAATTTGAAGAAGAAATATGAAAAACCGCCCGACTGGGCGGTTTTTCAGCTATACCATTTCTTTAAGCATATCCACAATCACTTCTCTGCAATGAGCTCCGAGATGCTTTTGTTCCTCTTTGCTGAGTGTTGCCGGATCAATAGGAGTGCCGTATTGGATAACCACATGCCTCTTTTTGACCCATGGAAGGTGATCCTCGAATATTTCATTTGTTCCCATGATTGCCATTGGCACTATCTTGCATTTGCTCTTTGTGGCAATCTTGAAAGTACCTTCTTTGAAAGACTGTACCTCTGTCAGGTCATCTTTGTTTTTGCAGCGTGTGCCCTCAGGAAATACACATATGCTGATGCCGGATTTGACCTGATCTATGGCTGCAAGCACGACCTTTAGTCCCTGCTTGATGTCATCGCGGTCCAAAAACAGGCAGTGCAGGCGCTTCATCCAGAGACCCAGCACCGGTATTTTTGCGATACTCTGCTTTGAGATGTAGCCGGTCAGGCGTGGACATCTGGAGTAGGTGATTATGATGTCAAAGAAACTACGGTGATTTCCTATATATAGTACAGCCTCGTCCTTTGGCACATTTTCCTCCCCTATAAATTCAATGTCTGCTCCGCTTAGGAATATGATGACACGGAAAGCCCACTGTACCAGGCGAAGCTGTGCCATATCGGCCCATGCCGGGGCAAATTTGTGTATTATCCACATGGCTCCGAGCACCGGAAGACCGAGCAGCAGATAGAAAAATACGAATATTACGATTAAAACTGAACGCATATTTGACCTCTCTTTTTCATACTCTATATAAATTGTAGTTCAATATTTGATATTATATCATATCATAAGCGATATGATAAGAAAGAGAGGAAAAAATGTCAGAAAAATTGAGAAAAATTCTGGTGATGGCTGCAGGTGTGCTTGTTATATTGGAAACGACAGTGATTTCGGGCTGCCATGCAAATATTTCAGGCACGGAGAGTGACAGGATGGTTGAGTACACGGTGATCTGCGGGGATGAAATCCCGGAGGAATTTAAAAAGCAGATAAATGAAAACAAGGCGAAGGCGATGAAGCTGACGTACAAGGATGATGAATATTTATACATAGCGGAAGGCTTTGGCACAAAGGAGACAGGTGGCTACAGTATTACGGTTAACCAGTTTTATGTTAAGGATAAGGCAATGTATTTTGATACGCGTCTGATAGCCCCGGATAAGGGCGAGAAGGTCAGCAATCAGGCGAGTTATCCGTACATAGTAATAAAGACGGAATTGAGTGAAATGCCTGTTGTGTTTGAGTGAAAATTTCGTAAATTGTGTTAAAAGTTGCGAAAAAACTGACAATCAGTACTAATGCCCTATTGCTATCACTGCGATACTTTGCTATAGTAAAGTTACTAGATATTGTGGTGACATATTTATATATTCAAATATATTGATTGATATAATTGTTGATTAATTTGACCTGTTTTATATTTATACAGAGATTGATTTCATATATATGACACCGTCGTTACAATACTGGTTACCATGAGGACTATAGTTATGTGCCAGTGGGCATATCCACAATAAGGAGGCTTAAAATGGAACAGACAGAAATTAGAAAAGTCAGAGCATCGATTCACCAGCAGTGTGGCAACAGGGTAAAAATCCAGCAGGATCTCGGCCGCAACAAGGTTGACATTCAGGAGGGTGTTATTCAGCAGGCATACCCAAGTGTGTTTACGGTTCTGATAGATGATGAGTTTGAGCAGAATCCGCCACAGCTCTTATCTTTCTCCTACACTGATGTGATTACAAAAGATATAAGGATGCAGCTTTGCTAGTATCATGATGTAAAGATGTTACATCTTTTATAATGATCATGAATTTAAATATTTGCATCTGCATAAAGTTACTCCATCTTGAATATGTATTTTATATACATATTTGAAGTGGGGTATTTTTTATGGAGTTAATTACACAAAAAATCAGACAATGCATAGAAAAGGTAAAGGATATGTCGCAGGTTGGCTTCGACAGGGATTATGTCATAAAGGACAACAAGCCTGATGTTTCCAAAGTGGTTTGTCAGAACGGGCAGGTAAAGATTGACGAGATAAAAGCGTCAGGCGAGAATATCTGGCTGAGTGGAAGCATTGAATTTGAAGTGCTGTATACGAGAGAGGAAGTTTTTGAAGGCGATGAGCCGGAGGAAAATATCGGCGGAAACAGAGTGGAGCATATAAAGGATGCAATACCGTTTCAGGAGAAGCTTGTGCTTCAAGGAGTCTGCGAGAAGGATACAGTTCGTGTGTATACCGGGCTTGATGAGCTTACGGTTGGGGTTATCAATTCGCGAAAGCTCTCGGTCAGAGGCATTATAAGCGTGGAGCTTTATGGAGAGAGGGAAGAAAATCTTGAGGTTGCACAAAGGATTGATGACAAGGACGTGGAGCAGCTTATGGGGCAGATGAAGGTGCTTAAGCTTGACAGTGTTGTAAGGGATATTGTCAGAATTAAAAATGTCGTCACCTTGCCAAAGACCAAGCCGAATATATGCAAGCTCATATCAAGTCTTGTTGATATGAGAAATCTGGAGTATACATACGAGCGTGACCATATTACACTGACGGGCGAGTGCCATGCGTGTATAGTGTATCTGAGTGAAGAACAGGAAATTTGCTGCTTTGAGGTGCAGGAGGGGTTTTCAAATGAAATACGCTGCGAGGGTGATAATGCCGGAAATATTGCCTGGCTTCGCACACAGCCTGCCATGCATCAGGTTGAGGCGGAAAATGATTACGACGGAGAGCTCAGGCAGCTTTCGATTGAGGCAGCACTTGCGGTGGATGGAAAGGTCTGGAGTGAGGAAACAGTAGAGGTGCTCAATGACATGTACAGCGTATCATGTCCGGTAAAACCTGTGTTTGAAAAGATGAAGGTATGCAGCCTTCTTATGAAAAATGACACAAAATGCCGTATTTTGGAGCAGTTGTACAGAGAAAACAGCAAAAAGAGAATTTTAAGAATATGCGGTACAAAGACGCAGGCCACTATTGCACAGATAAAAAATGCAGACACAGGAATTATTGTGTCAGGTGTATTGCAGGTGAACTGTGTGAATATTGTGGAGGACGATGGCTGTCCGATAGAGATGCATACAGACTCTGTGCCGTTTGAACAGTTTGTTGAGATACCCGGCATGGATGCCAACACCTGCTGCGAGGTAAATCTGCAGGTAGACCAGGTGCAGGTCAATCTACTCGACAACAGTGAATATGAAATTAAGGGTGTTGTCAGCATAAACGCTATTGCCCTGCAGCAGGATGAAGTGTCAGTCATAACATCGGTGGAGCAGGAAAAAATAGCGTCTGATACAGAAGAGGAAGCAGCTCTGGTTGGCTATATAGTGCAGAAGGATGATAAAATGTGGGACATTGCAAAAAGATACCGCACCACTGTTGAAAACATAATGGAAATAAACGCTCTGACCTCAGATAGCATCAAACCTGATGATAGACTTATAATAGCGCGCATGTGAATCATAAATTAGGGGCAAAATACCTTTTGACCTTTTAATCATATCATTATATAAAATGTGGAAAATTCTGTAAATTTACAAAAAGGTGTGGAAAAAAGATTCATTTTGTGCGATAATATATCCGAATGTATATTGACCGTAAATTGTGGAAGGAAAGGTCAATCTGACCGTCGTATTACAGGAGGAATAAAATGAATCAGAAATGGACACGTGCTATATGTACTGTGTTAACATCGGCACTTGTTTTTACAGGACCGGCAGTAGAGGGCACTACATTTAGCGGATACATAAACAGTGGACTTGAGAAGGCATATGCAAAGACACAGAAGCAGAAGGATGCAGAGAAGAAGAAGTCACAGGCTGAGCAGGATCTCAAGGATAAGAAGAATGAGATTAATGGTTTAAAGGATCAGCAGCAGATTACTGCTGATGATATAAAGAATAAATCCGCAAAGCTTGATGAGATTCTTGCAGCACAAAAGAAGCTTCAGACAGATATCACAAGCAAACAGGCAGAGATAGAGCAGAATCAGAAGGATCTTGCAGCAGCCCAGGAAAAGCAGCAGGAGCAGTATGACGCCATGAAGAAGCGTATACAGTTCATGTATGAAAACAGCGCTGAAGACAATATCTGGACAGCAATTATTGAGTCAAATGGTATCACAGATATGCTCAATCGTATAGAGTACGTGTCAGATGTATATGATTCGGATCGTGCTCTTATGGATTCTTATCAGGCAGCAGTTGAGCAGGTGAAGGAGATTGGTACTAAGCTTGACAACGACATGAATGAGCTCACAGCCATGCAGGATGACTATGAGAAGCAGCAGGCAGATGTCGAGGCGGCTATAGTAGCTCTTGAAAACCAGAAGGAGCAGTATGCAAGCCAGATAGCTCAGGCACAGCAGCAGGCAGAGAATTATCAGAATATCATTACGGCACAGGGCAAAATCATTCAGGAGCAGGAAGCAGCGGCCGCAGCAGCAGCGGCACAGGCAGCCGCTGCCAGAGCGAACAGCTCGTCAAGCAGTTCAAGCTATGATGGTGGTGGAGCCGGCAAGGGCGGAAGCATTGCCGGTGACTATGCAGCAGGCGGTGGAAAGAACCCGGGTGCTTCAACAGGAGTTTCAGGAAGCTCTGTAGTATCATACGCTATGCAGTTTGTGGGCAATCCATATGTATGGGGTGGAAACAGTCTTACAAACGGTGTAGACTGTTCAGGCTTTGTACATGAGGTATATGCACATTTTGGTATCAGCACACCGAGATATTCACAGGCATTTAAGTCTGTGGGACAGGCCGTATCCTTCGATAATATACAGCCGGGAGACGTAGTGGTATATCCGGGACATGTAGCTATATATGCAGGTGGTGGTGTTATAGTGGAGGCACAGTCCACAAAGGCAGGAATCACAGCAAACAGAAGCGTACAGTGTCATACAATACTTGCTATACGACGTCTTGTATAGGATGGTTATGAGCCGATAAGTATATTTATTATACTTACCGGCTCTTTTTATTTTTACCACAAAGAGCTGAATGGTTACCAATAAAGTAAGGGCGTAAGACGCGGACATGCCACGACCCAATGTTAGTAACCGGCAACAAACTCATTGTAATAAATAATAGCAATTTCCACCCATAAGGTGTATTATAGAGATAGACGGCACCAATTCGCACAAAACGAACTAGCAAGCCTGTAAATAAAGTAAGAAAAGCAGGAGGAACAAGCCATGCAGATGGAACAATTACAAAAAGACATGATTGCAGCAATGAAAGCAAGAGACAAGGTAAGAAAGGATGCTATATCCTCACTTGTATCGGCAGCCAAAAAGGCGGCAATAGATGAGGGCTGCAGAGACAATATACCGGAGGAGCTTGTCAACAAGGTCATTCTTAAGGAAATGAAGTCTGTGAAGGAGCAGATTGACACATGCCCTGCCACAAGAACAGATCTGCTTGATGAGTACAATACCAGATATGCAATCTTTGAGGAGTACGCTCCTGCAATGATGTCGGCAGAAGAGGTAGAAAAGGAGCTCACAGAGCAGTTTTCGGATGTAATCGCAACAGGAAACAAAGGACAGATAATGAAGGCAGTCATGCCGCATTTCAAGGGCAAGGCTGACGGAAAGGTCATAAATCAGGTGGTTGCAAAGCTTTGCGCAAAATAAGAAAACACATCACAACAATTATACTTGCAGTGCTGGCTGTCATGGCCGGCGTGTAGGCATATATATGCAGTGCTTGACAATGCCGATATAACGGATTATGATTTCTCGGGAGGCAGATATAAGAAGCTGCTGGAGAAAAATAACTATAAAATAAAAGAAAAAGTGTGGAAAAGAGTCGATATGGGAAACGTTACTCTTGATCACTAGAAAGAAGATTTTATGTCAACAAAAATTGGAAGAAATGACCCTTGCTGGTGTGGCAGCGGAAAGAAATATAAGACCTGTCATGCGGCATTTGATATGAAGCTTGAAAAGCTTGCTGAGGCACATCATAAGATACCGAGCCATTCAATCATCAAGACGCCTGACCAGATAGCGGGAATCAAGGAGAGCGCCAAGATAAATGTCGCAGTGCTCGACTACATAGGAGAGCATATCCACGAGGGTATGAACACAGCAGAGATTGATAAAATAGTCTATGATATGACCACCAGCATGGGCGGCATCCCTGCACCGCTCAACTATGAGGGTTATCCTTACAGCGTATGTACATCAGTAAATGAGCAGGTTTGTCACGGATTTCCTTCAAAGGACGTCATCTTAAAGGATGGTGACATCATAAATGTAGACTGTTCTACAATTTTAAACGGATATTTTTCGGATTCATCAAGAATGTACTGTATCGGAAATGTAAGCCCTGAGAAGAAAATGCTCGTTGAAGTCACAAAGGAGTGTGTGGAGCTTGGACTCAAAGAGGTAAAGCCGTGGGGCTTCCTCGGAGATATGGGACAGGCGGTGCACGACCATGCATTTGCAAACGGTTACACAGTAGTGCGTGAAATCGGTGGACACGGAGTGGGACTTGAATTTCACGAGGATCCGTGGGTAGGCTACAACACCAAGCGCGGCACCGACATGGTCATGGCACCCGGCATGATATTTACCATCGAGCCAATGGTCAACATGGGCAAGGCCGATATCTACGTAGATGACAAGAACAACTGGGAAGTATACACCGACGACGGACTTCCATCAGCCCAGTGGGAAATCATGGTACTCGTCACAGAGGATGGCCATGAGGTGCTGAGCTGGTAAACCGGTAAGTATTATCAGAGTGCTATTATTAGCAGACATTATTTCATAGGTGACAACATTATAAAGGGCGTGTGAAAAACGAAGTTTTTTTCACACGCCCTTTTGTATAATTCCATACAGAATATAGTAAGTGAAGCGTTAGCTTCGGGAGAGCATTTCTGCATCCACGGACATGGTTTATAAAATCATCGTTAATTGCTTCGCATAAATAACCTAAAATTACCGGAGAGTATGCAGTGTGTTCCGAAGAAAAATATAAACTGCCACGGCGTTCCATAAAATGTGGATGCGACAATTCATAGCAAACTATCAATAAACTATCCGCAAATGCTGCCGTGGCTGATTTTATATTTTTCTGAGGAATATACTGCATGCTAGGCCGGTATCCACAGCCTAGATATGCGAAGCCCCATAAACGAAGCCCCATAAGCGATGTCCTATGATGCGTCCCTACAGATTTGTATTCACCCCATTTATGGTCGCATTCTCATTCTCCCTCATAGGAATGACGAGACATTTCTCCCCATTGATGACCTGTGCATGAATCTGTGAAGCCTTCTCCGGCTTTACATGAAGCACCACATCATAGGTCTTAATTTGGGCAGTGTAATTATCAATCTCTTCCTGCTTCTCAAGAAGCTGTGAGGTGCGCTCCTCAATCTGATTATTTTTCTCCTGGATAACAGAATCCTTCTCCTCAAGCTGTGCATTTTTTTCATTGAGCTCTAGAGTTAAATCGCCGACATGGCTCTCAAGAGCAAGCTTTTCCACGCGGATTTCATTAGCTGCAAGAGCCTTTGAATCAATGACATTGGCTGCGATAGGCGGCTTGTTACCGAAGGCCTCATTGACGGATTTTTCAATGCGTGAAATCTTTTCCTCAGAGACATGGCAGTCACTAAGCACCTTGTTCATAGCCTCGCTGTCGAGAATGAACGGATCGTCGTCATCATCGTGAGTCTCAGCGTAGTCATCGGCCATCTCGGACAGATTCTGCTGGATATCAAGCAGCTTGTCATCAGTGCTCTCGTCCTCGGCACCTAGCACATTTCTGACGATTGAATGAAAAGCCATCTTCTGCTCAGTAGCTGTGCGCTCCACACCGCAGCCGAGACCGTTTGTCATAAACTCAGAGTGAGGCTCCTTGGTATTTTTCGTATAGAAAAGAGTGGAGTGTATGTCAGTGCTCCTATCGTTGAAGGCAGGGAATAAAAAGCCTGTCTCAGGAGCGCCGACTACCCAGTCTCTTATGCGGGCTCCGATACGCTGCTCCTTTTCCAGATAGCCAAGGCCTGGCTTTGAAAGTGTGACAGGGCAGATGGCGCAGAGCATGTATTTGTACACCTCCTCGGACTCATCCACGTTGATATTGTCCTTTGTACGTGTCATGACATCGTAGCTGTCGAGATACAAAAGAATCAAGTAGTTCCCGGCCTCATCGTAGGTGTCGATGACCAGGTCATAGTATGTATCGAGCAGAGTCTCATCATTAAGCTCGCTGTCGCGAAGCGCCATGAGAATCTGCTGGCGGCCTCCGACCTCTTCCTCCTCAAGCGGAAACTGCAGATTGAGCAGGTTGTTTCCGAGAGTGCCGGAAAGCACCTTGTTTGAAATCTCCAGATATTTGTAGTATTCATCCTCCTCCAGAGTGAGAAATTTGCCACCGAATTTGCAGACCTTTTCATGGTTGCAGTCCACGTAGCAGCCGACCAGACGACTGAAGGTTGCCTGGTCTTTTTTTAATCTTCGTTTTAGTTCCAATACTTCTTTTTTGTTCATATTATCCTCGCATTATTTTCATACCATTCAAAAATTTTCGTAATCACATTATATGTATGGAATAAATATTTGTCAATTGAGCGGCGCCTTTTATGTCCCGCTGTCAATCAAGAAAAAAGATGACAGACCAACCACAAAATGCTATAATTTAGGAAATCAACGGATTATGATATAAAGGCTGACACAGAGACATCCACAGGTGTCTCTGTTCTTGGATTGAGGCATAAATGGAGCAGAAAATGACAAACAATCACATTACAATAGGCATTCTCGCACATGTAGATGCGGGAAAGACAACCCTGTCTGAGGCCATGCTCTACAGCACCGGGCAGATTCGCTCACTCGGGCGCGTGGACCATCAGGACGCGTATCTGGACAACGATGCGCAGGAGAGAGAGCGTGGAATAACCATTTTTTCAAAGCAGGCAAGGCTTGATATTTCGCGTGGCACAAGTGCGGCAGATACAGCACGTACGGCAGATACAGCACGTACATGGCATGTAGTCATGCTTGATACACCGGGGCATGTGGATTTTTCGGCAGAGATGGAGCGTACCCTTCAGGTGCTCGACTATGCAATACTTGTAATCAGCGCAACTGATGGAGTGCAGGGGCACACGCGCACACTGTGGAGACTTTTAAAGCACTATAACGTGCCGACATTTATTTTTGTAAACAAGATGGATATGCAGGGCACGGATGCGGAGAAAGTGCAGGCAGAGCTAAGGAGCGAGCTGAGCGATGGCTGCGTGGATTTTTCTTCACAGGATTTATTTGAGGAGCTTGCCATGTGCAGCGAGCCTCTTTTAGATGAATTTATGGAATCGGGAGAGCTTGCGGATGCACATATTGCGCAGGCGGTGGCTCAAAGGGAGGTGTTCCCCTGCTTTTACGGCTCGGCACTTAAGCTTGACAGAGTGGATACGCTGATTCAGGGGCTTTCGAGGTTTATGTGTGAAAGAAATTACCCTGACGATTTTTCTGCCCGCGTATACAAGATAGGCAGGGATGACAGAGGCAGCAGGCTGACATTTTTAAAGGTTACCGGAGGCTGTCTTAGAGTCAGGGACAAAATAGAGTACAAAGCGCATGGCGGTGACGAGGCGAAAGGTCTTCTGATTGAGAAAATCGATCAGATAAGAAAGTATTCCGGTGAAAAATATGAGATAGCTGATGTGGCAGAGGCGGGTGAGATAGTTGCTGTCACAGGTCTTAGCTCGACATTTCCGGGGCAGGGGCTCGGGTTTGAGCAGCAGTCCAATATGCCAATCCTTGAACCAGTACTAAACTATAGGATGATTCTGCCAGATGATGTAAATCCGGCGGCATTTATGGAAAAGCTAAAGCAGCTTGAGGAGGAAGACCCACAGCTTTACATAGTGTGGGTGGAGGAGTTTAAGGAAATCCATGTCCAGCTCATGGGGCAGGTGCAGATGGAGGTGCTTGTGCGTCTCATAAAGGACAGGTTTGGTGTTGTTGTCACGTTCGGACCGGGCAGCATTGTATATAAGGAAACGATAGCGAGGGCTGTCGAGGGAGTAGGACACTTTGAGCCGTTGCGCCACTATGCAGAGGTGCATCTGCTTTTGTCGCCGGCGGAGCGTGGCAGCGGAATCACAGTCACATCCACATGCAGTGAGGATGTGCTCGACAAAAACTGGCAGCGCCTCATAGCCACACACGTTGAGGAAAAGGAGCACAGGGGTGTGCTCACAGGCTCAGCGCTTACCGATGTGAAGGTGACTATTCTTACAGGAAGAGCACATGTAAAGCACACGGAGGGAGGAGATTTCCGTCAGGCTACATACAGAGCAATCCGACAAGGGCTTAAATCCACAGAGAGCGTGCTGCTTGAGCCTTACTACAGCTTTATCTTACAGGTGCCTATGGAGTATGTCGGCCGTGCAATGACAGATCTGGAGCAGAGATTTGCAAGGGCCGAGAGCCCGCAGTTTGCCACAATTGCTGCGAGGGAGATGGCAACAATTACCGGAAAGGCACCGGTTGCGACAATGCAGGATTATGTGAGTCTGGTGCATGCGTATACAAAGGGGCTCGGGCACCTGACACTGGAGCTGTGGGGTTATGATGAGTGTCACAATCCTGCGGAGGTGATTGCGCAGATGCACTATGACAGCGAGGAGGATTTCCGCAATCCGACAGGCTCGGTATTTTGTGCGCACGGCTCAGGCTACGTGGTGCCGTGGGATGAGGTCCCGGAGCATATGCACCTGCCGTATGTCTACCACGGAGATGAGTCTGAGGAGGCACTTGCAGCGAGTGCCCGCACGCAGAATGCATTTTCAGCGGAAGATGCGCAGGCGCTTGCCGGAAACCGCCGCAGGACGAGCTTTGAGAAAGCTGTTTCAGGTATGTCATCGGTGGAGCTTGATGCGCAGCTTGCAGATGTTTATGCCAGGGAGTTTGGCATGGGCAAAAACGATATCGCAGAGGATCAGAGGCGCAAATGGTCAGGCAAAAAGAAAAATGAGTATGAAGGTCTAAGTGGTAAACCGCGCACCGTAAAGCATGATAAGCACGGCAATCCGATTTATCCGAAGAAATCCCCGGGGGAAGAGTACCTGATAGTTGATGGATATAATATAATATTTGCATGGGAGGATTTAAAGGAGCTCTCGCGCATAAACATTGATTCGGCGAGAGATGCGCTGAAGGATGTTTTATCGGATTACCAGGGCTATAAGGGCTGTCATCTGCTGCTGGTGTTTGATGCGTACAAGGTGAAGGGCAATGCCGGAAAGCGCGAGACCTTCCACAATATAGAGGTCGTGTATACAAAGCAGGATGAGACAGCCGATGCATTTATCGAAAAGACTGTGTTTGGCATACGTGACAGGTACAGGGTAACAGTGGCAACCTCTGACGGACTGGAGCAGCAGACGGTCATGAGCCTAGGGGCACTGCGAATGTCAGCCCGCGAGCTTAAGGAGCATATTGAGATGACGAAGCGTGCCGGAATGGAGGCATTCATATCAGGATAAACGGTCATGAATGGTAACAATATGTGTATAAAGAGATGTTTATAAAGACATTTGTATGTCATAAGCAGAGATATTATAATAGTAAACATGCAAGAACATCAGAGATAAGGAGACAAGAAAATGGTAGTAAACGAAAGCATGTACCAGCTCGGAAGCGTGCGCTCAGCAATCAGGGAGCTTTTCGAGTATGGTAAAAAAAGAGCAGCAATTGTAGGTAAGGAAAATGTATATGATTTCTCAATAGGAAACCCGAGCATACCGGCTCCGCAGATAGTAAACGACACAATAAAGGAGCTTGTGACAGATTATGATTCTGTTGCGCTGCACGGCTACACCTCAGCACAGGGAGACGTGGAAACGAGAGCGGCAATAGCTGAATTTTTGAACAACACACATGGCACACATTTTAATGCAGACAACCTTTATATGACAATGGGAGCAGCGGCATCGCTGTCAATCTGCTTTCGTGCGTTGACAAGTGACGCATATGATGAGTTTATTACCATAGCGCCATATTTCCCGGAGTACAAGGTATTTGTGAATGCAGCAGGAGCAAGGCTTGTAGAGGTGCCTGCAGACACAGAGCATTTTCAGATAGATTTTGAGGCTCTTGAGGAGAGAATCAATGCGCACACCAGAGGTGTCATAATCAATTCACCAAACAACCCATCCGGCACAGTCTATTCTGAGGAGACCATCAAAAAGCTCTCAGACCTCCTTGAGAAAAAGTCTAAGGAGATAGGAAGAACGATATTCATTATCGCAGATGAGCCGTACAGGGAGATAGTTTACGACGGAATCAAGGTACCGTTTGTGACCAAATATTACGACAACACACTGGTATGCTACTCATACAGCAAGTCACTTTCACTGCCGGGAGAGAGAATAGGATACGTCCTCGTGCCTGATGAGGTGTACGATAAGGCAGAGCTGTATGCAGCAGTCTGTGGTGCGGGAAGAGCACTCGGTTACGTGTGTGCACCAAGCCTGTTCCAGAAGATGATAGTAAAATGCCAGGGGGCAACCGGTGATATCAATGCCTACAAAGAAAACAGAGACCTTCTGTACGAGGGACTCACAAGGATAGGCTATCACTGCTTCAAGCCGGATGGAGCCTTTTATATGTTTGTAAAGGCACTCGAGGATGACAGCAATGCATTCTGTGAGAAGGCAAAGGAGGAGGATGTGCTCATAGTAGCAGCAGACGGCTTCGGCTGTCCGGGCTGGGTAAGAATATCATACTGTGTGGACAGGGAAATGATAAAGCGCTCCATGCCTGCGTTTGAAAAGATATACAAAAAATATAATAAATAATAGTTGATTATAACGAATAAAAAATGCACAAATCCCGAAAATTATCTAAAACTGTACAGCTTTCGGCATTTTTAATGTATACTTTTTACAAAATCTGTGGAAAAGGGTTCTGTGTGACCGTTGTGTGACCAAAGAGGTGTATAATCTTATTCAAGAGGAAAACGTATAAATAAAATATGAGGATAAGAACGCGTGCTTTGAGATAAGGAGCCGGAATATAATAGATTATCACAGAGCATACATAGGGACGAAAATGGAATTAAAGCCACGGTTCGTTGGTCAAGCGGTTAAGACGCCGCCCTCTCACGGCGGAAACACGGGTTCGATTCCCGTACGGACTGCTAAGTATTTAAAGTCGGTACATTCATGGAAGCATGATGTACCGGCTTTTTTCGTTGTATATATTCATATGAGGCAGAGCTATTTATGAGCAGCTGCAGCTACTGCATGCTTTTATTATAAAAGTATGGTATAACATGAAAATTTCTCAATAAGGAAATCTGCCCTTGCAATATACCCTACCTGGGTATATAATGCTCTTAAAGAGAAATACCCATAAGGGGTATGGTTAGACATGTGAAACAAATACATAATGCGGAATAAAGAACAAATGGAGGTACCCATGACAGAAAAAGAAACCAAATGCTGTTGCTGCAACCGCAAAAAAGAGCGGTCAGAGCAGGAATATAAGGATCTCATCAACAGACTTAGCCGTATAGAGGGGCAGATCCGTGGAATCAAGCGTATGCTGGATGAGGATTGCTACTGCCCTGACATCATCACACAGGTGGCGGCCGCAAATGCCGCGCTCAACAGCTTCAATAAAGTCCTTTTGGCCAATCATATAAAGACGTGTGTGGCAGATGACATAAGAGCCGGCAAGGATGAGACAATAGATGAGCTTTTGAACACACTGCAGAAGCTTATGAAGTAGTATTATAAGAAGGCGGGTATAAAAATGAGTACAATAATCACAATATTAATAATAGCAATAATTGCCGTTCTGGTGATTGTGGGCTTAAAGGAGACTATTAAGCATTCAAAGGGCGAGGGCGCCTGCTGTGGCGGTGGAGCCATGAAGGAGGACGAGGAAGCCACAGTACAGCTTACAGGCGAGATAGTCACGAGAGCAGATGTGCACATAGACGGAATGCACTGCATGAACTGCAAGAACTCAGTCACACGCTCGCTTCAGAAGATGAGCGGCGTATCGGCAGCTGTGGATTTAAAGCATGGCGTGGCACATGTTGAGGCAACCAGAGAGCTAAGCGATGAGGAAATCACATTTGCCATCGAAAGACTGGATTTCAAGGTGACAGGAATTGAGAGATTTTAGAAAAGGCTTCTGAATAGTTAGATTCGAATATTAGAAAGAAGGAAATACAGACAGTATGAAGCAATATACAGTTACAGGAATGAGCTGTGCGGCATGCTCTGCCAGAGTGGAAAAGGCGGTCTCTAAGGTTGATGGTGTGACGAGCTGCTCTGTCAGCCTTTTGACCAACTCGATGGGAGTCGAGGGAAGCGCGACAGATGCGCAGATAGTGGAGGCAGTAGAGCAGGCGGGCTATGGAGCGAGTCCCAAAGGCACAGCAACAGAATCAGAAAATGACAAAGCGAATAACAGCTTAGAGCAGCTAAAGGCAGCACAGGATGCGCTTGTAGACAGGGAGACACCGAAGCTTGTAAACAGGCTTATAGCATCGCTCATATTCTTAGTTGTTCTTATGTATTTTTCCATGGGACATATGATGTGGGGCTGGCCGTTGCCTGAGTTTTTCAATGGAAACCATGTGGCTATGGGGCTTTTGCAGCTTCTGCTTACAGTGGCGGTAATGGTCATAAACCAGAAGTTTTTTATCAGTGGCTTTAAGGGCTTGATTCACGGTGCTCCCAACATGGATACGCTTGTTGCGCTTGGATCTGCGGCATCGTTTGGATACAGCGTGTATGCACTTTTTGCCATGACAGCTGCGCAGGTGAATGGCGATATGGATGCGGTCATGTCATATATGCATGAGTTTTATTTTGAATCCGCAGCCATGATTTTGGCACTGATTACTGTCGGAAAAATGCTTGAAGCGCACTCAAAGGGCAAAACAACAGACGCTTTAAAGAGCCTGATGCAGCTAGCCCCAAAGACAGCAACCGTTGTAAGGGATGGCGTGGAGCAGGAAAGCTCTGTGGATGCAGTGAAAAAGGGCGATATTTTCGTGGTCAGACCTGGGGAAAATATCCCTGTGGACGGTGAAATAATAGATGGAACAACCGCTGTCAACGAATCGGCACTCACAGGAGAGAGCATCCCTGTGGATAAGCAGCCGAAAGATGCAGTAAGCGCTGCAACAGTGAACCAGTCAGGCTTTATAAAATGCCGCGCAACCAGAGTAGGCGAAGACACCACACTCTCACAGATTATACAGATGGTTTCTGATGCCGCAGCGACAAAGGCCCCTATTGCAAAAATCGCTGACAGGGTATCGGGGGTATTTGTGCCGGCGGTTATTACAATTGCAATCATTACAATAATAGCATGGCTTATAGCTGGTGAGAACGTGGGCTTTGCGCTTGCCAGAGGCATTTCGGTCCTCGTGATAAGCTGTCCGTGTGCACTTGGACTGGCAACCCCTGTTGCGATAATGGTAGGAAATGGCAAGGGCGCAAAGAGCGGTATACTCTTCAAGACAGCGGCAAGCCTTGAGGCAACAGGCCGCACACAGATTGTGGCGCTTGATAAGACAGGCACCATAACATGCGGTGAGCCGAAGGTGACGGATATCGTGCCGGATGAGACATTTTTTGAGGAAACCGGCACGATATCCGGTGAGTGTCAGCGTAAGGCAGACGATTTAAAACCGTACTCATCAACAGATAAAGCACTGTGGTCAAGGAAGCTTCTTGCAATAGCAGCATCAGTCGAGGCCAAGAGCGAGCATCCGCTTGCAAAAGCCATTATGGAGCGTGCTAAAACGGATGAAATCGCTGTTGCAGAGGTTACGGATTTTAGCGCTGTTGTAGGAAATGGTCTGACTGCAATACTTGCAGGCAAAATGATAAAAGCAGGAAATCTTGCTTTTGTCAGCAAATTTGTAAAAGTGTCAGATGATATGCGCGCGAAAGCTGTCGAATTTTCAAAGGAAGGAAAAACTCCTCTGTTCTTTGCCGCGGATGACAGGCTTTGCGGTATCATAGCCGTTGCAGATACAATAAAGGAGGACAGTCCGGAAGCTGTCAGACAGCTTAAAAATATGGGTATCAGAGTTGTTATGCTCACCGGTGACAACGAGCAGACTGCCAATGCCATTGGAAAGCAGGCGGGAGTGGACGAAGTCATCGCAGGTGTGCTTCCGGATGGTAAGGAGGCTGTCATAAGGAAGCTAAAAAAACAGGGCAGGGTAGCCATGGTTGGTGACGGAATCAATGATGCACCGGCGCTCACACGTGCGGATATGGGAATTGCAATCGGCGCGGGAAGTGATGTGGCAATAGATGCAGCGGATGTTGTCCTGATGAAGAGCCGCCTGATAGATGTACCGGCAGCAGTGCGGTTAAGCCGTGCTACGTTGAAAAATATACACGAAAATCTGTTCTGGGCATTTTTCTATAATGTAATAGGTATTCCACTTGCGGCCGGTTTGTGGTATCCTTTATTAGGATGGAAGCTCAATCCGATGTTTGGAGCGGCGGCGATGAGTCTGTCGAGCTTCTGCGTTGTTACCAATGCTCTGCGGCTGAATCTGTGCAGGGTGTATGATCCTAAGCATGACAGAAAAGCAACACCAGATAGAAAAAACAAAACAAATAAACCAAATGAAAGTGAGGAAAAATCAATGACAAAGACAATGAATATCGAAGGAATGATGTGCGGCCACTGCGAGGCAAGAGTAAAGAAGGCACTCGAGGCGCTTGATGCAGTTAGTGAGGCAGCAGTAAGCCATGAGAGCGGAACTGCAGTAGTGACATTAAGCTCTGATATTTCTGATGAGAAATTAAAGGAGACTGTAGAGGCTGAGGACTACAAGGTTACATCAATTCAGTAATCAGTCAGACAGTATAACAATATGAAGAAATATATAGCATTGGTATTGGCTGCAGTGCTGGTGCTTGGGATTTTTACAGGATGTGGTAACAAGGGCAACAAGGAGACAGAATCACAGACGGATGAGAAAGCCACGGAGTCGGTGAATTCTGCAGAAAATAATACTGAGGACAGTACGCAAAGCAGTACAGAAAACAGTACAGAAAATCAGAATGTGACTGGCACAGAGCAGCTCACCACAGAAAACGGACAGGAGAGCTCAGTTCTTGCCTGTCCGTCAGTAAACGGTAAGCTGCATGTGGAGGGCAGCAAGCTCGTTGATCAAAATAATAACGAGGTGCAGCTTCGCGGAGTCAGCACACACGGTCTTGCGTGGTATCCACAGTATGTGACCAATGATTGCTTTGCCACGCTGAAAAGCTTTGGAGCAAACGTGGTGAGGCTCGCCATGTACACCTACGAAAGCGGTGGCTACTGCACAGACGGTGACAGGCAGCAGCTTGAGACACTTGTGCAAAACGGAGTGCAGTACGCGTTCAACAACGACATGTATGTCATCATCGACTGGCATGTGCTAAACGAGGGCAATCCAAACCGCTACAGTGATGTGGCAAAGACATTTTTTGCCAAAATGGCACAGCAGTATGCCTCATACAACAACGTGATTTACGAGATTTGCAATGAGCCGTGCAAAGGTGCGACCTGGGGAGATGTGAAGTTTTATGCCAGCGAGGTCATTCCGTCAATCAGAAGCTACGACAAGGATGCAGTCATACTGATAGGCACACCTAACTGGAGCCAGAATGTGGATGAGGCAGTCAAGGACCCTGTCACAGGCTATGATAATATCATGTATACACTGCATTTCTATGCCGCAACCCACAAGGAGGACTTGCAAAACAAGCTAAAATCGGCGGCAGACGCCGGACTGCCGATATTTGTATCAGAGTTTGGCATCTGCAGCGCCGACGGAAACGGTCAGGTGGACATAGATTCCGCAAACAGCTGGATCAGCCTGCTCGACAGCTACGGCATCAGCTATGTGTGCTGGAATCTGTCCAATAAGGACGAAAAATCAGCGCTTCTAACATCTGCCTGCGATAAGACAAGCGGCTTTACCTATGAGAATCTAAGCGATGAGGGCAAGTGGCTGTACGGTGTGCTCACAAGTCATGTGACACCGGAAACACCTGGCATATAAAAACATTCGGAGGTAATCGGCTGTATGACGAGCTGCCGAATTATGTGACACAGGTCTTGAATTGGCGAAAAGCCTAAGATGCGCGAAAAGCTGCGCACATGGCAATGCAGGGATAGAAGCATCCATGCACTCAGCCGGCATGCACATGAGGCAGATGCAGATACTTCTCTCTGGTGGCAAGTCCGCCGCGGATATGGCGTTCGGACTTGTTGATATCGAGAATGTGACGTGCTTTTGCGGCAAGCTCCGGGTCTATGCGAAGCAGCCTGTCAGCATCCGTGATATCCTTGTGCACAGTGGATTTGCTGATGCCAAACTGCTTTGCAGCCTGACGCACCGTGGCATTGTTTTCAACTATGTAGTTGGCGATTTCCACCGCCCTTGTCTCAATATATGATTTCAAAAAATACTCCTGCATATTCTGTTGTTACAGTTTATGCGGGAGTATTTTTAATATTACACACAGGTTGTAATTCTATTTACGTTTTTCGTAAAATAAGAAAACGGTTTCTTAACCGCAGGAAAGATGTATCTTAAGTGAATTAAGCATATGCGGATGTGATGAGCTCAATACATTTATCGTATCCAAGCACAGAGCTGTTTAGCACCAGATCATAATTTTTTCTGTTGCCCCACTCCTTGTCGGTAAAGTAGCGGTAATTTACCGAGCGCTTCTTATCGACATCCTTTAGCAGCTTTTTGACCTCGTCATCGCTTTTTTGGTAGAGCTTTTTTATTCTTGCAGCCTTCTCAGGAGTGTTTGCCTCTATAAAAACATTCAGCACATCATCCCTGTCAGAAAGAATGTAGTCTGCGCAACGTCCCACAATAACGCATGGCTCTTTTTGCGCAATATCCTTGATGAGCTTCTGCTGGATATTGAAAATCTGGTCGGAAAGAGAAACTCCTGTGATGTCGCGCCCCACAAATGCATATGAAAAAATGCTTCCGGCAGGTGCATATTCGCCCTGGTTTGCGACAATCTGCTCAGAGATACCGAGCTCCTTTGCCACATGCTCAATTATTTTTTTATCGTAAAACTCAATGCCGCATTTTTGAGCAATCTGCTCGCCGATAAAGCGACCGCCACTGCCAAACTCTCGGCTTATAGTGATTATTTTAAAACTCATGATGAAACCTCCCAGCCTATAAAAGTGTTTATAATTCATTATAACGTAATTGCACATAAAATCAAAACAGAAATTTAACAAAATCGCTTGCAGATAAGCACTCCGTAATCTATAATGACATAAGAAAACGTGTTGCTTTTACGTAATCAATGAGATGGCAGCATGGCGAATAAACATTTAGGAGGAAAACATGGATCAGGAAAAGGTCATAGTCATAGACTTTGGTGGTCAGTACAATCAGCTTGTTGCGCGCCGTGTCCGCGAGTGTAACGTGTACTGTGAGATTTACTCATACAAAATAGACATTGAGAAAATCAAAGAAATGAATCCAAAGGGTATCATCCTTACAGGAGGTCCAAACAGCTGTTATGAAGAGAATTCACCATCATACCAGAAAGAGCTGTTTGAGCTGGGAATACCGGTGCTTGGCATCTGCTACGGTGCACAGCTTATGATGCATAAATTAGGCGGAAAGGTAATCACACCTGAGGTTGGAGAGTATGGAAAGACAGAAATCACATATTCTGCAAACGGCGTGATGTTCAAGGATCTGCCATCAGAATCAGTATGCTGGATGAGTCATTTCGACAGAATTGCAGAGGCTGCACCGGGCTTTGAGGTAGTTGCGCACACTGCAGACTGTCCAATAGCCGCAACACAGAATGTTGAGAAGAAATTATATGCAGTACAGTTCCATCCGGAGGTACTTCACACCAAGAACGGAACACAGATGATTTACAATTTCGTCCGTGGCGTATGTGGATGTGCAGGCACATGGAAGATGGATTCATTCGTCAAAAACACAATCGACGAAATCAGAGAGCAGGTCGGTGACGGCAAAGTGCTCCTTGCACTTTCAGGTGGAGTAGACTCATCAGTGCTCGCAGCTCTCCTTGCAAAGGCAATCGGCAAGCAGCTCACCTGCGTATTCGTAGACCACGGACTTCTCCGCAAGAACGAGGGCGATGAGGTAGAGGGCGTATTCGGCAAAGGCGGTTCGTTCGACATCAACTTTGTCCGCGTCAACGCACAGGAGCGTTACTACAGCAAGCTTGCAGGCGTCACAGAGCCTGAGCGCAAGCGTAAAATCATCGGTGAGGAATTCATCCGTGTATTCGAGGAAGAAGCTAAGAAAATCGGAAAGGTTGACTTCCTTGCGCAGGGAACCATCTATCCGGACGTAGTGGAGAGTGGACTCGGCGGAGAATCTGCAGTCATCAAATCACACCACAACGTAGGAGGTCTCCCGGAGCATGTCGATTTCAAGGATATCGTGGAGCCACTCAGAAACCTCTTCAAGGACGAGGTACGCAAGGTCGGACTGGAGCTTGGATTACCTGACTATCTCGTATTCCGTCAGCCATTCCCAGGCCCAGGCCTTGGAATCCGTATCATCGGCGAAGTCACAGCCGAAAAGGTACGCATTGTCCAGGATGCAGACTGGATTTACAGAAGCGAAGTGGAAAAGGCAGCAAAAGAGTACAAAGAGGCCCACGGCGAGGAACCATCATGGATGCCAAATCAGTACTTTGCAGCCCTTACCAACATGCGTTCAGTAGGAGTCATGGGTGATGAGAGAACATATGATTATGCCGTTGCAGTCCGTGCAGTCCGCACCGTGGACTTCATGACAGCCGAAGCAGCCGAGATACCGTTTGAGGTACTTCAGACAGTGATGAGCAGAATTATAAATGAGGTAAAGGGAGTCAATAGAGTATTCTATGATTTGACCAGTAAGCCACCGGGAACTATTGAGTTTGAATAATTTTTTTAAAAAATAAAATATAGAAGGATTTATTTTTCAATAGGAAATGAAGAAGGCTCCAGGAGATTTTAAGAGATCTTCTGGGGCCGTTTATTTATGTGTGGTATACTTGAATATATCTATATGAAAATTTGATTCAAAGCCTTATCCAAGTAAGATATGGAAAATCAGATGCTAAACATATATTGCAGAAGGAGAACATTGTAATGATAGATATATATACGGAGAGGAAAGATTCAAAAGACTGGATTTTTTACAATGACTTGTACTTCAACTTGAATACAGGCAATGAAGATATGTCACAAAAAGAAATTGATTTGATTCAACAAGTGGATGAAGCGAAGCTAACACCAGACAAGCATATAGAAACAAAATATGGCTTAGGTACGATCAGGAATTTGTCATCTGGCTGCAAGACATTGCTTAATATTGTAAAGCATCCTGATAAGGTGGTAAATGTTGAGGAATGTGGACCGAATGTTCTTAGAATCATTTTTACTATGGATAATATTAGGATTTATATGTCAAGACCAACGCTTTTTGATATTCCAGATGATGCCAAAATCAGATTTAATGATTCTGATATAGTTACCGGTAGCAGAGGATATAATGCCTGGTGGAGTAAGGAGTATGCAAGGAGAGAAGCAAATGATTTATAAGAATATAACATTTAAAGCAGCTCCATTTTCATATGATTTGACATTTGATGACAGGATTACTCTTGTTGGTGGAGATAGCGGTACCGGAAAAACAGTACTTTATGAAATGCTTGAAGATATAAGGTTGACAGACGAATACAAAGCAATCAAGCTGTTTAACTACAAATCAGATAATTTTTTAGAAACAATCAAACAGTGTAGAGATAGTTTTATTGTGATAGATAATGCAGATTGTATGATTAATGATGATGTCAGGAGATTCATTAATTTTGAGTTGTCTAATCAGTATATGCTTTTTCTACGAAATTGTGACGGACTCAATGTATCTGATAAGAGCTTTAAGGTGCTGAAGTTTGATAATAACAGGATAATACTGGAAGAGGAGTTGTGATATGAGATATTTATGGACAGAGGATACCGGTGCTGGGCTTCACTTCTGGAAATTCGTTAATCAACTTTTCTTTGACAATGAGCTTGCCGTTGAGAGTAAAGGAAGCAATCAGGGATTATTGGATGCAGTATTAGACTTGAATATTAAAGAGGATAATAAATACTATATTGCATTTGATTATGTGGTTGATAATCAGGACATTCGCAATAAGTATCGTATGTTGAAATCAATAACAGATAAGTCGGAAGGAAAGATTGTGATTCTGGATATGATTTGTTTTGAGTACCTGATTCTTGCATTTGACAAGCTGGTAGAATGGACAGGCACCGGAAAGACAGATAAAATCAAGATTCGTGAAGAAGTATTGACGGCAGTTGAGAATCACAGAATCGATTTATCAAGGATTGATGATAAGAAAACATTACAGTACATAGCAGGATTTAAGAGATACTCTACAGAGCGTGTGATGAAGTCATTGGTAGGTGAATTTACGCAAAATGAAAAGTGGTCTGTTAAAGGGACTCTTATGGGTGAATGCTGGTATAAAGATTGTTGTGTGTCAGAGCATATGCATAATCTTAGGTGTGGTAAGCCTGAGGTTGAAAGTGGGGATGAGAAGATGAGGATGCTGATACGGTCAGAGAAAGTACAAAGGCTAATGAGAGATATTACTTTGAAAGAATAGTTTAATAAGACTATATTTTTCATAATGCATAATAAATGATACATTAATAAGACAAATTTTTAGCAGAAGAGCAAAGGGGAATGTGAATGCAGGAAACAGTTGATGTTTTGAATAGAGGACAATTTATTGATATGTTATATCAGCTTGTCAACACTATGTCAGATTTAAAACAAGGAAAAATATTTTCAATTGATGGAACTTGGGGATATGGAAAAACTTATGTATTAGAAGAACTTGAGAGAAGATTATCTCCTGTTGTTAATGAGGATACCTATGATGATAAATTTTATGTTTTTCATTATAATTGTTGGCAATATGATTATTATGAAGAACCTTCTGTTGCGATAATATCAGCAATGCTAGAAGCCTCTGAAAATTCACTAGAACATAGAATTAACAAAGTAGCAAAAGCAGGTTGGGAAACAGCGAAAGAAATATTGACAGAGGTAGCTGGAGAGTATGTAAAAAATAAAATAGGTGTTAATATTGTAGAAATATTTCAAAGTGAAAAGACGGGCATTGATAATCAAAAATTTAAATTTGATCAAATGTTTGCGTTTAAGAAAACTTTAGATGAAACTAGGGAAAAACTTAAACGAATGTCGGAAATAAAAACTGTTGTAATAGTTGTAGATGAACTAGACAGGTGTATGCCTGAATATGCAATTAAAGTTCTTGAAAGACTTCATCATTTATTTGAGGGTATCCCAAATACAATTGTTATTATGGCTGTTGACAGTAAACAACTTGAGAATTCCGTAAAAAAAATCTTTGGAAATGCAGTTGATACAGGTAGATATCTGAGAAAATTTATTAGCTTCAATTTGGAATTAGGCGTGGGAGAGCTTCAATCTAAATATGTAGAAAGATATAATTATTATTTTGAAAAATTTGAGGAAAGGGATGCGGCAGCAGAGGAGTTACAAACATTAGCTACTTTGTGCCAAATTGACATTCGAAATTTGAATAAGCTAATTGAAAAATTGGATATAATTCACACACTTGCATTTAAAGGGAAAATGTCAGAATCAGTTTTATGGTTTGAATTAATGTGGGGAATGATAAAATATAAAATATCGTTACCTGATAAAGAAGGAAAATATAGTGATAGGTCTGATGATTTGTATTGGCTACCTGAAATAGATCATGCGACCTATGGAGGGTTAGATAACTATCTTTCTAAAGATATAATTGAATATTTAAAAGAGAAAAAGAACATTGCTATGACACATACAAGAATAACAGGAATGAATAGTGAAGAAATAATGGTTTCGAATGATTTCAATGGAGAGGCATGGCATATATTAGATCAGCTTTTGGCACGTAAAAAAACGCTATATATGAACCCTGTTAATCAAACAGTAGATATTGATGAATGTAAGAAGTTTATTGAGTTTGCAAAAATATTATGGTAGTCTAAAATTCAGTAGGTCCATATCTCAGAATAAAATTAGTTAATTTATATGTGGGTTATAAAGAAATAGAGTTGGCAGATTTGATAAAAAATCTTGAAAATATTATTCTGGCAATTTAGCTAAAGGAGCGGAATGAATTTGTTATTTAACTTGGCATATTGAATTATATGTCAGGTTAAAAGCCAAGTTAGATGTATAATTAGAATAATTCGACGCCTTTTTCAACGCATAAAAAGCGACGAAAAAAGCGATGAATTATTATATCAATCAAAAGAAAGTTAAAATTGATGTCAGATTAGTTCAAAACCATAATGAAGCTACATAAACTTAATTAAATTCATTCATAGCATCCACATATTCCTGTAATCCATTAGGTTTACAAGCCAATTCAGCATATAGCAGAGGACTTTCCTGTGCCAGCCGATATAGATACGCGATATCATCAGGTGTATCGAGCGAGACGGCTGAATTACATTTTTCACAACTGATAGTAAGAGGCGTGCCGGTATATGTATCATTGATGGCATTAACAATAACAGAATTTGTATCACGTTCATACATACCAAACAAGTAACAAGGGTTATTTTGTTTCATGGTGTTCTCATTCCCACAGATAATTGGCACCATCAAGCAGATCAATGATGGCTGTAAGCATATTGTTATAGTCGGTTTGCAGTTCCTTGATTTCATCGCTTGTAGGGAGATTGTTCAAAGCTTGATGTTCACAGCATTCGGTAAATGTTTTCTGCATTTTAAGTAATTGCAGATACAGAGCATTAATAGTCTGTACAAGATATCCGGATAGAGCAGTGCTTGAAGGTGTAGTAAATGCATTGATTCATAGAAATTATCTGGAGATAGGTAGTGAAGTCCATATAGATATGTTCGATGATAGAATTGAAATATATTCACCCGGTGGAATGGTAAGTGGAATATCTCTTGAGGGGAAAAATCTATTGAAAATTCCGTCAAAGCGAAGAAATCCGATATTAGCTGATATATTCAGCCGTTTAAAATATATGGAGCGTAGAGGTAATGGATTTAAGAAGATATTGGCAGATTATGAGGGACAAGTAGAATTTGATGAGACCAAGATGCCAGTCTTTGATGCAGATAATGATGATTTTACATTGACTTTGTATAATCTGAATTATGGCACTAATTATGCAACACATGTGAATGAAAATGTCATAGAAAATGTCATAGAAATTTCGGAAGAAAAAATGAAGCAGTTAATGCCAGAGTATTCTAAGAAGAAGCTTACTAAAGCATGTGAGATCCTAAAAATGATTTCCGAAAATCCGAATATTTCTATTGATGAATTAAGAATAGCCTTAGATGTCACAGATAGAACAATTGCTAGATATATATCAGAATTAAAGGATAAAGGTATCATAGAACAAAAAGGTCCAGATAATGGTGGTAAATGGAAAATTAAGTAAGTGAATGACAGTAAATATGGCACTCAATGTGACACCCAAACTTTTATTCAAGAATATTCCGAAGTTAGTCTCAATGAAGTCTCACGAGATTTGAGACTGAGGAGGTTCAAAATCATGGACATAAGCAAAAGGAATTGGAAATTATTTCGAGAAAGATTATCAGGCAGGTTTATTAGGAAATAGATAAAATGTATGAGAAGAATGCACTAAATAATTTTAAAGATGTATTGGGAAAATATTGCGCAATTAATCAGTTTGTTGAATTGTCAAAAAGGTGTTTTTTGGTTGAACATCAAAACGAGATACAGAAAAGGGATACATTTGTGAAGTTAGCAACAGAATATGCAGTAACTCTGACAAATTATGATGCAGATTCGATGGTTTGCGAAATATGCAGAAGTTATATTGTTAATGTTCATTTGTGTTTTGAAACATTTTTGAAAGATGTATGCTGGCAGATAAATAAATACGGAAAGAATGAATATAAACCGAGAATTCAAGAAGAGTCATATTTATCATGTGCAGTCAGAAATATTTGTGGTAATAACTTATCTGATGATATGAAACCTTTGTATGAGTTATGTGAATACTATCGACTAATAAGAAATACTTCGGTTCATGATTTATGTGAGGTTGATTCTCATGAAAAAGAATATCGTAAATTACAAAAGTATAATTTTAAGACCGAGGCTAAATTTTCAAAGCTAGTAGCACCAAATAAATATGAAGAAATATCATTCGATGATTTTGTTATGTTTTCTAGATCTTGTGTTGAATTGGCAACATACATTTTTGAGAAAATGGCTTATGATTATACAAAAATAGCTTTGGATATTCCAGATAAGCAAATAAGTAAATGGCGGAAATATAGTAAAAACCGTCAAGAGAAAGCACTTTGCTCGTACATAAAGACCTTGTATAAGGTGGATGAAGAGTTCATAGAGCAAATACCAAAACTTATTAGCATGATTATTGACCCGATAGTCTAATGGTAGGGCGTCCCCCTTCATAAGTGCATTTGCAACAGTGCACTTATGAAGGGGAAAGATGTGGTTCGAATCCACATCGGGTCTTTTTATAGATATTACTAACGAAAACGCAGGAGAGAGGTGTTAATGATGGCGAGTTCTTATTATCAAAACTTAATTAAACGTGTTTTAGAAGCATCTACAACGGATAATTGGGAAATAGCAGTGCGGGAATGGGATATTGTTGATTGTGAAGAAGATGAGGAACATGCATCAGAATGTGTATGTGGAAAAGAGAATCTGAGATACTTATTTACGATTAGAAATAGAGAAACAGGTAGAAGTTTATACCCGATAGGATCTTCTTGTATAGAAAAATTTGAGCGAGATGATTTAGATTATGAAGTAGATGTTCAAATGGATATGTATCGTTTAGCGCATGCTATGGAAAGAGGGGAACGAATAGAATTAACTTCAAAGTACTTTTCGAAGAAATTACTATATGCATTGTATGAAGAAGGAGCATTTGCACCCAATAAATATAATAGGTATGATGGAACAAATGATTATCAGTTTATGTTGGATATGTTCAATAAAAGAAATAAGAGTGAGATTACAGAACAGCAGCATAGAAAGATAAGAGGTTTGATAGCATATTCCATCAAGCCATTTTTAAGAGAACGACTAAAATATAAGTGAAGTTTATATAAATAACAATAGAAACAAATAGTAATTTAGCAAAAGGCATGATTTATCAGATTTTTACTGACGATTGTAGCAGAAAGTAAAGTATACCTGAGCAGACAAGTTAAGAGAAATCTTGCAAAGGCAATTGATTTTATTCAGTACATAGAAATTGGTCGTGGTACTGCCCATTAGTACCACAAAATTTCTAGTTGCAGAAACATCGTCTGGAGATTATAATTTCCATAGGTTGACTTGCAAACCATCAGATTATTATTTTCTGAATAGTAAACAAACCTGCAAGCCACTAGAACTACACACAATAATGACAATATAGCAATGGTACTGGATTGGTACTAAAAATATGTGAAACGAAAAATAATGTATGGAAAAGGCATGAGTTATCAATACTAAATGGTATAGATAACTGTATTAAAATAACCTGAATCAAACCAGACTCTGCGAGTTTGAATAGACGATAAATTGTGGGAATCCGCTTAAATAGTGGGTTCCCATTTTTTGTGGTTGCAATTATTTTGCATTCACTCTTTTTAAGAATCTTAAGCCGGATATCATGACCGGCATCAATCACTCATTCGAGTAATTTTCACATATATAACTATCTACAAACATTTTCGGATTTTCGAAAATCATATGCCACATATCTTTTAAAAAAAGATAGAGAAAATTTAAGTAATCAGTTCTGGCTCGTTCCAAATAGAAGGTGAAAGAGGAAGGTTTTTTACTTTGATTTAGTAAAGAGCTTTTTTCGACCCAAATGTATTATGAGGGATTTGAAAAAGCTGTTTGAAAGAATTTTCTTTTTATTCTAGTAATGCTCCTCTTACTGAACCAAATGAATTGTGAGAGGGAAAGATTCTAAAAAATTCGAAGTGGCTTACGGATTAGAGAAAAGATGTCCCACATAACTTATGAGAAAGCAAAGTAGGTGGGCGCATGGCTCAGAAAATGTATGTGGATGTAAACGAAATCATGAAAGATTGGGGGTGTTCCAGAGCAAAAGGATATCAGATTATTGCAGAACTTAATGCACAGCTTCTGAAGATGAATCCCCACTCCATAATTATACAAGGCAAGTGTAATAGAAAGTGGTATTTTGAAAACTGTTATGGTGCCTTGGATGATGAGGGCGAGGATGGTGGCTTGGATGAAGATAGTTAAATCGGAAGCATCGGGACAATTCTTCGTTGTAGGTATGGATGTGGCAAAGGATCAGAGACTAAATTTAACAGAACGAGGAATGTTGCTCACCTTGTTGTCGTTGCCGCCTGATTGGGATTTTACAGTGGAAGGAATGACCAAGATTCTTCCGGATGGGCGAGATCGCATAATATAAGGCTCAAATGCGTGAGCAGGAGATACAGAAACTGGAAACTCAGGAAAAAGAACTTAGGAGAACTCTTCGTAGTCTTCAGAGCCTTATTAAGCAGGCGGAAGAAAAGTTGGAAGAAGCAAAGAAAGAAGCTGCAAGCATTATTGAATCTGCAAAAGCAAAAGCAAATGAGTGGCTTGAAAAGATTAATATTCGACTCGGCTTGATTCCCAAAAAAGACCTTGAAGATAAGCGGCTAGAACTGGTTGGCTATTACAGAGCCTGTGAGCCTTATCTTACGAATGATATGAGGATTGCCATCAACAACGAAGATGTGAAAGGCTTTGGAGCGTTAGTAAGTCGACTGACAGCATCCAATTCTGATGGGACAGTCGCATGACGTGATCCGGGATGGGAAGAACTTTTTGATTTTGAAATCAAGTTTGGAGAATATCTTGAGATGAAGAATAAGAATGTTAAGACAGAGGATATACTTAAAGAATTAAATAACCCTGAATTACATAATAGGATGAAAAGAAGAGTATAACAAAACCAATAAAATCAACGGTTTGTAGAATAATTGTCCGATTTAAAAATGATTTCAGAAAGTGTTGAAAATGTACCGCAAAGGGAATATAATATAAACGTATGTTTTTATTATTTGGAGGTAAATATGAGTTTTGCAACAACTACTGAAATGGCTGAAAAATGGAGCATTTCTAGAAGAAGAATTACTCGTTTGTGTGGTGAAGGAAGAATAGAAGGTGCTGTTTTAAAGGGAAATACATGGTTAATCCCTGATAGTACAGAAAAACCAGATGATCCTCGCCGCATTAGAAGGAATATGCAAAATACATTTTACAATATAGTGTACTCAGTTAAAGAAAAAAAGTTTTCGACAATAGAGTTATTTGCAGGTGCTGGTGGGTTAGCATTAGGTGTGGAAGAAGCTGGCTTTAATACAATCGGATTGATTGAACTTGATAGAGATGCTTGCGATACATTAAAGAAGAATCGTCCCAATTGGAGAGTTATTTGTGACGATATAGCTAATATCTCTAAATTGGATTTAGAAGATTACTTTGGAATCAAGAAAGGTGAATTAGATTTACTGTCCGGTGGAGCACCATGTCAGGCATTTTCATATGCAGGTAAAAGATTGGGACTTGAAGATGCAAGAGGAACATTGTTTTATCACTATGCGATTTTTTTGGAAAAATTACAGCCAAAGATGTTTTTGTTTGAAAATGTTAGAGGACTGTTGACGCATGACCATGGAAAGACCTATCAGACCATGCTTGAAATTTTTGAGAATGCAGGATATGACATTCAAAAGCAGGTTTTGAATGCTTGGGACTATGGAGTTGCACAAAAGAGAGAACGTCTTATCACGATAGGTATTCGTAAGGATTTAAAAGAAAAAATAACATTCGAATTCCCAGAGGCACATGACTATAAACCAGTGCTAAGAGATATCTTAGAAAATGTTCCAGAGAGTGTAGGTGTGCCATATGGAGAGAATAAGCGTAAGCTTTTTGAACTTGTACCTGCCGGTGGATATTGGAGAGATATAGACCCAGAATTGGCGAAAGCATACATGAAGAGTTGCTGGGACATGGAAGGTGGAAGAACTGGAATTTTAAGGCGGTTATCTATGGACGAGCCTTCATTAACGGTACTTACTTCACCATCACAGAAGCAAACTGAAAGGTGTCATCCCTTGGAGGCAAGGCCTTTCACTGTAAGAGAGAACGCAAGGTGTCAATCTTTCCCAGATAGTTGGGAGTTCTGTGGGAAGGTTATGTCACAATATAAGCAGGTAGGAAATGCAGTTCCGGTTAATCTTGGATATGAAGTAGCAAATATGATATATGAAGCATTGGAAGGAGCAGAGGACTAATGAGTTGGGAATTATCTTTTATTTCAGAGAAAGATTTTACTAATCATGTAAAAGATACGATTGATAAATACGGGGAGAAGCTGGAGTCGTTTGACATTGTACGTTTTAACAAGAACATTGTTGATCCGATTAAGATGATATTCGATAAAACTGTATATCAGACATCATGGGATGAAATCGTTGGAAATGAGATTTTTAGGCAAAGAGACAAATCTAACAATAATGACATCGGATATTTTCATCAGCGTATTTTTCAGTATATAAATAATTGCCATGTTCCTGATAACGGAACAGAAGGTGGTTGGGATGTTATATTTCAAGTGCCTGAAGGAATAACGCTTCCGGAAGGGGATATTGTTCATACTGTTTATGTAGAAATGAAAAATAAGCATAACACTATGAACTCTGCTGCAGCTGGCAAAACATATATTAAGATGCAGAGCCAGTTATTAGATGATGACGATTGCGCATGCTTTTTAGTTGAAGCGATCGCAAAGAAATCTCAGAACATTAAGTGGTCCACTACTGTTGATGGAAAGAGCGTTTCGCATAAAAAGATTCGTAGAGTAAGTTTAGATCAGTTTTATGCTCTTGTAACAGGACAGGAAGATGCCTTTTATAAGATGTGCATGGTTCTCCCAAAGGTTATTGAGAAGGTTGTCAATGAAGGTGGAGAAGATGTCAAAGTACCACATGATTCTGTAATGAGCGAACTTCGTAGAATTGCTAAGGAGATGAACACAGATGATGAAAACTTGGCAATGGCTCTAGCTGTGTACTTGCTTGGATTTAGTACATACAATGGGTTCTCGAAAGTCGCAGGCAATGTAGTTGATGATGTTGATGAAAATGCTTTGAAACGAATTTATGAGTATGCGAGGCGAATAGTAAAGAAGGATTAAATGGGGGATGTGCAATGGACGTAATAAACATAATTTCTATAATCGTTTCTCCGATTATAGCAGTGATAGTAGGACAGATTCTACAGAATAACAGCAAGAAACGTGCCGAAAAGTTGGAGATTTTTAAGACCCTTATGGTTAGTAGAGGGCTAGGGTGGTCTGTGGAAAGTGTTAGAGCGTTAAATGTTATTGAAGTAGTATTTGGTGATGATAAAAATGTTTTGAACCAATGGAAAATATACTATGACAGACTGTGTGTTGAAAATCCAAATGAAACAGAACTGGCGAAAATTAAGAGTGAGGGAGATAAATTACTTGAAGTGATTGCTAAGTCATTGGGATATAAAATAACATGGGAGACTATACAAAAACCATACATACCTAAAGGGTTGACAGATAATTTGACTCAACAGCAACAATATATGAACAATCAATTATCTGTTATGAATTTGATGAACTCTTATATGCAAAATATGAGCTTAAATAAAACAAACAAACAAGAAAAGCTATAGAAGAGGTGTGATACATGAAAAAAATAGTGGATAAACCAATCAAAATAGATTTACATATTCATTCGTTTTTTTCGAATCATAAGGATGGAAAGAAAGTTGCGTTTAATACAGAAGAAAATATTCCTGTTCTTATAGCTAAACTAAGACAGAATGAAATAGATATGTGTGCAATTACTGATCATGATAGGTTTAGCTTAGATTTATACAAAACACTGAAGTTATACGAGGGAAAGGAACTGCTTAAGGTTTTACCTGGTGTAGAATTCTCTGTAAAGTTTGATGGGAAAAAAGTCATTCATATTGTGACGATTTTTGATGATAAAGATGAAGAAGGGCTAAAACGGTTAGAAGAGTCGTTTGTAAAGGGAATCGGAAAAGAGAAGTATATTGATGGTGCTTACGAGAGGGATGATTACTTTGCAATCTTGAAAGAAGTGGGACTAGACTTTGTTATGATTGCACATCAAAAGAAAACACCTACGTCCACTCAAAAACCTCACAAATCCGATGTGATGTCTCTTGGGAGAGAAACATTTAACGAATTATTATTTATGGAATATTTTGATGCTTATGAGTTTAGACAACGCGATAATGAGATTTTCAATAAGAAATTTTCTTTAGATAATAATGTTAAGGAAAAACTAAGGTTTGTAACAGGATCTGATTGTCATAATTGGAATTTCTATCCTAACTCAAGTGAGAATGAAGACGATGTTCGATTCACTTATTTAAAAGCCTTGCCTACGTTTAAAGGATTGGTAATGGCCATTACAGATTACCATAGGATTAATTATTCGGGTAGTTTTTGGGGACAGGGAAGATATGTAAAAGAGCTTTGTATTAATATCCATGGAAAGAAGAATTATGTTCCTCTTTCAAGAGGAATAAATGTTGTAATAGGTGATAATTCTATAGGAAAATCTTTGTTGTTACATGAACTGACTGAAGAACGTGCTATTACATCATTACCAAAACTAAAAAAAGGTTATGAAAAATATCTTTGCCAAAATGGAATTGAGGTTGAGACTAAAATAGCTGAAAAAGACATATTTAAATTTAATTACCAAGGACAAATTCGGGAAATATTTGAAGACGAAAATTTAAAGGCTGACAGGTATTTAGCTGAGTTCTTTCCAAACGAGATTGATGCGCAGGGATATAGAAGAATAGTAGAACAAGAACTGGAAAGTTTTTATAAGCGTTTAGAGTATAAATTTGATTATGATGATAAGATTAATCAATTGTTACCGCTTGAGTTACTTGATGAAGAGGAAATTGAAAATGAATTGGTGTTGGGAATTGAGCTGGAAACGCAAGATATATCAAAACTACAAAAACTTGTAGAAGAGTTTAAGTCTGTTATTTCAAGTATGAAAAAAGGTCTTATTGCTAATTCTGAGTTAGATGAAAAAGATAGAAACCATTTGGAAAGTGAAGTAGAGTTTTTGGAAATGCTACTTCAAAAATATAGCAATAAGTATGAAAAGGCAAAATTAGAAAGAACAAAGATTAATGCTTTTAATACGGCATTAAAGACTTTTAAACGCAAATATAGCGAACGGCAAACGGATCAACAAAATAGACATAATGCTTTTTCGGAAGAAAAGAAAATACTGGCTGAGAATATCGCGAATCTTATAAAAACGCGGAATTCTCTTACGCCTTATGAATGTCTTATAGAAGAAACAGAGGTTGAACCAGAAGTTAATCCGGTAGATGCCTTTTTGTTTGTTTCTAAAATAGCTATAGAAAAGATTGATAATGCTTATTTTGAAGAAATTCTAAAAGGTTCTTTAAAAAAGGGAAATAGAATTCAAGTTGAGGAGATTACGAGAGAAGATCTACGAAAAATGATTTCTCGCTATCCTACAGAAATAGATGATCCACTGGAAGCCTTAAAGTTTAAGATTAAAACAAGACTTGATGCTGATTTTAAGCCGATAAAGGCAATAACTGAGAATGGGAAAGATGTATACACGGATTTATCGGCGGGATTTAACTCGCGAATATATTTTAAACTATTAAGTGGTGAAGAGAAAAATAAGGGGATATACATTATTGATCAGCCGGAAGATCATATATCACAAAAAGCAATTAAAGAAGATGTGCTAGAACAATTTAGAAACATGGCTAAAAGACGTCAAATAATAATGGTTACGCATAATCCTCAATTTATTGTTAATTTAGATGTAGATAATGTTATTTTTCTTAGTAAGGAGAAAGAAGTTATGATACAATCTGGAGCACTTGAATATGAAGATGATGAATACAGTATTCTTAAGATTGTGGCAGATAATATTGATGGAGGCATTTATACTATACAGCAAAGGGTAAAACGATATGAAAAAAACATATAATTTGGGTTATGAAAAAGGAAAGTATTATCTCGAATATTCTATGCCTAAAAATGATGAAGGAAGACTTGTTATAGATGAAAAAAAGATGGAACTAGATTCGGTTAAGCTTTACAAAATGTTTTTTGAAAAAGCAACAGAAAGCATAGAAATAATTATTGATAATAAAATCGATGAAAATAACGATGAGCAAGTGCGTAAGAAGGGGGCAAGGGTTTGCGCGACTATTCAATCTCTTTGCGACGAGATTTGCAAAGAGATTAATAAGAAATGCTTCGAAGGTAAATATTCTTAAGGTGTATGATGAAATAGAGAAAAATCAGATTTTTGGAACAAAAGAAATAAAAGAAATTCTTGATTGCTCACCATCCACAGCAAGAGTAGTTATGACAAAACTTAGAGACATGAAAGTTGTTAAAGCGGTGAATGGTAAAGGAAAGGGAAAGTATGTATTCATAGAATAAAAATGAGATATAGAGTATTCCTGAATGTAAAAGCTCTATGTGTGGAAGTCAGGAGAAGATGAAAACTGAATTGGTTAAAGGCACAAATTTGGTTTAAGTAACTCTTATAATGAAGATGGGGAATGTCATAGAAAATGCCTTAGAAATGTCATAGAAAATGTCATAGAAATTTTGAGAAAAATCAAGTGACTAAAATCAGAATATTCTAAGAAGAAGCTTTCTAAAGCGTGAGAGACGCTTAAAGGGTTTTCTGAAAAACGAATATTTCAAAGTTTGTCTCAACGAAGTCTCACGAGATTTGGGACTGAGTGAGACTCTATGATATAGCAAAATGTGATAAAACCGGGATTCGCAGGTGAATTATAAAGTTGTAGTCTCAAGTCAGTCTCATTTTTGAAATTGTTTGTTGAGACTAACTTGAGACTGAGGAGGTTCAAAATCATGGACATAAGCAAAAAGGATTGGAAACTATTTCGAGAAAAATTATCAGGCTGGCAGGAAAATTATATAGAAGGTCTTGTTAAAGAGTATGCAAATTTTCTGAATGATGATATAAAGCCTGCATCAGAGAAATTCTGGGAACTTGAAAAACGGATAAAAGAAGATAAGCGTCATCCGGGTGTTATCATGGAACTGAAAAAATCAGAGGTAATATGGGATATTGTTCGTCTTATTAGACTGAAAGTAATTATATATGATGATTTATCAGAATTCAGTGGAGAATTGAGGCGGGAAGTGAAAAGAATACTTGAGATGAATAGATAATGACGGAAAGGGAGGTATGACAAATGCGTGATCCAATAGAGAATGTGACGAGATTGCAGAAGCAGTTGAACAATCTGCAATTGGAGAATCAGGTATTAAAGAACATATTGGATAAAGCGGGACTGTCATATCAAAATGAACTGGCAAGTATAAGGGAAACGGATACGAAAGAGGATTTTGATCCAGAACAGGGTAAAAGGATTGTGCACCCCAAAGAGATTACAGACAGGATGGCAAAGCTATTTTTCTCATTCTTTTGGGGAAGAACAGATGTATATGCGAAAAGAAATGTAAATAAAAACGGAGAGGCGGCATATTATCCGCAGTGTGATAATTTCTGGTCAGATAATTGCCATAGGAAATTAAATACACATATAGACTGTAAGGATTGCAAATATTGTTCGTATACAAGATTAGATTTACCAACCATATTGATGCATTTGAGGGGAAACTCTTATGCTGCAAAAGATGTAATCGGTGTATATCCATTATTTAGTGATGGAACATGTAGGTTTCTGGTGTTTGACTTTGATAATCATGAGAAGGATGCAGAAAAAAAGGATTTTGCAAATACAGATGATACATGGATTGAAGAAGTCGAAGCTATGAGAGATATCTGCTCATTAAATGGAATAGAACCTTTGATAGAGCGTTCTCGTTCAGGAAAAGGTGCACATATATGGATATTCTTTGACAAGCCAATATCGGCGGCAGTGGTTCGTAAATTTGGCTTCGCACTTTTAGATAAAGGTGCAGAGCAGGTGAATTTAAAGTCATTCAATTATTATGACAGAATGTTGCCAGCACAGGATTCCTTAGAAAATGTGGCAATAGGAAATCTGATTGCATTGCCATTACAGGGAAGGGCGTTGAAAGATGGCAATAGTGCATTTGTGGATAGTAACTGGAATGCTTATCCTGACCAATGGAATGCTTTATTAAGTAAACCTAAGCTTTCAGAGGAATTTCTGGAGAATAAGATAAGGGAATGGACATTTACAGCAGATGACCTTGAAGCATCCAGTGATGAAGAAAATAGGGAAAAGCCATGGGATAGAATGAAAAATTTTGCAAAATCAGATGTTGATGGGAAAATGGATATCACATTATCAAATGGTATATATGTCGACAGCACGAATCTTAAGCCTGCGATGCAAAATAAGATTCGCAGAATGGCAGCCTTTAGTAACCCAGTATTTTATAAAAATAGTGCGATTGGAACATCTAATTATGATACTTCGAGGTGGATTTATCTTGGAAAAGACTATCTTGGTGGATACATACAGATTCCAAGAGGATTACAGGATGAATTAATAGCAAATATTGATAAGGCAGGAATTGAATATACTATTGATGATGAGAGACAGCAGGGAAGAAATATTAATGTAGAATTCAATGGAGAGCTACGACCTGAACAGAACAAGGCGTTAAAGGAACTGACTAAGCATGATAATGGAATACTTCATGCTGCAACAGCATTTGGGAAAACAGTTGTATGCAGTGCAGTAATTGCAGAAAAGAAAGTGAATACTCTGATCCTGCTTGAATCATCTGCACTTATAGAACAGTGGAAAGATGCTCTAAACAAATTTTTAATTATAGATGAAGAACTACCCCAGTACAAAACGAAAACTGGAAGATTAAGAACTAGAAAAAGTCTGATTGGAACATTGCAGGGAGTACATGATTCGATGACAGGGATTGTTGATATTGCAATGGTCGGCTCACTTTGCAAAAAGGGAGAGTTTCATAATTTGCTGAATGATTATGGACTTGTGATAATTGACGAGTGTCATCATTCTGCCTCTGAAACAATAGCAAATGTGCTAAAAGAAGTAAAAGCAAGGTATGTATATGGTGTGACAGCAACTCCGAAAAGAGGAGATGGACTGGAAAAAATCAATTATATGCTGATAGGACCTATAAGATATAGTTACACAGCAAAGGAAAAGGCTATGGAGCAGGGGATACAACATCTTGTATATCCGCGTTTTACCAGAACTGTTCCACCAAGAGGTGTACTTATCGGTAAGATGCATCCAAATGAAGCTTATGAGATTATTCATAATAATGATATCAGAGACGAACAGATTGTTGAAGATGTGAAGAATTGCGTATCAGCAGGTCGCACCCCAGTTGTTTTATCACGATACAAGGATCATTCAGAGAAACTGTACGAGCGTTTGAAAGCTTATGCAGAAAATGTATTCTTAATGACAGGTAACAACTCAAAGAAAGAACATAAGAAGATTCTGGAACAGATGCATAAGGTTGATAAGGCGGAGTCTCTGATATTAATAGCTACAGGTTCACTGGTAGGAGAAGGTTTTGATTTTCCAAGACTGGATACACTTTTTATGGCAACACCTGTATCATTTCGTGGAGTTGTTGAACAGTATGCCGGTCGATTGAATCGTGATTATGCTGGTAAAGAAAATGTAATAATATATGATTATGTAGACAACCATATTACAATGTTTAATAACATGTATATGAAGAGACTTAAAGCATATAAACAGATTGGATATGAGATTGCAGGTGGTTTGCATAATGATAAACAGACAGCTAATGCAATATATGACGGTGATAATTATGCTGAAAATTATCATAAAGATTTACTGGATGCAAATAAAAATATAATTATTTCAAGCCCTGCAATTAGTGGGACAAAAGTTTATGAACTTATTAACCTGCTAAAAGAAAAGCAGTTATCAGGTGTTCAGATTACGATAGTAACATGGGCACCGGATTCCTATGGATTTGGAGATGCATCATACTGGATGCAGCTACATGAAGAAATGCGCAAAGCTGGTTTCTACATTAAAACAGTAGAAGAGTCATGTGAACGATTTGCTGTTATAGATCAGGAAGTTGTCTGGTATGGAAATATTAATCTTTTGGCGAAGGATAAGGTTGATGACAGTATTATGAGGGTTTTGAGTAAAGAGATAGCCAGTGAATTGATGGAAATTACATTTGGAGATAATGGTTGAGCTGAATAGGACTAAAACATATG
>PPYF01129258.1_pt1 | contig 150234 bp, 139 predicted proteins | sample 1559871 | NCBI WGS metagenome assembly PPYF01 (sample SAMN08240021, study PRJNA423297) | Human gut metagenome, whole genome shotgun sequencing project. | reverse complement strand
GTGTTCTTTTGGGGGATACGGGGGGTGGTTTCTTTCAGCAGTCCCTTTTGCGTAAGGAACGTGCCTCCGGCGGCTCGTTCTTCTTTTGTCTCCGACGGGTGACTTTCTTTCAATAGCGAAAGAAAGTCTACACCGTCGTGTCAGCCGGTTTCCAGCCACGTTGTGGCGTGAAAACCGGGACACTTCCTCGAAACCACCTCGCTTCATCCGCCACAGGCGGCGCTTCGGCGGTTTCCAAAGAACGCCAGCAGAAACCCATGGTTTCTGCACTTCCTTTTTGCGTACAAGAGCTGCATCCTAAGTCCCGCCGAAGCAGGGAATTGACTGCCTTCTACCCACGCTGCCGCTGCATTGTGAGGGTGAAAGAGATTGCTGTTCTACCGTGGGGAATCCGTATGTTCCGGCGGTAGACGCATCATTTTCTTCGCCTGAGCCGGGAGCGGCAGCGGGTCTGTTGCTGAGCCGATTCCCTTTATGGCCCATAACAAACGAAACTCTTGAGAGTAAAGGGAGTCCAGAGACCATTGGTCTCTGGCGGCTCTTTTGCCCACTTTTCCAGCTGCTGGGAAAAGTGGGCCGCCGGAGGCACGTTCCTTACGCAAACGTGTTATTGGCAGAAAGTCACCCGCCGGAGGCAATCGAAGAAAAAACTACTGGGAAAATATGCCGTCGGAGACAAAAGGAGAAAAGACTGCGGGGAAAGGACACCACCGGGGAGCGAAGCACAAAATTCCGCAAAAAAGGATTGACATTTCTCTCATATCTGCTATAATCTGAAAACGGTTTTCATTTTCAAATCTGCGAGGTGACGCATATGACCTATATGACCCGGCAGCAGCAGGCAGTGCTGGACTGCATCGCCGCCTGCCCCGGCGGCTGCGCCACGGCCATGGCGCTGGCGGACCGGCTCCGCAGCGGCGGTCAGTCCGTGGGACTGACCACCGTATACCGCCAGCTGGAGCGGCTGGAGAAGCAGGGGCTGGTCCACAAGCTGGTGACGGACGAGGGGGCCTGCTGGCAGTACTGCGACTGTCACGCCCACCGGGACTGCATCCTACTGAAGTGCGAGGTGTGCGGGGCCATCCAGCATATGGACTGCGGCCATTTAGGGGAGCTGTATCAGCACGTTTTGCAGCGGCATCATTTCCGCATCAACCCCCGCAGGACGCTGTTTTACGGTCTGTGCGACCGGTGCAGCGGGGAGGAGCCGTCATGAGGCGGCTGCTGGCGGCGGTGCTGGCGGCGGTGGTGCTGCTCCCTGCGGTGGGATGCGCTGCCCGTCCGGCAGAGCCGGAGAGCGGCAAGCTGCGGGTAGTGTGCTCCCTGTTCCCCTACTACGACTTTGTGCGGGCCATCGGCGGGGAGGACGTGGAGGCGGAGCTGCTGGTACCCGCCGGACGGGAGACCCACAGCTTCGAGCCAACGCCGCTGGATGTGATCCGGCTGTCGCAGGCGGATGTGTTCGTCTACAACGGCGGGGAGAGCGAGTACTGGGTGGAGGAGATCCTGGACTCCGCCGGGGAAGAGATCCCCTACACTCTGCGGCTTATGGACTATGCCCAGCCGCTGGAGGAGGAGTTGGCGGAGGGGATGCAGGGGGCGGGCCACGACGACCATCATGACCACGACGACCATCATGACCACGATGACGGCCATGAGGACGAGGCGGAGTACGACGAGCACATCTGGACGTCGCCACGCATCGCCATGGGGCTGTGCCGGGCCATTGCCGGGACGCTGCAGGAGGCCGATCCGGAACACGCACAGAACTACGCCCGGCGGCTGGAGACGTATCTGGCAGAGCTGTCGGAGCTGGATCAGGCCTTCACGGAGGTGGTGGCCGACGGCAATCGGCACATGGTGGTGTTCGGGGATCGGTTCCCGCTGCTGTACTTCTGTAAGACCTACGGACTGGAGTACCGGGCGGCCTTTCACGGCTGTGCCGGGGATACGGAGCCGTCACTGGCTACCCTGAAATATCTCATTGATAAGGTGCAGGAGGAGGGTATCCCGGTGGTGTATACCATCGAGCTCAGCAGCCGGAAGGTGGCGCAGGCCATTGCCGAGACCACCGGGGCTAAGGTGCTGACCTTCCAGTCCTGCCAGACCGTGTCCCGGCAGGACTTCGACGCCGGGGCCACCTACCTGTCGCTGATGCGGCAGAATGTCGCTGCACTGAAGGAGGGACTTGCCTGATGGATAAGGAAACGCTGCTGTCCTGCCGGGACGTGTCGCTGGGCTATGAAGGACACACCGTGTGGGAACATCTGACCTTCTCGGTACATTCGGGGGAATACCTGTGTATCGTGGGGGAAAACGGCTCCGGCAAGTCCACGCTTCTCAAGAGCCTGCTGGGGCTGCTGCCGCCGCTGAAGGGGGTCATCCGGCGAAGCGACACCGCAGGGGCGGTGGGCTATCTGCCCCAGCAGACCCAGGCGCAGCGGGATTTTCCCGCCACCGTCAGCGAGGTAGTGCTGTCGGGATTTCTCAGCGCCCGTGGACGGCGGTTCTTCTACTCCGCCGCCGAGAAGTCGCAGGCGCTGATGCACATGGGCAAGCTGGGGATATTGGAATTGAAGGATCGGTGCTACCGGGAGCTGTCCGGCGGACAGCAGCAGCGGGTGCTGCTGGCACGGGCGCTGTGCGCCGCCCGGCGGCTGCTGATCCTGGACGAGCCGGTGACGGGGCTGGACCCTGCCGCCGCACAGGACCTGTACCGGACGCTGGCCTATCTCAACAAAAATGAGGGGCTGGCCATCGTCATGGTGACCCACGACCTGCAGAGCGCCCTGCAATACGCCGACACCGTGCTCTATGCCGGGCAGGGCAAGTGGTTCCACGGCACGACGGCGGAATATCTCGCCTCCCCCTACGGGCGGCGGTTCGGAGGTGAGCGGACATGACGCTGCTGCTGGAGATGTTTACCTATCCCTTTATCGTCCGGGCCTTTGCCGCCGGGGTGCTGCTGTCGCTGTGTGCGGCGCTGCTGGGGGTGCCGCTGGTGCTCAAGCGGTACTCCATGATCGGGGACGGACTGAGCCATGTGTCCTTCGGGGCGCTGTCCGTGGCGCTGGCCTGCGGCTGGGCGCCGCTGCCGGTGTCCATCCCGGTGGTCATCGTGGCGGCGCTGGGGCTGCTGCGAATGACGGAGCGCAGCCGCATGGGGGCCGATGCCGCCATTGCGGTGGTGTCCGCCTCTTCGCTGGCGGTAGGCGTCATCGTTACCAGCCTCACCACCGGCATGACCACGGACGTGGACAGCTATATGTTCGGCTCCATTCTGGCCATGACGCAGGCGGATGTGGTACTCAGCGCCCTGCTGTGCGTGGGGGTGCTGGTGCTGTTCGTGCTGTTTTACCACCGGCTCTTTGCCATCACCTTTGACGAGAACTTCTCCCGTGCCACCGGGGGGAAGGTGGGGCTATACAACACCCTGCTGTCGGTGCTGACGGCCCTGACCATCGTGCTGGGGATGCGGATGATGGGCGCTATGCTCATCTCCAGTCTGGTGATCTTCCCGGCACTGTCGGCCATGCGGGTGGAAAAGAGCTTCCGGGGCGTGGTGGTGCTGGCGGGGGTGCTGTCGGTGCTGGGCTTCTGCGCAGGTCTCACCGGATCGTATCTGCTGAGCACCCCGGTGGGGGCCTCAGTGGTGGTGGTAGACCTGCTGATCTTCCTGCTGTGCTGCGGTGTGCGGCGGGTGCGGGGCTGAGACTTAAAACGCTTTGGGAGGGACGCTGCGGGCTGCGGCGTCCCGTTTTCCCGTTGGGGCGGGGAAAATACCGCCTGAAAAAGCCGGTTTCGACGGAAAATCCCCGGAAAAGCTCTTGCAATCGCTGAAAAATCGTGCTATACTTACTGCATAGTAAGGTGGTATTGACTGGGAGTGGACGATTCGTCCGCTCTTTTTGTTGGTCATTTTTGCATCCTTAAAATACGGCGGACAGGAGGTTCCTATGGCAAAGAAGATCACCGAGCTGGTGGCGGAGGTGGCGGCGCCTGTGGCGCAGGAGCAGGGCTGCACCCTGTGGGACGTGGAGTATGTCCGTGAGGCGGGGCAGTGGTATCTGCGGCTGTATCTGGACAAGGACGGCGGCGTGGACATTCTGGACTGCGAGGCCGTGAGCCGGAGGGTCAGCGATCTGCTGGATGAGCTGGATCCCATCGAGGCAAGCTATATCTTCGAGGTGTCCTCCGCCGGAGCGGAGCGGCCTTTGAAGCGGCCCTCGGACTTTCAGCAGTTCATGGGCAGCCCCGTGCTGCTGAAAACCTATAAGCCCGTCAACGGCCGCAAGGAGTTCGCCGGGAGGCTGGCGGGCTACGACAACGGAGCCGTGGAGTTGGATATGGGTACGGCGCAGCCCCTGCGGTTTGAAAAGCAGGACATTGCGCTGGTGCGCCTGCGTGTGGAATTTTAAGCAACGACAGAAAGAATAGGAGTTACGATCATGAAATGCGATGAGATCTTTGCCGCACTGGCAATGCTGGAAAAGGAGCGGGGCATCCCTCAGGACTTTATGATGAACAAGATCGTTCAGGCCCTGACCACCGCTTATAAGCGGGACCACGAGGGTGTGGAGAACGTGGTGGTGGAGGTCAACGAGGAGAAGCGTGACCTGAAGATGTTCGTGCAGAAGGAGATCGTGGAGGAGGTGGAGAACCCCGGCTCCCAGATCTCTCTGGAGGAGGCCCGACGCATCTCTGCCAAGTATGAGCTGGGCGGTATGGTGCGCTTCCCGGTGGAGAATGTGGAGTTTGGCCGCATTGCCGCCGGTAACGGCAAGCAGGTCATCATTCAGGGTCTGCGGGAGGCTGAGCACGGCATGATCTACGACGAGTGGGGCTCCAAGCAGCATGAGATCCTCACCGGCACCGTGTCCCGCATCGATCCCCGCAGCGGCAACGTCTATCTCCGCATCGGCACCGGCAACGAGGCTACCGAGGGCATCCTGAGCCTGAACGAGCAGGTCAGCACCGAAAGCTACACCGAGGGACAGCTGCTGAAGGTGTATCTGGTGGAGGTGCGCCGCGGCACCCGTGGCCCGCAGGTCATGGTGTCCCGGACCCATCCGGGCCTTGTCAAGCGGCTGTTTGAGCTGGAGGTGCCGGAGATCTTCGACGGCACGGTGGAGATCCGCTCCATCGCCCGTGAGGCCGGCAGCCGCACCAAGATGGCGGTGTGGTCCGCCGACGAGAACGTGGATCCCATCGGTGCCTGCGTCGGCCCCCGTGGTCAGCGTGTGGCTGCCATTGTGGAGGAGCTCCACGGCGAGAAGATCGACATCATCAAGTACTCCGAGGATCCCGCCGAGTTCATCGCCGCTGCGCTGGCTCCCTCCGATGTGGAGGAGGTGCGTCTGGCGGACGAGGGCAAGGTGTGCCGGGTCATCGTCCCCGACGACCAGCTGAGTCTGGCCATCGGCAAGGAGGGGCAGAACGCCCGTCTGGCTGCCCGGCTCACCGGGTATAAGATCGACATCAAGCCCGTGTCCCGGGCGGATGAATAAGTTCGTATCCTGAGAGGAGGCCCGTCATGCAGAAGGTGAAGAAGATCCCCCAGCGCCAGTGCGTGGGGTGCCGTATCAAGCGGGATAAAAGGGATCTGCTGCGGATCGTCAAGACCCCGGAGGGGGAGATCGTGTTGGATGCCACCGGCAAAAAATCCGGACGGGGCGTGTACGTCTGTCCCGACCCGGAGTGCCTGCGGAAGGCACGGAAGTCCCGTGGGCTGGAGCGTGCGCTGGAGACGACCATCCCGGCGGAGGTATACGATGGGCTGGAGGCCCGGATGGGGGAGTAATGGAGCATATTTTATCAATGATCGGTCTTGCCAAAAAGGCGGGCCGTGTGGAGATCGGTGAGGAGCCGGTGGGCTCTGCCGCCCGCAGCAAGCACGCACGGGTCATTCTGGTGGCGTCGGATGCGGCGGCCGGCTCTGTGCGCCGGGCGTATGCCTTTGCACAGACGGGGGCCTGCCTGTGTCTGACCATCCCCGCCGACAAGGACGCTCTGGGCCGTGCGCTGGGCCGCAGCAGCTGCGCCATGGCGGCTGTCACCGACGTGGGCTTTGCCGACGCCATCGTGAAAAAGCTGGCAGCCATGGATCCGGAGCACTATGAGCAGGCCTCCCAGCGGCTGCAGATCAAGGCCCGGCGGGCCATGGAGCGGCGGGAGGAGCAGGCCCGGCACGAGAAGAACCTGCGCCGGGGCAAGAAGCGCACGGCTCCCCCGGAGCCGCCGCAGCCGGTGCAGGAGCCGCCCCGTGAGGCGGCGAAGGAAAAGCCCCGGCGTCCGGCCCGTCCGGGCCGCAGGCGCCCCGCTGCTCCGCAGCAGCGGTTTGCCGGTTCCCGGCCGGTGAAAAAGGGCAAGGGCTCCGGCAGGGAACGGAAAAAATCGTAAGTTTTGTGCTCCGGCACATTTCGTAATCACAAAGATGGAGGTGGCTTTATTTGGGTAGCGTAGGAAACAAATATAGAGTGCATGAGGTGGCGAAGGACTTCGGAGTCCCCACCAAGCAGATCACGGAGATCTTGACCAAGTACGCCGAAACGCCCAAGAACCATATGCAGGTCTTGGAGGATCGGGAGCTGTCTCTGATCTTTGAGTATCTGACCCAGCACAATCAGGTATCCGGGATCCAGGTGATCTTCGCCGAGGGGGCCAAGCCTGCCGAGAAGAAGCAGCAGCCTGCCGCCAAGCCCGCCGAGAAGAAGCCGGAGGGCAAGGGGGAGAGCCGTCCTGCCAAGCAGGAGACCAAGCCCGTCTCCCGTGTGCCTCAGACCAAGGTGGTGGACACCCGCAAGGCCACGGCGGTGAATCTGGATAAGTACGACGAGAGGCTGCAGGACATGGCGGAGGGCCGCACCGGCGGCGGCCGTCGGGCCCAGCAGCAGACCCAGGGCAAGGAGAAATTCCGCAACGGCGGCAAGCGCCGGGACAACGGTTTTTCCAATAAACGCAAGCAGGAGGAGGCGGATCGTCTGCGCCGCCTGCGGCTGGAGGTCATCAAAAAGACCCCCGTTACCGTGCAGATCCCCGATGAGATCAGCGTGGGCGAGCTGGCCAGCCGCATGAAAAAGACCGGCGCAGAGGTAGTCAAGTGCCTGATGAAAAACGGCGTCATGGCCTCCCTGAGCCAGCTCATTGACTTCGACACCGCCGCCATCATCGCAGAGGAGATGGGCTGCAAGGTGGAGAAGGAGGTAGTGGTCACCATCGAGGAGAAGCTCATCGATGACCACAAGGATAACGAGAAGGATCTGGTACCCCGTGCCCCCGTGGTGGTGGTCATGGGTCATGTGGACCACGGCAAGACCAGTCTGCTGGACTATATCCGCAACGCCCATGTGGCCAGCGGCGAGGCCGGCGGTATCACCCAGCACATCGGCGCCTATCAGGTGCAGATCAACGGCAAGCCCATCACCTTCCTGGATACCCCCGGCCACGAGGCATTTACCTCCATGCGAGCCAGAGGAGCCATGGTGACGGATATCGCCATTCTGGTGGTGGCCGCCGAGGACGGTATCATGCCCCAGACGGTGGAGTCCATCAACCACGCCAAGGCTGCCGGGATCCCCATTATCGTGGCCATCAACAAGATGGATAAGCCGGAGGCCAATCCCGAGCGCATCAAGCAGCAGCTCACCGAGTACGGGCTGGTGTGTGAGGAGTGGGGCGGCGACACCATTGTCTGCCCCATTTCCGCCAAGACCGGTATGGGCGTGGACAATCTGCTGGAGATGCTGACGCTGACCGCCGAGGTGGGTGAGCTGAAGGCCAACCCCAACCGTGCCGCTCAGGGTACGGTCATCGAGGCCCGTCTGGACAAGGGCCGTGGCCCCGTGGCCACGCTGCTGGTGCAGAACGGCACGCTGAAGCAGGGCGATATCATCATCGCCGGTACCTCCGTGGGCCGTGTCCGGGCCATGGTCAGCGATAAGGGCCAGAAGATCACCTCCGCCGGGCCCTCCGTGCCTGTGGAGATCACCGGCCTCAGCGAGGCGCCTACCGCCGGCGCCACCTTCAACGCCGTGGCCGATGAGAAGCTGGCCCGTGAGCTGGTGGAGCAGCGCAAGGCCGAGGAGAAGGCCAAGGCCAACGCCCCTGTCACCAAGGTCTCGCTGGAGGATCTGTTCAGCCAGATCCAGGCCGGTGAGATGAAGAACCTGAACCTGATCGTCAAGGCCGACGTGCAGGGCTCCGTAGAGGCGGTGAAGGCTTCGCTGGAGAAGCTCAGCAACGACGAGGTGCGTGTCCGTGTCATCCACGGCGGCGTGGGCGCCATCAACGAGTCCGATGTGATGCTGGCCTCTACGTCGCAGGCCATCATCGTGGGCTTTAACGTCCGCCCCGACAACGCCGCCCGTGACTCCGCCGCCCGTGCCAACGTGGATATGCGGATGTACCGTGTCATCTATGATGCCATCAACGAGATCGAGGCCGCTATGAAGGGTATGCTGGCGCCCAAGTTCCGTGAGGTGCTGCTGGGCCATGCCGAGGTGCGCCAGACCTACAAGGTCTCCGGCGTTGGCACCGTGGCAGGCTGCTACGTGCAGGACGGTAAGCTCCAGCGCAAGGACTGTCAGGTCCGGCTGGTCCGGGACGGCATCGTCATCCACGAAGGTGTGCTGGCCTCCCTGCAGCGCTTCAAGGATCAGGCCAAGGAGGTTCTGGCCGGCTACGAGTGCGGCCTGACCATCGAGAAGTTCAACGACATCAAGGAAGGCGATATTGTAGAAGCCTTCACCATGGAGGAGATTCCCCAGTAAACGGGGAGAGTTCCCTATATGCGCCGTCTCCGGTCGCCTTCCGGCGCAGCACGGCTGCGCCCGCAGGTCGTGCGTACAAGGGTTTTGCGGAGCAAAACCTTGCTTTGGCGGGATTCATTTCCGCCAAAGGATGGTAAATCGGGGCCCCCATGAAACGGGTTTCATGGGGCAGGCGATATGGTGGAAGCCTTCACCATGGAGGAGATTCCCCAGTAAACGGGGAGAGTGGCCCGTGGAGAGAGGTGTTCGGCAAGCACCGGCCTTTCTACGGACAGTTCGCAGATGGCCGTGGGAAGCCGTGATACCACACAGGAACCGCCGCCGGATGCGCTCTGACTCCGATTTCCCCCGCAACAGACAAACACAAGACCCAGAGGGCGGGCGCTTCGCCCGCCCTCTTTTCCACATCCAACGAAAGGAGAACCGTCTATGTCATCCAACCGCATCGGCCGCATCAACGACGAGATCCAGAAGGAGCTCTCCGCCCTGCTGCGGACCGTCAAGGACCCCCGTGTGACGGACTGTATGCTGACCATCACCCATGTGGACACCACCAGCGATCTGCGCTATGCCCGCATCTATGTCAGCGCCCTGAACTGCCCGGACGAGAAGGGGCTTTTGAAGGGCCTGAAGTCCGCCGCAGGCTATCTGCGCCACGAGCTGGGCAGCCGCATCGACCTGCGCTATACCCCGGAGCTGCAATTTTTTGTGGACGACTCCATCGCCTATGGCGCACACATTCTGGATATGCTGAACCATGTCAAGCCCGCCGATCCCCGGAACGCCGATATCGTGCTGCCGGAGGATCGGGAGGACTGAGGAGGTGTCTGTTATGACCACTGCGGAAGCCGCCGCCCGTCTGGCGGCTATGGACCAGGTGCTGATCCTCACCCATGTCCGCCCCGACGGCGACACCATCGGCTCCGCCGCCGCCCTGTGCTGCGGCTTGCGGGCGCTGGGCAAAACGGCGTATCTGCTGCCCAACCCGGAGCTGACGGCCACCTACGCCCCCTATGCCGCCCCCTATCTGGCGGAGGCGGATTTTGCACCGGCGTATGTGGTCTCCGTGGACATTGCGGCGCTGTCGCTGCTGCCGGAGAACGCCCGGCCCTATCAGGACCGCATTGCTCTGGCCATCGACCACCACCCCTCTCAGGAGTTTTTCGCCCGTGAGACGTGTCTGGAGGCGGACAGCGCCGCCTGCGGCGAGATCGTGTACGATATCCTCCGGCAGCTGACGCCCCTTACGCCGGAGATGGCTCTGCCGCTGTATGTGGCCATCTCCACGGACACCGGCTGCTTCGTCTACTCCAACACCACCCCCCGCAGCCACCGCATCGCAGCCCAGCTGATGGACTGCGGCATCGACGTGGCCCCCGTCAACAAGGCACTGTTCCGCACCAAGAGCGCCGTGCGTCTGGCCATGGAGGCCCGGATGGTGGCGGGTATGGAGCGCTGCGACGCCGGGCGGGTGGTGGTGATGCAGATCCCCCTGTCCCTGCGGCAGGAGCTGCACGCCACCGATGCCGATATTGAGGAGCTCAGCGCTCTGGCGGCGCAGGTGGAGGGTACCGACTGCGGTGTGACCCTGCGGGAGCTGCGCCCCGGCACGGTGAAGCTGTCCCTGCGGACCGGCCCCCGTGTCAACGCCACGGAGGTCTGCCGCCTGTTGGGCGGCGGAGGCCATGCCGCAGCGGCGGGAGCCACCGTCAGCGGCACCATGGCTCAGGCGAAGTCCGCCGTGCTGGCGGCCATCGCTCAGGTCATCGGCCCGCTGGCCCCCTGAAAAGGAGCGACTATGGCCAACGGGATCATCATCATCGACAAGCCCGCCGATTGGACCAGCATGGACGTCTGCGCCAAGCTGCGGGGAATACTGAAAACCAAAAAGGTGGGCCACGCCGGGACACTGGATCCCATGGCCACCGGCGTGCTGCCGGTGTTTGTGGGACAGGCTACCCGTGGCGTCAGCTTCGCTGAATCCGGGGACAAGGAGTATCTGGCCGTCTTGCGGCTGGGCCTTGTCACCAACACGCAGGACACCTCCGGGCAGGTGCTGCACCGGACGGAGGAGCTGCCGGACCGGGCGGCGCTGGAGGCGGTGCTGCCACGGTTCACCGGAGAAATTTCCCAGCTGCCGCCTATGTACTCCGCCATCAAGATCGGTGGCAAGAAGCTCTATGAGCTGGCTCGGCAGGGGAAGGAGGTGGAGCGCCGTCCCCGGCCGGTCACCATCCACGCCCTGGAGCTGGTGGAGCAGACGGCCTCCGGCGACTACGTCCTGCGGGTGCGGTGCTCCAAGGGTACCTATGTCCGCACCCTGTGCCACGACATCGGGCAGGCACTGGGCTGCGGCGGCTGTATGGCTGCCCTGCGGCGCACCATGGCGGCGGGCTTCACCCTGTCCGACGCCGTGACGCTGGAGCAGGTGCAGGCGGAGGGCGAGGCCCTGCTGCGGCCGGTGGACTCCCTGTTCCGGGATCGTCCGGCCTATGTGCTGCCTACCCCACGGGCTGTGGCCCGCTGCCGCAACGGCAATCCCGTCTCCGTGTCGGAGCCGCTGCCGGAGGGGGAGTACCGGGTCTACGACCCGGAGGGCGATTTTCTGTGCCTGAGCCGTCTGGAGGGCGGCGTGCTGACCTCCATCAAAAACTTTTTCGGAGCGTGAATGAATTTGGAACGTACTGTCATCGCCCTGGGCTTTTTCGACGGTGTCCACCGGGGCCACGGAGCCCTGCTGCAAAAAACGGTGCAGCGGGCCGGGGAGCTGGGGGCGATCCCCGCCGTCTTTACCTTTGACCGGCCACCGAAGGAGGTGGTCACCGGACGCCCCATGCCCCTCATCAACTCCCCGGAGGATCGGGCCGATCTGGCCCGGCGCATCTATGGCATTCAGCAGGTGATCCTGGCCCCCTTTGACGAGGCCATGATGACCATGCCGTGGCAGGATTTTATCACGGAGCTGCTGGTAAAGCGCCATGGGGCCGTGCATCTGGTGGCGGGCCACGACTACCACTTTGGCTACAAGAATCAGGGCGATCCCCGGCTTTTGCAGGAGAAGTGCCGGGAGCTGGGGATAGGCTGCGACATCATCCCCAAGGTGGAGCTGGAGGGCGTTACCGTCAGCTCTACCTACATCCGCACGCTGGTGGAGGCCGGGGACGTGGAGCGGGCGGCACTGTTCCTGGGCCACCGCCACTGCCTGACCCAGACCGTGGTCCACGGCCACCGGCTGGGCCGCACGCTGGGCATCCCCACGGTGAACCTCACCTTTCCGCCCCATGTGCTGGCGCCCCGCCGGGGCGTATACATCACACGGGTCTATCTGCCGGACGGCACGTCGCTGGCGGGGGTCACCAACGTAGGTACCCGCCCCACCGTCTCCGACGGCACCGCCGTGTCCGTGGAGACCTTCCTGCTGGATTTTGACGGCGATCTCTACGGGAAGTGCATCCGGGTGGAGTTCTGCCGCCGCCTGCGGGACGAGCAGAAATTTGATTCGCTGGAGGCGCTGAAGGCGCAGATCCGGGAGAATATCCGCCAGACCCGTGACTATTTTGCCGCCGAGAGTACCCGTGGGTGAGGAGAAGGGCTTACATACTTGCAAACGAGAAGGGAAGTCCTGCGGGGCTTCCCTTCTTTTTGACGGTGGGGGTGTTTTTTCAAATGTTTGATCGCCTCCGGCGGGTAACTTTTCCCATGAGCTGGAAAAGCAGGCAAAAGAGCCTGCAAGAAAACCATAGCGCACAGTGCCGGTGTGTGCTATAATGGCCCCAAACGGATCAAAAGGAGGACACCGCCATGCAGCATGAGATCACCGCCAGCGCACCGCTTCTGGACGAAAAGGGCAATCTCCGGGAGCCGGGCTACGCCAAGCGCCTGCTGCCCATCTATCACCGGGCGGACATCAAGGCTCCGGTCGCCCGCATCAAGGAGTGGGACTACTACCTCGTGGCCAACGACCACTTTGCCGTGGCGCTGACCATTGCCGACAACGGCTACATGGGGCTGGACTCCGTCTCCTTTCTGCAATTTGATGAGGGGTGGCAGATGACCCGCAGCCCCATGCGGGCCTTTCCCATGGGCCGGACGGGCCTGCCGGAGACCTCCGCCGCCGGAGACACCGCCAGCAGTGGCAAGCGCCATGCGCTGGTGTTCCGCCATGTCCCCGGCGGCCGGGAGCTGACCTTCCGCATGGAGAACTTCCTGAACCGGGACACCATCGAGGGCCACCTGCTGCTGACGCAGGAGCCGGAGGAGTCCATGGTCATCTGCACGCCCTTTGACAAGCCCGGCCACTTCTACTACAACCAGAAAATCAACTGTATGCGGGCTGCCGGGACGGTGCGTATCGGGGGGCAGACATACACCTTTGACCCCGCCGACTCCTTCGGCGTGCTGGACTGGGGACGGGGCGTGTGGACATATCACAACACATGGTACTGGGGCAGTGCCTCCGGGCAGGTGGATGGCGTTCCCTTCGGCTGGAACATCGGCTATGGCTTCGGAGATACCTCCGCCGCCAGCGAGAATATGCTGTTTTACGGCGGCAGGGCCCACAAGCTGGGGCAGGTGACCTTCCACATTCCCATGGCGGGGAAGCGGGAGGACTATCTGGCCCCGTGGCGCTTTACCTCCGACGACGGGCGGTTCGAGATGGACTTTGCACCCATTCTGGATCGGGCTGCCTGCACGGATGTGAAGCTCATCAAATCCGACCAGCATCAGGTGTTCGGCCGCTTCACCGGCACGGCCCTGCTGGACGACGGCACGCCTGTCCGGGTGAAGGACTTTCTGGGCTTTGCTGAAAAGGTGGAGAACAAGTGGTAAACGCCAGAAAGGAGCGCCCCGGCCAATGGCCGGGGCGCTTCCAATTTTTGCGATATAAGCTTTTTCGGCGGTTACAGGCTCTCTGCGATGTGCCGGGCCACATACACACCACTGGCACTGGCATGGGACAGGGAGTGGGTGACACCGCTGCCGTCGCCGATGACGAACAGGCCCTTGTGGGGTGTCTCCAGATTTTCGTCCAGCTGGACCTCCATATTGTAGAACTTTACCTCCACACCGTAGAGCAGGGTGTCGTCATTGGCGGTGCCGGGGGCGATCTTATCCAGCGCATAGATCATCTCGATGATGCCGTCCAGAATGCGCTTGGGCATCACCAGACTCAGGTCGCCGGGAGTGGCGGCCAGCGTGGGGGTGACGAAGCTCTCCTCCACCCGCTTGGGCGTGGAGCGCTGGCCACGGATCAGGTCGCCGAACCGCTGGACGATGACGCCGCCGCCCAGCATATTGGACAGCCGTGCGATGCTCTCGCCGTAGCCGTTGGAGTCCTTGAAGGGCTCGGAGAAGTGCTTGGCCACCAGCAGGGCGAAGTTGGTGTTCTCCGTATGGAGGGCGGGGTCCTCGTAGCTGTGGCCGTTGACGGTGACGATACCGTTGGTGTTCTCATTGACCACCACGCCCTTGGGATTCATGCAGAAGGTGCGTACCCGATCCTGAAATTTCTCTGTCCGATAGACGATCTTGCTCTCATACAGCTCGTCGGTGAGGTGGGCGAACACCTCATAGGGCAGCTCCACCCGCACGCCGATATCCACACGGTTGGAGCTGGTGGGGATCTTCAGCGCCGTGCAGACCTCCTCCATCCACTTGCTGCCGCTGCGGCCCACGGAGATGACACAGGTGCGGCCCTCATAGCGCTCCTTGTCGGTGGTGACGGCGTAACCGTCCGCCAGCTTCTCCACGGAGCGGACGGGGGTATCGAAGAAGATATCCATCCGATCCTTCAGCCCGGCATAGAGGTGCTCCAGCACCACATAGTTGATGTCCGTTCCCAGATGCCGCACGGAGGCGTCCAGCAGGTGCAGGTCGTTCTCCAGACACAGCTTCTTGATGCGGGTGTTGCCGGTGGAGTAGAGCTTGGTGCCCTCGCCGCCGTTTTCCATGTTGATCTGATCCACATACTCCATCAGCTCCAGCGCCTTCTTTTTGCCGATGTGCTCGTGGAGGGTGCCGCCGAACTGATTGGTGATGTTATACTTTCCGTCGGAAAAGGCACCGGCGCCGCCGAAGCCGTTCATAATGGCGCAGGTGGGGCAGTGAACGCAGCTTTTGACCTTCACGCCGTCAATGGGACAGCGGCGGCGCTCCAGCGTGTGGCCGGATTCAAACAGCGCCAGCTTCAGATCCGGGCGCTTGTTCAGCAGCTCCCAGGCGGTATAGATGCCGCCGGGGCCGCCGCCGATGATAAGAACGTCATATGTCATAAGAGATTCCTCCTGTTCTGAAAATCAACGCAAGTACCTCTATTATGCCACAAATTCCGCCGGAGGACAAATAAGAATCCCTTCTGCCAGCTGCCGCTTCCGCTCATGGCGACAGACGCTTCTTTTCGGCTCTGGCCGAAATTTTTCTTTTCAACATTGGCGGCCTGTGATAAGATGAAGAAAACAACAGCAGCAACAGGAGGACAAGTCTAATGAGCTACGCAGACGAACGCTTTATCCAGAACTGCCGGGATATCTTGACCAACGGCGTATGGGACACGGAGCTGGAGGTGCGCCCCCATTGGGAGGACGGCACCCCGGCGCATACGGTGAAAAAATTCGGCATCATCAACCGCTACGACCTGCGGGAGGAGTTCCCCATTCTCACCTTGCGCCGCACCTATTTCAAGACCTGCATCGACGAGCTGCTGTGGATCTGGCAGCAGAAGTCTAACAACATCCACGATCTCCGGGGCCACATCTGGGACAGCTGGGCCGACGGTACCGGCTCCATCGGCAAGGCCTACGGCTATCAGCTGGCGGTGAAGCACCAGTATCCGGAGGGGGAATTCGATCAGGTGGACCGGGTGCTGTATGACCTGAAGCACAACCCCGCCAGCCGCCGCATCATGACCAATATCTACAACTTTCAGGATCTGCATGAGATGGCCCTGTACCCCTGCGCCTATTCCATGACCTTCAACGTGTCCGGTCATACCCTGAACGCTATACTGAACCAGCGCAGCCAGGATATGCTGGCCGCCAACAACTGGAACGTGGTGCAGTACGCCGTACTGGTCCACATGATGGCGCAGGTGTCGGGACTGGAGGCCGGAGAACTGGTCCATGTCATCGCCGACGCCCACATCTATGACCGCCATGTGCCTATCGTGGAGCGGATGCTGGAGAAGGAGCCCCGTCCTGCGCCCAGATTTGTCATGGATCCCTCTGTCACGGATTTCTACCGCTTTACACGGGACAGCTTCTCGCTGGAGGGCTACGAGCCCCACTCCTTCGAGGACAAGATCCCCGTAGCCATTTAAGGAGGCAGTGATGGATGCCATCGTAGCCGTGGATGCCCGCTGGGGCATCGGGCGGGACGGCGATCTGCTGTTCCGCATCAGCGCCGACCTACGGCGCTTCAAAGCCCTGACCATGGGCCATACGGTGGTCATGGGCCGCCGGACCCTCCAGTCCCTGCCGGGGGGGCGTGGCCTGCCGGGCCGCCGGAATCTGGTGCTGTCCCGGCAGGGGGACCTCGCTCCGAAGGGAGCGGAGGCGTTCTGCGAGGTGCAGCAGATGCTGGACGCCGCCGGGGAGGATGCCTTTGTCATCGGCGGAGCGCAGGTGTATCGTCTGCTGCTGCCCGTTTGTCGGAGGCTGTATGTGACCCAGATCGACGCCGACGGTGGGGCGGACGTGTTCTTCCCGGAGCCTGCGCCGGAGCTGTGGCGCATCACGGAGCAGTCCCCGTGGCAGGAGGAGCAGGGTCTGCGGTATCGCTATGTGACCTATGAACGAAAGGAGGAGCGGGATGAAGTATAAGCGTTTTGGCAGCCGCATGGTGCTGCGGATCGATCGGGGCGAGGAGGTGCTGACCCAGCTGCACCGGGCGGCGGAGCAAGAGGGCATCCGGCTGGCGGCCGTCAGCGGGCTGGGCGCCGTGGGGGACTTCACCGTGGGGGTGTTCCACACGGCGGAGAAGCAGTACCATGCCCACCGCTTTCAGGGGGATTTTGAGATCGTCTCGCTGGTAGGGACCATCACCACCAAGGACGGGGAGTTTTATGCCCACCTCCATATGAGCGCCGGGGACACGGAGGGTCGTGTGCTGGGCGGACACCTGAACGAGGCGGTCATCAGCGCCACCTGTGAGCTGGTGCTGGAGATCATGGACGGCACGGTGGAGCGCCGGCTCGACCCGGAGACGGGGCTGAATCTGATGGAATTTTAAGGCGGCTGCGGGAACTTCTGCCTGTATCCGATGAAAGGAGAGGCCCGGCCATTTTGGCCGGGCCTCTCCTTTCAGGTGTTTTTCTCATGGAAATGGTCGTATACCGCACGGGCGGCGGCCTTGGGCAGCAGCGCCTCCAGCTGCACAAGCTCCGCCTCCGAGATGGCCTTGACGCTCTTGAAGTGCTTCAGCAGCGCCTTTTTCCGCACGTCCCCTATGCCGGGGATGCCGTCCAGACGGGAGGTCATGGCGCTGCGACTGTGCTTTTCGTGGTGATAGGCGATGGCGAAGCGGTGAACCTCCTCCTGCACCCGGCCCACCAGCGCAAACAGCGGCGGACTCTGCTGGATGCCCAGCTCCCGGCCCTCCGGCGTCACCAGCGCACGGGTGCGGTGGCGGTCGTCCTTCACCATGCCCAGAATGGGGATATGGATGCCCATGGACTCCAGCTGCTGCTGCGTGGCCTGAGCCTGCAGATGACCGCCGTCCATCAGCAGCAGGTCCGGCAGAGGGGAGAAGTGCTCGTCCCCGTCCAGATACCGCTGCATCCGCCGCTGCAGCACCTCCTGTAAGGCCCGCAGATCGTCGGCGTGGTCCAGTGTCTTGATCTGGAAGCGGCGATAGTCCCGCTTCAGAGGCTTGCCGTCCGCAAAGACCACCATGGAGGCCACCATGTCCTGCCCCGCCGTGTGGGAGATATCGTAGGACTCCATCCGCCGGGGAAGCACCGGTAGGTCCGCCAACTGCTGGAGCTGCTCCAGCGTCTTGTTGACCCGCTCGGCGTCGGAGGTGATGCGCTCCACCTCCTCACGGGCATTGCGCCCGGCCATCCGCAGCAGCTCTGCCCGCTCGCCCCGCTGGGGGACCCGCAGGGTCACCCGGTGGCCTGCCCGGCCCGTCAGCAGGGCGGCGAGGGTCTCCATGTCCTCCACCGGCTCCGGCAGCAGAATTTCCGACGGCAGTGCGCCACGCTCCAGATAGTACTGCTGCAGCACCGCCGCCAGCACCGCCGGCAGGGCCTCATCGGCGGCGGTGGGGAATACCTCCACCTCCCGGCCCAGCAGATTGCCGTCCTCGATGTGCAGCACGGCGCAGCCGGAGCGCACCTGTCCCACGTATATGCCCCACACGTCCGTGTCGGCGCAGACCCCGGCGATGACCTGCTGCTGCTTGCCCAGCACGGAGATGGCCCGGATGCGGTCCCGCAGGGCGGCGGCCTTTTCAAAGTTCAGCTCCTCCGCCGCATCCTCCATCTCCGTTTGCAGCTCCGCCGTCAGCTGGCGGTAGTGGCCGGAGAAAATGCGCTCCGCCTGCCGGATGCGGCGGCGGTACTCCGCCTGATCCGGCCCGCCCGGCAGGCAGAAGCCGTCGCACCGGCCGATGTGGTGGTTCAGGCAGGGCCGCTCCCTGCCGATGTCCCGCGGGAACTGCCGGGAGCAGATGGGGAGCTTCAGCGCCCCGCATACCGCCTCGATGGCAAGGCGTGTCTCCCGGCGGCCGCCGAAGGGGCCGAAGTACCGGGCGCCGTCCTCCTCCGCCTTTCCCGCCAGAGTGAACCGGGGGTAGGAGGTTCTGGTGTCCAGCCGGATGAAGGGGTATCCCTTGTCGTCCTTGAGCAGGATGTTATACCGGGGCTGGTGGCGCTTGATGAGAGAGTTTTCCAGGATCAGCGCCTCGAACTCCGACGAGACGAAAATGGTGTCGAAGTGGTCCACCTGCGACACCATGGCTCTGGTTTTCTCATTGTGGGAGGCGGTGTCCTGAAAGTACTGACTTACCCGGTTTTTCAGCTTCTTGGCCTTGCCTACATAGATGACCTTGCCGGTTTTGTCCATCATCAGATAGACCCCCGGCAGCAGGGGCAGGTCGTTGGCTTTTTCCCTCAGCTCCTCCTTGGTCATGGCGCACCTCCTGACTGGCGTATTTCTTCCAGTATAGCACAAATTTTTTCAGGAAGGAAGTTGCATTTTCCGACAGATGCTGTATAATCATACCATCTGTCTACAGAATGGGGGATATCCCGTGAAGAAACAAGCCATAGCCCTGCTGCTGGCGGCGGTGCTGGTGCTTTCCGGCTGCGGCAGACAGCAGCTGCCGGAGGAGCCCCCGGCGGATATGGGCCTTGCCGCCGTGGCGGCCATAGAAAGCCATACCCCGCCGGCGCTGAAGCTGACGGAGGCTCAGACACCCCCGGAGGAACCGGTGGAAGAGCCGGAGGAGCCGGACTGGTCCGCCGGAAGCAGCGACTACCCGTGGGTGCGCTCCGGCTACGCCTACTATATCCGGGTCAACCGCAGCGCCAACGTGGTCACGGTTTATACCGCCGGGGACGACGGACGATACTCCGTCCCCTACCGGGCCATGGTGTGCTCCTCCGGTGGCTCCGGGACGCCGCTGGGGGACTTCTCGCTGGACGGCTGGTATCGCTGGGAGTGGCTGGGACTGGTGGGCGGTGTGTCCGGTCAGTACTGCACGCAGATCTACGGCGACTACCTGTTCCACTCCGTCCCCTATACGGAGCGGTACAACAAGGGCTCCCTCCAGCCGGGGGAGTTCGACAAGCTGGGAACCAGCTGCTCCCACGGCTGTATCCGCCTGCAGGTGGCGGACGCCAAGTGGATCTATGACAACAAGTACGACATCGCCGGAGTGACCATCTACGACAGCGACGACCCCGGCCCGCTGGGAAAGCCCTCCGCCCCCTCCATCGGCGGCAGCGCCTATCCCGGCTGGGACCCCACGGATCCCGACAGCGACAATCCGTGGAACAGGCCTGCGGATGTGACACCGGAACCGGACCCCGAACCGGAGCCTGATCCGGAACCTGATCCGGAGCCGGGGGAGGCCCCTGACACGGGAGACGACACACAGCCTGACCCGGCGCCCGGCGGCGAGGATACCGGTGGAGAATGAGAAAGGACCGACTATGAGGATCGTAATTAAAGTGGGAACGTCTACGCTGGCGCATCCCACGGGACGACTGAATATCCAGCGTATCGAGCTTTTATGCAAGGTCATGAGCGACCTGAAAAATGCCGGACACCAAATCATTCTGGTGTCCTCCGGTGCCATCGCCATGGGCTTCGGCAAGCTGAACCTGCCGGAGAGGCCCAAGGACGTTCCCACCAAGCAGGCCTCCGCCGCCGTGGGCCAGTGCGAGCTGATGTATACTTACGACAAGCTGTTCACCGAGTATAACCACACGGTGGCCCAGCTGCTCATCACCCGGCCGGACATCGCCGGGGGCGGACGGCGGCGGGAGAATTTCCACGTGACCTTGGAGCGGCTGTTGGAGCTGGGGGCGCTGCCCATCATCAACGAAAACGACACCATCTCCACCGAGGAGATCAGCATCGGGGACAACGATACTCTGTCCGCCATGGTGGCGGCCAGCATCCGGGCGGATCTGCTGATCCTGCTGTCGGACATCGATGGTCTGTATGACAGCGACCCCCACAAGAACCCCGATGCCCGGCTTATCCCGGTGGTGGAGCGGCTGGATGACCACATCCGGGCGCTGGCGGGCGGCAGCGGCTCCAGTCTGGGGACCGGCGGTATGGTGACAAAGCTGCAGGCGGCTCAGATCGCCACGGAGGCGGGCTGCGAGATGGTCATCGCCAACGGCCACCATCCGGCGGCACTGTATGACATTGCGGCTGGTCAGCCGGCAGGCACCCGCTTTTTGGCAGGGAGGAAAGAACTATGACCACATGGGATATTCTGAAAAAGACACGGGCGGCGTGGCCCAGCATCCGCAACCGGGACGCAGAGGGAAAAAACGACCTGCTGCGGGGCATGGCGGACAGCCTCATGGCCTGTACCCCCGCCATTCTGGCGGAGAACTGCCGGGACATGGAGGAGGCACGGGGGACCATCAGCGATGTGATGCTGGACCGGCTGTATCTGGATGAAAAGCGGCTGGCAGGCATGGCGGAGGGCATCCGGGCCCTGACGGCTCTGCCGGATCACACGGGCCGCATCCTGTCCCAGATCACCCGGCCCAACGGCATGACCATCTGCAAGCAGCAGGTGCCCATGGGCCTCATCGCCATTATCTATGAGAGCCGTCCCAACGTCACCTCCGATGCGGCGGCGCTGGCGGTGAAGAGCGGCAACGTCTGCGTTCTGCGCAGCGGCCGGGAGGCCTACCGCACCGCCAAGGCCATCGTGCAGGCTCTGAAGCAGGGCATTGCCGCCGCCGGAGGGGATGCGGAGATCATCAACATCGTGGACGACACCAGCCACCAGAGCGCCGCCGATCTGATGCGGGCCAACGGGCTGGTGGATCTTCTGATCCCCCGTGGCGGGGCGGGCCTGATCCGCCGCTGTGTGGAGAACGCCACCGTTCCCTGTATCCAGACCGGTACCGGTATCTGCCATGTGTATGTGGATCAGTACGCCGATCTGCAAAAGGCATTGGCCATCATCGTCAACGCCAAGACCAGTCGCCCCTCCGTGTGCAACGCCGAGGAGGTGTGTCTGGTGCATCAGGCGGTGGCGGAGGAGTTCCTGCCCATGCTGAAGCAGGCGCTGGTGGATGACCGGCAGGCCGCCGGGGCCGTGCCGGTGGAGCTGCGGCTGGATCAGCGTGCGGCGGCCATCATCCCCGGCACCCCGGCATCGGAGACGGACTTCGACACGGAGTTTTTGGACTACATTCTGGCGGTGGGGGTGGTGGACAGCGTAGATGAGGCCGTGGCCCATGTGCTGCGCCACTCCACCGGTCACAGTGATGCCATCATCACGGAGAACGCCGAGAACGCACAGAAATTTGTGGACGGCACCGACAGCGCCGCCGTGTACGTCAATGTCTCCACCCGCTTCACCGACGGTGGGGAGTTCGGCCTTGGCTGCGAAATGGGTATCTCCACCCAGAAGCTCCACGCCCGTGGGCCTATGGGGCTGGACGAGCTGTGTACTTATAAGTACATCATCCGTGGAGACGGCCAGATCCGGTAAAAAACGCATAAACGCATAGAAGAAGCCCCACCCGCCTGATGCGGGTGGGGCTTCTCCATGTGAAAAAGCGGGTCGGCAGTATCATTCCGGCCACTGGGGGCAGGTGCGGCGGATGTAGGGCAGTACCTCCTCCTCCGGCAGGTCCAGAGCGGCGGCCAGTTCACCGTAGAGAGCGCTCTCCGCCCGGCGCAGGTAGCGCTCGTCCATCTGGCTGACCTTGCGCCCGGTCCGCAGGGCGTGCTTGCGGCGGCGGACGGCGGAGCGGATCAGGCCCGCCATGCGGCGGCAGTCGTAGGAGGTGACGATCTGCTGATAGAACTCCTTCAGCAGACGCATACTGCGGCTCTCCGGCTCCTCCGGCGGCAGCTGGGGCAGCTGGGCGATGAAGTCCTCCGCCTCCTGCCGGCTGAGGATGGGGCGCATCAGCACCTTGGTATCCACCGGGGTCAGCACCGTGCCGCTGCGGGTCAGAGGCGTCAGCGTATAGTAAAGCTTGGTTTTGTCCGTTCCGGACAGGGAGGAGGGGCCCACCGCCGCTATGCGGCACACCCCTTCTCCTCCATAAATGACCAGTTGGCCTTCCGTAAACATCCCATTCAACTCTTTTCTCGTATACATTTTTATCCATTTCATTATAACACATTTTTAATAAAATGTAAGAAAAAATTTTTATCTCTCACAGATTTTCCGTGAGACACGGACTCTTGTCAATGAGACGGATATGGGGTATAATCAAGAAAATCTTTCCGGGAGGTGCCAGTCATGGATAATGCACTGAATGAAAAGCTGGATCTGTCGGCCCTGCATCTGGGGATCATCTCCGTGGGTGCACTGCTGGGAGCGGTGGTGACGCTGGTGGCCTGCATCTTGGCGGTGCGGATCATCACGGTGCTGCTGCGCCGGGTGCTGGGCAAGACCACGCTGGAGCAGCGGGTCAGCAAATACATCGTCAGCACCGTGCGGTTCGTGCTGTGGGTGGTGACGGTGCTGATCGTGGCTCAGCAGCTGGGCATCCCCGTGACATCGCTGGTGGCACTGTTCTCGGTGATATCGCTGGCGGTGTCACTGGCGGTACAGAACGTGCTGGCCAACGTGGCGGGCGGGCTGGTACTGCTGGTGACCAAGCCCTTTACCGTGGGGGATTACATCGATACCCCCAGCGGGGAGGGAACGGTGCGGGAGATGAGCCTGACCTATACCTTTCTGGAGACCATGGAGGGCCAGCGGCTGGCAGTTCCCAACAGCACCCTGTCCTCCGGGAAGATCATCAACTACTCCACGCTGGCCACCCGGCGGCTCCAGCACAAGATCACGGCCTCCTACGACGATGCCACGGCGGACGTGCGAAGGGCCTGCCTGACGGCGGTGGGGCGGACGGCCAACGTGCTGGCCGATCCTGCGCCGGTGGTGTACGTCAGCAGCTACGGCGAGAGCAGCATAGAGTACATCGTGCGGTGCTGGACGAAAACAGAGGACTACTGGCCGGCGTATTATCAGCTGCTGGAGGAGATACGCAACGCCTTTAACGAGGCGGGAGTGGAGATGTGCTACAATCACCTGAACGTACACATCATCGAGAAGAAGGAGGAGACGGAATGAACATCGGATTGCTGGGCTTCGGCGTGGTAGGCGGCGGCGTGTGGGAGCTGGCGCAGGAAAACCGGGCCTTGAATGTGAAGAAGGTGCTGGTGCGCCGGGAGGCGCCGTCGCTGGGCAAGGCGGCGGTGCAGGATGTGGAGGCCATCCTCCGGGACACAGAGATCGACACGGTGGTGGAGGTGCTGGGAGGTCTGCACCCGGCCTATGAATGGATCTGCCGGGCGCTGGCGGCGGGGAAGGACGTGGTGACGGCCAATAAGGCGGTCATCAGTGCCTACTACCGGGAGCTGACGGCGCTGGCCCGTGAAAATGGCGTGGCCCTGCGCTGCACGGCGGCGGTGGGCGGCGGCATCCCGTGGCTGGTGAATCTGCAGCGCTGCCGCCGGGTGGACACCGTGACGGAGGTGGGAGGCATCATGAACGGTACCACCAACTTCATTATGGATGCCATGGCCCGGCAGGGGGCGGATTTTCCCGCTGTGCTGCAGCGGGCGCAGGAACTGGGCTATGCCGAGGCGGATCCCAGCGCTGACATCGACGGAGACGACATCCGTCGGAAGCTGACCATCTCCGCCAACATCGCCTTTGATGCGCTGCTGCGGGAGGAGGACATCCCGGCCTTCGGCATCCGCACCGTCACCGGGGCGGATGTGGCGGACTTCCGGGCTCATGGCTTCACCTGCAAGCTGCTGGCCTGCGCCCAGCGGACGGAGACGGGCGTGGCCGCCTATGTAGAGCCTGCGCTGGTGGCGGAGGGCGAGCCGGAGGCGGCGGTGCCGGGGAACTATAACCTCATCTCCTGCACCGGGGAGCTGCTGGGCCGCCAGAGCTACTTCGGGCAGGGAGCCGGACGGTATCCCACGGCGGCCAACGTGGTGCAGGACTGTCTGGATCTGCTGACAGGAGAGGACGGCTTCTACACGGAGACGGCCCGGCCTATGGCGGTGGAGGCCGATGCCGTGGCGCATCCCTACTATGTCCGGACCCAAGGGGCGGATCCGTGGCTGAAGAGCGTCACGGCGGACCGGTGGGCCGGCGGTGTCATCACCGGGGCCGTACCGGTGGGGCAGATGCTGCGCTGGGCGGCGGCCCAGCGGCAGAGGGACCCCGGCTGCTTCGTGGCGGGCATCCGGTGACGGGATCAGCGGCGGGAGGGATGTTTAAGAAAAACTTCACGGCCTGTTCAAATAAGTCGGAGCGGAATGTGTTATAGTACCATTGACGAACAAGGGCAACCACGCCTGGCAGCGTGTCTTTCCGGTGCTTTTTGTCCTTGTCCATCCATGGTAAGAGCATCCCAATGCACGGAGATCGATTCTGGTATGAAAAAAAGGCATTTTACGGAAAAAGAGAAAAAACTCATCGGCTGGGCGGCCATCGTCATCTTTGTGGTGTTCACGGCGGCTGTCTGCTGGTTCGTGGGGCGGCCCATGGGGAAGTTCGTGTCCGAGCCGGAGAAATTCCGCCTGTGGGTGGAGAGCCACGGCCTGTGGAGCCAAGCCGCCTATGTGGGCATGGTATTTTTGCAGGTGCTGGTGGCCGTCATCCCCGGCGAGCCGCTGGAGATCAGCGGCGGATACGCCTTCGGCGCCGTACAGGGTACGGTGCTGTGTATGCTGGGGGCCTTTCTGGGCAGCGTGGTGGTATTCGCCTTCGTGCGCCGGTTCGGCCGGGAGCTGGTGGAGGTTTTTTTCCCCAAGGAGAAGATCGAGTCCCTGCGTTTTTTGCAGAGCTCCCCTAAGCGGGATCTGCTGTTCTGGATCGTATTCGTTGTGCCGGGAACGCCCAAGGATCTTCTGTGCTACTTTGCAGGGCTGACCGATCTGTCCTGGGGCAAGTGGCTGCTGATCTGCTCAGCGGGCCGCCTTCCCTCCATCATTACCTCCACCGTGGGCGGAAGCGCCGTGGGCGGCAGGCAGTACCTGTTTGCCATTTTGGTGTTTGCCGGGACCATGGCCCTCAGCGCCGTGGGACTGCTGATCTATCGGGGCCTGTGCCGCAGGCATGAGAAGAAGCAAGGCGGAGAAACGTAAAAACATCCCCTGACGGTGCAGTCAGGGGATGCTTTTTTACTTAGTGTCCTTTTTCCGGGCCAGCTCCGCCAGCTCCGGGAATTTCTTGGTGATGTAGCTGTAGCTGCCCCGGCCATGGGGGACCAGACAGCCGCTGCAATCCTTGATGCCATCGCCGACATAGGTGAAGTTGCCGCCGCACTTGTCGCCCAGCGCATAGAGGGGACAGTAGCAGAACAGACAGTTGAAGTCCTCCGGCTTGGCCGTTTTGTGACAGGGGAAAAATTCGCACTGGGTGTGCTGGAAGAAGGAGTACCGGCATTCCTCCGGCTTGGTGGAAAGGGGCTTATCCATGGGGTGACCTCCGTTTCATGTGATCTGCAGATTTCATGGCGCACCATATAATACCATCATATCAGCTTCCGGAGGGAACGTCAAGTGAGGCTGATATCATGCGGGAGGGCGGCGTGTGGATGCACCGAAGACTGCCCTATATGCACCGGGAGCGCTGCGGGGATACCGCAGCGCTCCGATCGCTTTCACGCCGAATAGATTTTATTGAACCGCTTGATCGAGCGGAATGGAGACAGGCTGATGATGGCCCGCAAAGCCGCCTGTTCAGCGGCAGCCGTGATCCCGGAAGTAGGGGATCCTGGGCAGCTGCCACAGCAGGAGCATCCCCAGCCCATAGCAGGCGATGGCCTCCCCGGCGCCCACGGTCAGGCCGTTGATGGCCCATGTGGCGGGGAAGGCGGCGGTAAGGCCCGTCTCCTCATAGGCGATGACAGCCCCCACCAGCAGAGTGTTCAGCACCACCGGCGGCAGAGGGGCCAGCCACTTTTTCCGGCATCGGGCCGTCAGCAGGGCGGCGATGAGGGTGGCCAGAGATCCCACGATCAGATCCAGCAGACCATAGGGGCTCAATAGATTGGTGATGAGGCATCCGGCGAACAGGCCCCAGACCGTCTCCGGAAAGAAAAAAGGGAGTACGCACAGCGCCTCAGAAAAGCGGCATTGCACGACCCCGAAGGTCAGGCTGAACACGGAGCTGAAAAGACTCAGTACGGCGTAGGCGGCGCCCACGGCGGCGGCCCGTGTCAGGTGTTGGGTTTGTAGCTTCTGCATGTTTGGTATCCTCCCATTTTTTGTTTAGAGAACGGCGTGAACCGAACGAACGCCGCCAGCGGCGGCGCTTGGACAGGGAGGGCCCCTGTCGCAGGGAGTATACCACATCCGGCGGCAAAAGGGAAGAACTTTTTCCGGTTTGGTCTGTGCGAGAAATATTTCCTGTATAAAAAGGGAGGGACAAGCGTCCCTCCCTTTCTGATTCAGTGCATGGGACAGCCATGGGGCTTATCGCCCCGGCGCTCTGCCCGGCACAGGATCATCTCCCCGGCGATGCTGACGGCGATCTCTGCCGGTGTCACCGCCTGGATAGCGGTGCCGATGGGGGTGTGGATCTGTGCGATGGACTCCTCCGGGATGCCCGCCTCCCGCAGCCTCCGGTTCACGGAGGCGGTCTTGGTGCGGGAGCCGATGACCCCCACATAGGCAAACGGCCCACGGAGGACTTGTTCCTCCACATGGAAGTCGTGCATATGGCCGTTGGTCATGATGACCACGAAGTCCTCCTCCGTTACCGTGAGGTGGTCCTTGATGGAGGTGAAGTCCCCGCAGATGATCTCCTCCGCCGTGGGGAAGAGCTTGCGGGTGGCCAGCTCCGGGCGGCAGTCGAACACCACCGGGCGGAAGCCCACCGTTACCAGCAGGGGACACAGGGCCTGCGAGATGTGGCCCGCCCCGAACAGCAGCGCCCGCTCTCCGATGGGCAGGGGCATACTGAACACGCCGCCCCGCCGGATGCAGTCGACTTGGAGGGAGGTGGGCTCCACGCCCTCAGGAAGATCTCCCCACAGCAGACCCTCCGGCCCCAGCAGAGCGCCGCAGCCGCCGTCCTCCCGCAGCACCAGCCAGCCCCGCTGATGGGCGGTGAGCCGCTCTGTCAGGGCCGAGGCCAGCGCCTGCCACGACGCATCCTCCGCCGGGATGAACTGGAAATGGGCCGTCACGTCGCCGCCGCACACCATGCCGATATCGCCGCTGGAGGCGGCGGTGTGCAGCAGAAAATCGTGGACGGCAGAGCGCTTCTCCCTCAGCAGGGCCATGGCCATCTCCTCGCTGCGGCGCTCCACGGCGCCGCCGCCGATGGTACCGGTGAGCCGCCCGTTGGCACCCACCAGCATCTGAGAGCCGCTCTTCCGGGGGGCGCTGCCCGCTGCGTCGATCAGCGTCACCAGCACCGTGTCCCGGTGCTTCTCCATCTCATAAAACAGCTGTGCAAAGATCTGATTCATAGCTCCTCCTTGTTCCATTGCAGGATCCGACTCCGCAGATGCTGATAGAGCGCCTCACGGCTTTCCGGTGTGATGTTAAATACCTCTCCGTGAGGATGCTGCCGCACCCGGCGGAGAAAGTCCGTGTCCTTGGGCTTAACGGCGGCCAGCACCGGCGTGGAGCCGTCCAGCGCCGCCAGCACCGCCGCCTGAAACCGGTGGGCGTCGTTTTCCAGAAAGCCCAGCTCGTCCATCACCAGCAGGCCGCCTGACGTCAGCAGCGGCGGCCCCAGCCGGTCAAAGGCCTCCGGATACCGGACACTGCGGCGGCTGTCGCAGGTACCCACCAGATGCTCCGGGTCATAGGGCCGCTCCTCCGGCGGCAGGGCGGCGGCGTGCAGATAGATGGGGAACATCCCGTCCCCGTCCGCCTGGGGCAGGCGGCGGGTGACGAAGCCGCCTACGGGGAGGGTGCTCTCCGCCAGCAGCCGGCGGATGAGGGTGCTTTTCCCCACACCGCGCTCCCCACAGATGAGAATGTGCTTTTCCATGCTACGCCTCCTCCATGGCCGGAATCTCCACCGCCAGCAGACACAGCTCCTTCCGGTTGGGCAGGTAGTAGGGGAATTCCGGTCCCGGTCCCGGCACCAGACGGTGCAGGGGTGGCTCCCCTGCGCCGCTGCGGTCATAGAGCCGGAAAAACCGCCGGGCGTCCTCCAGTGACCGGAGGGGCTGGCCAAACTCCAGGGAAAACCGCTCCATCCGATAGGAAAGGCCCAGATGGCGCAGGGTATCCTCCGAGTCCGCCGCCGTGAAGCCCACCGGCACCCGGCCGGTGCTGAACCGGTGATGGGCGTAGTCACGGCGGATGAGCAGCACCGTTCCCCGGCACTGCTGCCGGGCCACCGTCAGCGCCTCCTCCACGTCGCCGAACAGGCAGAATACCATGGCGTCGTAGGGCGTTTCCGGCGGCAGGCAACGGATATCCCCCTGCCGCACCGTGAGACGGGGGTCATGGCCTGCCCGCTGCCGGAGGTTCTCCAGCGGCGCCGCCGCACGATCCACGGCGGTGACGTGGCGGCAGTAGGGCAGCAGCGCCACGGACAGCCCGCCCAGCCCGCACCCGGCGTCGCACACATGGGCCTGCTTCGGCAGATAGGGGGCGATGCGCCGGGCCAAGGCCGGATAGTAGCCGCAGCAGGCCATGGCATCTTGCAAAAAGGCCATGCCCTCCGGTGTCCAAGCCTGCATCATCCGCCGCACCTCCCGTGTTTTTTTCAGCATAGCAAATCTGCGGCGGGATTGCAAGACCGCCCCGCCGCCTGTGGGAAAATTCCGCCATAGGGAACGGAAATAACACAGAAAATTCACATTTTCCCGCCGGGGCGTCGTATTTACACGGCACCCTGTAAATGCTATAATCATAAGATACGAGATCAGGAAAGGAACGGACCCACATGGAACTGCACGCAAAGTTGGTGCGCTCACAACTGAATTTCTTCAAGCCTCTGGCGGAAAACTGCTCTCTGGAGCTGACCCGGAAGGGGCAGGACAAGCTGGGGGAGCTGATGACGGCCATGCACCGGAGGGAGACCTTTTCCCGTGAGCATGACTTCCGGAATTTTCAGGGGGCGTGGATCATGCCCAAGGACGAGCGCCGCACCGGCGTGATCCTGTACCTCCACGGGGGCGGCTACACCTGCGGCAGTCTGGAGTACGCCAAGGGCTTTGCCTCCACGCTGGCCACGGAGTGCGGCGTGCGGGTGTTTTGCGCCGCCTACCGGCTGGCCCCGGAGCACCCCTATCCCGCTGCGCTGGAGGATGCACTGGAGAGCTATGAGTATCTGCTGAAAAAGGGCTATCCCGCCCGGCAGATCCTGCTGTGCGGTGAGTCCGCCGGCGGCGGGCTCATCTATGCCCTGTGCCTGAAGCTCAAGGAACTGGGGCGGCCGCTGCCCTGCGGGCTGGTGGGCATCTCCCCGTGGACGGACCTCACCTCCTCCGGTGCTTCCTTCGAGACCAACCGGGACGTGGACCCCTCCATGACCCGTGAGCTGCTGACCTTCTACGCCGGGTGCTATACCCAGACGCCGGAGGATCCCCTGTGCTCCCCGCTGTTCGGTGATCTCCACGGCCTGCCGCCGTCCCTGCTGTTTGTGGGCGGGGACGAGGTGATGCTGGATGACACCCGGATGCTCCATGAGAAGCTGCTGCAGTCCGGCTGCCGCAGCAAAATGCACATCGCCCCGGAGCGGTGGCACGCCTATGTGCTGTACTGTCTCAACGAGAACATGGAGGAGGACTTTCAGTCCATCAACCATTTTCTGGATAAGGTGCTCTCCCCGGCCCGGAGCCTGCGGTGGATGCGGCTGGATAACGCCGCCAAGATCTACCCCGCCGCCAAGCGCCGCAACTGGAACAACTTCTTCCGCCTGTCCGCCACTCTGACGGAGCCGGTGGATACGGCGGTGCTGCGCTCGGCGCTGGATGTGACGGCGCGGCGCTTCCCATCCATGGCGGTGCGGCTGCGGCGAGGGGTGTTCTGGTACTATCTGGAGCAGATCCCCCAGGCCCCGGCCATCCAGCCGGAGAAGAGCTGCCCGCTGGCCCACGCCCCCTTCGATCAGGTACGGCGCTGCGCCCTGCGGGTGCTGGTGTACCATGACCGCATTGCCGTGGAGTTCTTCCACGCCATCACCGACGGCACCGGCGGGACCATCTTCCTCAAGACGCTGCTGGCGGAGTACCTGTGCCAGAAGTACGGCATCACCGTCCCGGCGGAGGACGGCGTACTGGGCCGTCTGGAGGAGCCGGACGAGGAGGAACTGGAGGACAGCTTCCTCCGCTATGCCGGGGATGTGAAGGCCAGCCGCAAGGAGGCCACCGCCTACCACCTCAGCGGCACGCCGGAGCCGGACGGCTTCAAGAATCTGGTGACGCTGATGGTACCTGCGGATGCCCTACGCTCCTGCGCCAGAGAGTATGGCGTCACGGTGACGGAGCTGCTGGCCGCCGCCATGATGCAGGCCATCGACCGCCTGCAGGCGGAGAAGGAGCCACGCCGCAGCCGCCGCAAGCCGGTGAAGGTGCTGATCCCCGTGAACCTGCGGAATTTGTTTCCCACCCGCACCCTGCGGAATTTCGCCTCCTACATCACCCCGGAGATCGATCCCCGTATGGGAGACTTCACCTTCCGGGAGATCTGCGCCGCCGTCCACCATCGGATGGGGCTGGAGAACAATCCTCACACCATGCAGGCCAAGTTCGCCGCCAATGTGGCCAGTGAGCGGTCCCCCGTGCTGCGGGTGATGCCGCTGTTTGTGAAGAATCTGGCCATGAAGCTGGTGTTCGACGCCGTGGGAGAGCGGAAGTCCTGCCTGTGCCTGTCCAATCTGGGCAACGTCCGCCTGCCGGAGGCCATGGCCCCCTATGTGCGCCGGATGGATTTCATCATCGGCGTGCAGGCGGCGGCCCCCCACGGCTGCGCCGTGGTGTCGTGGAACGGCACCGCCTATATCAACTGCATCCGCAACATCCGGGAGCCGGAGCTGGAGCTGCACTTTTATCAGGTGCTGCATGAGTTGGGCCTGCCGGTGAAGGCGGAGAGCAACCAGCGCTGAGAGAAGAAAGGAGCGCAAAGCCATGTATTGTGTCAAATGCGGCGTGGAGCTGGCGGACAGCCAGCGGGTGTGTCCCCTGTGCGGCACCCGTGTGTTCCACCCGGATATTCCCCGCACCCCTGCCGACCCGCCCTATCCCCCGGATGAGCGGGTCCGCCCGGAGGAGGTGAACCGCTCCGGCGTGTGCTTTATCCTGACGGCGCTGGCCCTGCTGCCGGCGGTGATCTGCGTGCTGTGCGACTGGCGCATCAACGGGGGTATCCTCTGGTCCGGCTATGCCTCCGGCGGCATCCTGCTGCTGTATGTGCTGACGGTGCTGCCCCTGTGGTTCAAGCGGCCGAACCCGGTGATCTTCGTGCCGGTGGATTTTGCCGCCATTATTCTGTACCTGCTGTATATCGACCTCGCCACCGGCGGACACTGGTTCCTGACCTTCGCCTTCCCCGTGGCAGGATCCATCGGGGTGCTCATCACCACCATGGTGGCGTTGCTGCGCTACGTCCGCCGGGGGTATCTCTACATCTTCGGCGGCGCCCTCATTGCCGCCGGCGGGCTTGCCATGCTGCTGGAGTTTTTGCTGAACCTGACCTTCGGCGTTCACCAGACCTTCTTCTGGTCCTTCTATCCGCTGGCCGCCGGGGTGCTGCTGGGGGTGATGCTGATCATCATTGCCGTCTGTCCGCCTCTGCGCCGCTCCCTTCACCGGAAGTTCTTCCTGTGAATTCCCCACAGCGGGTCCTTTGGACATAAAGCCCTCCTTCCCCTGTGGAGGAGGGCTTTTCCAGTTGACTTCCCGGAGGAGATTCCGTATAATGGGACACAATGAGATAGCGCAGAACGCCGCTTCACCGGAGACGGAGCGGGCGGCGGGGCGGCCGGTGCCGGTTTCCGGAGGGAACCGGCCTTTTTCCTGACTGCACCGGGTCGGAAAGGAGCGATCTTCCGTGAAAAAACGTATCTTTGCGGCGCTTTCAGCGATGCTGATGCTGCTGGCTCTGGCCGGCTGCGGCGCCAAGCAGATGGACTATGACGCTACCTGCACCATCTCCATCTCTTGCGCCACCATTCTGGACAATATGGACGCCTGCGACCCCGACAAGCGGGAGCAGGTGCCTCAGGACGGCGTCATTCTGGCCCCGGTGGAGGTGGGCTTCCAGACCGGGGAAAACGTCTTTGACGTGCTGCAGCGGGTGTGCCGGGAAAATCGCATCCAGATGGAGTCCAAATGGACGCCCCTGTATGGGAGTGCCTACATTCAGGGCATCCACAACCTGTATGAATTCGACGTGGGCAGCGGCTCCGGCTGGATGTACAGTGTCAACGACTGGTATCCCAACTACGGCTGCTCCCGCTACACGGTGCAGCCGGGGGATGTGATCTGCTGGGTCTATACCTGCGATCTGGGACAGGATGTAGGCGGCGGGGCCGCCGTGGGCGAGTGAGAAGAACTGGCGAAGGGAGGCGATGACCATGCGATACAGCGACGTGTTCGGCAGCTGCCATCCGGCGGTGAACTTCCTGTATTTCGTGCTGGTCATCGCCTTTTCCATGTGCCTGACTCACCCGGTATGCCTGCTGCTGTCGGTGTGCGGGGCCGTGATCTACCATGCTGTGCTGCTGGGGTCCCGCTCCCTGCGGAAAAGCGCCGTGTGGATGGTACCTATGGCGGTGCTGGCGGCGGTCATCAACCCGGCTTTCACCCATCAGGGCGTTACCATACTGGCCTATCTCCCCTCCGGCAATCCCCTGACGCTGGAGAGTATGCTCTACGGCCTTGCCTCGGCGGCGCTGCTGTCGGCCACGCTGCTGTGGTTCACCTGCTACAACGCCGTCATGACCTCGGATAAGTTCATCTATCTCTTTGGCAGGGTGATCCCCGCCCTGTCACTGGTGCTGTCTATGACCATGCGCTTTGTTCCCCGGTTCCGCACCCAGCTGCACACCGTGGCGCAGGCCCAGAAATACATGGGCCGTGACACGGAGAACGGCAGCCTTCTCCGCCGCACGAAAAACGCCATGAAGGTCTTTTCCATCATGGTCACATGGTCGCTGGAGAGCGCCATCGAGACGGCGGACAGTATGAAGAGCCGGGGCTACGGCGAAAAGGGCCGCACGGCCTTCTCCATCTATCGCATGGACGACCGGGATCGGAGCCTGCTGGTATGGTTCATCTTCTGCGGGGCCTATGTGCTTTGCGGCGTGCTGGCCGGAGGCCTGCGGTTCCGCTACTACCCCTCGCTGGCGGGAGCGCCTGTGACGCCCATGACCGTGAGCTTTTTCGTGGTCTATTTCCTGCTGTGCCTGACCCCGGCGGCGCTGGATCTGACGGCAGCCCGCCAGTGGAGACAAATCGAGAAGGAGGTGCGCCGGTGACGGAGCTTCTGCATCTGGAGAATTACAGCTTTACCTACCCCCAGCAGCGCCGCCCGGCGCTGTCCCATGTCACCCTCACCGTGCCGGAGGGTGCGTTCATGGTGCTCTGCGGCCCGTCCGGCTGCGGAAAATCCACGCTGCTGCGGCAGCTGAAAACGGCACTGGCGCCTCATGGCCTGCGGGAGGGGGAGATCACCTTCTGCGGCACGCCGCTGTCCCGGATCCCCAGCCGCCGTCAGGCGGCGGAGATCGGCTTCGTGCAGCAGTCACCGGAGAATCAGGTGGTGACGGACAAGGTCTGGCATGAGCTGGCCTTCGGACTGGAGAGTCTGGGCTTCGACACCCCCACCATCCGCCGCCGTGTGGCGGAGATGGCCTCCTTCTTCGGGATACAGGACTGGTTCTATAAAAACGTCACGGAGCTGTCCGGCGGACAGAAGCAGCTGCTGAGTCTGGCCTCGGTGATGGTGATGCAGCCCCGTGTGCTGATCCTGGATGAGCCCACCAGCCAGTTAGACCCCATTGCCGCCTCGGACTTCCTCCAGACGCTGGGCCGCATCAACCGGGAGTTGGGGACCACCGTCCTTCTGACGGAGCATCGGCTGGAAGAGGCTCTGCCACTGGCGACCCATGCGGCGGTGATGGACGGCGGACGGCTGCTGTGTACCGGCACACCGGCGGAGGTGGGCGGCTTGCTGCGGCAGGAGGGGCACCGGATGTTTCTGGCCATGCCCTCCGCCATGCGGATCTGGGCCTCGGTGCAGAGCGATGCCCCCTGCCCGGTGACGGTGCGGGAGGGCAGAGCCTTCCTGACGGAGTGGCTCACGGATCACCCCGCCCGGCCCCTGCCGCCGGAGGAGATCCCTCCCTGCGGCGAGGTGGTGCTGGCGGCGGAGGACGTGTGGTTCAAATACGAGGAAAAGGGCCCGGATATCGTCCGGGGCCTCCATATGACCGTCCGACAGGGGGAATTTGTGGCCCTGCTGGGCGGCAACGGCACCGGCAAATCCACCACCCTGCGGCTCCTCAGCGAGGGATTGCGCCCCTACCGTGGCACGGTGCGCCATACGGGCCGGCTGGGGGTCCTGCCCCAGAACCCGCAGGCACTGTTCGTGAAAAAGACCGTCCGGGAGGATCTGTTCGAGACCTTCGACGGACTGCATTTGCCCCTGGCGGAGCAGCAGCGGCGGGTGGAGCAAATGGTGACCCTCTGCCGTCTGACGGAACTGCTGGATCGCCATCCCTACGATCTCTCCGGCGGTGAACAGCAGCGTGCGGCGCTGGCCAAGGTCATGCTGCTGGAGCCGGATATCCTGCTGATGGACGAGCCGACCAAGGGGCTGGACGCCGAGTTCAAGCAGTCCTTCGCCGCCATGGTGCGCTCTCTGCTCTCCGGCGGCGTGACGGTGCTGATGGTGAGCCATGACGTGGAGTTCTGCGCCCGCTATGCCCACCGCTGCGCCCTATTTTTCGACGGCAGTATCTCCGCCGAGGGGACGCCCCGTGCCTTCTTCGGCGGCAACAGCTTCTACACCACCTCCGCCGACCGCATGGCCCGTGGGCTGCTGCCCCATGCCGTCACGGCGGAGGACGTCATGGCCGGTATTGGCGGCACCGTCCCGCCGGAGCCGGAGGTGCAGCACACCTATGCGCCGCTGCCGCCGGCAGCGGAGGGATCCGCCGACTGGAAGCCCCCGAAGCTTCCGTGGTGGCGCAGGGCGCTGGCCGCCGTGTCCGGCGCCGTGGCGCTGGTGATCCTGTGGATGGCTACCCGCAAGACGGATCTGACGGCGCTGGTGGGCGGCGGCAAGGTCTCTGCTGCCGGGTGGCAGACGCTGGCCACCTATGGGATATTTCTGGCGGCCATGTTCGTGCTGGTGGCCTCCATCGGCCGTCGGGCACCGCCGCCGGTGCAGGTACAGACTCCGGTGGAGAAGCGGAAGCTTTCCCGCCGAACGGTGGTGGCCTCCGTGCTGATCCTGCTGATGATCCCCGTGACGCTGGTGGTGTGCGTGGGCCTCTTTGGCCGCACCCACTACTATATCACCGCCCTGCTGGTGATGCTGGAGTGTATGCTGCCGTTTTTCATGGTCTTTGAGGGCCGACGCCCACAGGCCCGGGAGCTGACCGTCATCGCCGTGCTGTGCGCCTTGGGCGTGGCAGGCCGGGCGGCCTTCTTCATGCTGCCCCAGTTCAAGCCCGTCATGGCCCTGACCATCATCGCCGGAGTGGCCTTCGGCGGCGAGACGGGCTTTCTGGTGGGGGCCATGACCATGCTGGCCAGTAATGTCCTCTTTTCGCAGGGGCCGTGGACGCCCTTCCAGATGTTCAGCATGGGCATCATCGGCTTTTTGGCCGGAGTGCTGTTCCGCAAAGGCTGGCTGCGCCGCAGCCGGGGCGCTCTGGCGGTGTTCGGCGGTATCGTTACCTTCGTCATCTACGGGGCTATTATGAACCCCGTGTCGGCGCTGATCTATGGGGCGGAGATGAACTGGCAGACGCTGCTGACGTACTATATCACCGGCTTCCCCATGGACTGTGTTCACGCCTGCGCCACGGTGATCTTCCTGCTGCTGCTGGCGGAGCCTATGCTGGAAAAGCTGGACCGCATCAAGGTCAAATACGGGCTGGTGGAGTGATCCAGCGATCTATGGATACACACAGAAAGGCCGGCGCATCCGTTACGGATGCGCCGGCCTTTCTGTGGCGCCCCGCAGGATCCCCATGAAGTCCATGTAAAATACAAAATTGGATGCAACTTTTTCTTGCAATCCGACAGCGTGTCCTATATAATGCTAAAGCCTTAAACTTCTTAAACTTTTGTTCATAAACTCCTCATAAACTTCCATTCCGAGGACACGACTATGCAGGAAAAAACATTGACCGGCGGGCGCAGCTACTATCTGGATATTGCACGGACCATCGCCATCATCAGCATTTCCCTGAACCATGCGGTGAACCGCACCTATGACAATTATTTCGGTCAGATGGAGGAGTTTCTGGAGTCCTCCTATCTCTCATCGCTGCCGAAGAGCGTGGCAACGGTATTCAGCCATTTGGGTGTGCCGCTGTTTCTCATGATCTCCGGGGCACTGCTGCTGCACAAGCGCATGGAGACTGCCGACGACGTGAAGCGGTTTTACCGCCATAATCTGCTGGAGCTGTTCATCACGGCGGAGATCTGGTACTTTATCATGTACTGGTTTGTTTTCTTCGACGGTATCAGCAGCGGCTACTGGGAAGCAGGTCTGGCGGATACTCTGCTGGGCTGCGTCAAGACCATGCTGTTTCTGGACCAGATCACCATGAGCAGTATGTGGTATATGCCCATGATCCTGTGCCTGTATACCACCATCCCCTTCGCCGCCATGCTGGTGAAAAAGCTGTCGCTGAAGGCCCTGAGCCTGCCGCTGCTGCTGGCATTTTTATACGGGATGTGTCTGCCTGCACTGAATAGCCTGCTGGTGCTGCGGGATATCCCGCCTATGGACACGGCAGTGCATCTGTTCAACCTCTGCTCGATATACTATCTCTATGTCTTTGTCGGGTACTTTATCAGCCAAGGCGGACTGCAAAGGCTTCGGACCGGGGAAGTGGCCGTGCTTACGGTGCTGCTGTTTGCGCTGATCTGTGGCTATCAGCTTTATGCTTATTCTGACTGGGTGGATTATCTGGTGGACTACGACTTTCCGCTGCTCCTGCTGTGTGCCATGGGGCTGTTGGAGCTGCTGCGCCGTGGAGCGGAGCATCTTCGGGGCCTTCGGCCGGTGGTGACCTATCTGGCCAAGATATCCTTTGGTATCTATTTTGTTCATATTCTCATCATGTCACTACTGTACTGGCATATGGATTTCAGCGAGTGGTCGCACCTGTGGACGCTGCTGTTTCTGGAGGGCGTGTCCGTGGGCGGCAGTATCCTGCTGATCGCTCTGTTCTCCGGCATTCCCTTCTGCCGCCGCCGGATGTTCGGCATCAAGGGGTAAAATGCCCCAAATCACATAGTCAAGCGCCGCACACGAAGGTGTGCGGCGCTTTTTTGCGTTCAGCCGCCGTCAAGGTGACGGCATTGTCACCGGGAAAAGCGAAGGAAACCACTTGGCACTGTCCGCCGTTTGTGGTAAAATATCACGGAATATAGATTCCTGCCGCCGGGAAGGACATCCCCGGTGGAGAGGAGAGCGGGAGGCGTGACATGAAAACGGTGGTATTGGGCAGCGGCGGCTGGGGAACGGCGCTGTCGTTGGTGCTGCACCGGAACGGACATCCGGTGACCCTGTGGTCCCACGTGCCGGAGAAGGCGGCGTATATGGAGCGGGCCAGAGAGAACCCCCGGCTGGAAGGAGTCCCTCTGCCGCCGGAGCTGCGCCTGACGGCGGATATGGGCTGCCTGACGGAAGCGGAGCTGGTGGTGGTGGCGGTGCCGTCCTACGCCGTGCGGGAGACGGCCCATGCCGCCGCCCCACTGCTGCGCCCCGATACGCTGCTGGTGACGGCGGCCAAGGGCATCGAGCGGGATACCCACCTGCGGATGAGCCAGATATTGGAGCAGGAGACGGGGGGAGCCTTTCCCATCGCCGCCCTGTCCGGCCCCTCCCACGCCGAGGAGGTGGGCCGTGGGCTCCCCACCGGCTGCGTGGCGGCCAGCGTGTCTCAGGCGGCTGCCCTCACGGTGCAGGACGCCTTTATGAACGACCGCTTCCGGGTGTATACCAGCCCCGATATCGTGGGAGTGGAGCTGTCCGGCGCCCTGAAGAACGTGGTGGCGCTGGCCTGCGGCATCTGCGACGGTATGGGGTATCAGGACAACACCAAAGCCCTGCTGATGACACGGGCCATGGTGGAGCTGTGCCATCTGGGGGAGCGGCTGGGAGGCGACCGCCAGACCTTCGGCGGCCTTGCGGGTATGGGGGATCTGATCGTCACCTGCACCTCCATGCACTCCCGGAACCGCCGGGCGGGCATCCTGCTGGGACAGGGCAAGTCCGTGGGGCAGGCGCTGGCGGAGACCGGCGGCGTGGTGGAGGGCTACTATGCCGCCGCCAGTATGCACCAGCTGGCGGAAAAGACCGGCGTGGAGATGCCCATCTGCCGGTGCGTCTATGAGATATTGTACCGGCAGCGGCCGGTGCAGGAGGTGGCCCGTGAGCTCATGAGCCGGGCCAGAAAGGGCGAGATCGAGGACGGCTGGCGCTATCCCGTGGGATAACGCCGGGGAAGGAGGGACGTATGGAGCGGATCCTGCTGGTGGAGGACGATGCACAGATCACGGCGTCACTGTCGGCATTTTTGCAGAGTGAGGGATTTTCCGTGGAGACGGCCACCGGGGAGACCCGGGCCAGGCAGCTGGTGGAGCAGACGGCTCCGGGGCTGCTGCTGGTGGATGTGCAGTTGGCGGAGGGCAGCGGCTTCGGCGTGTGCGCCTATGCCCGGAGCCGGGGTCTGCCGGTGATTTTCCTCACCGCCTCCGGCGACGAGAGCAGCGTGGTGCTGGGGCTGGACATGGGGGCCGACGACTACATTGCCAAGCCCTTTCGGCCCAGAGAGCTGGTCTCCCGCATCCGCAGCGTGCTGCGGCGGTACGGCAAGGAGAAGACGCTGGTGCCGCTGGGCGGTGTGATGGTGGATACGGAGAAGGGGCGGGTCACACGGGACGGCCGGGATGTGTATCTCTCGGCGCTGGAATACCGGCTGCTGCTGGTGTTTCTGAGCCACCGGGGAAAGGTCCTCTCCCGGTCGCAGCTGCTGGAGGAGATCTGGGATGCCGCCGGGGATTTCGTCAATGACAACACCCTGACGGTGTATATCAAGCGCCTGCGGGAGAAGATCGAGACCGACCCCGCAGACCCACAGATCATCCGGACGGTGCGTGGCATCGGCTACATGGTGGACGCATGAGCATCTGGAAGAACACGGAGGTGCGGCGGACGGCCCTGTGGCTGCTGCTGGCCACGGCGGTGTGCTCCGTGGCGGCGGCCCTGCTGTATCCCATCTGCGGCCTGCTGACGCTGGGGCTGGGGGCGGTCTGCGGGACCATCTGGTACGGCTCCACCCGGCGGCGCTACCGGGAACTGGAGGGCATGAGCCGGGACATTGACCGCATTCTCCACGGGCAGGAGCAGCAGATGCTGCCCCAGCAGGAGGAGGGAGAACTGGCCATCCTCCGCAGCGAGATCGGGAAGATGACGGTGCGGCTGCGGGAGAACGCCCAGCGACAGCAGGAGGAGCGTGTCCGACTGGCGGATGCCATGGCGGATATTTCCCACCAACTGCGGACGCCCCTGACGGCCATGCGCCTGACCCTGTCCCTGCTGGAGCAGGAGGAGCTGACACCCCAGCGGCGTCTGGCACTGATGCGGGAGCTGAAGAAGCTGACGGGCCGCATGGAGTGGCTGGTGGAGGCCCTGCTGAAAATGGCCCAGCTGGACGCCGGAACGGTGGTGTTCCATCCGCAGGACACCACGGCGGCGGAGCTGGTGCGCCGTGCGGCGGAGCCGCTGGAGGTCCCCATGGAGGTGCGGAGCATCCGCTTCACCGCTCAGGCGGGGGAGGAGCGGCTTACCTGCGACGTGCCGTGGAGCACGGAGGCACTGGGAAATATTCTGAAAAACTGCATGGAGCACGCCGCTTCATGGGTGCAGGTAACGGCACGGGAGACAGCCATTTTCACAGAGATCACGGTGCAGGATGACGGGCCGGGCTTTGACCCGGAGGAGCTGCCCCGGCTTTTTCAGCGGTTTTACCGGGGCAAAAACGCCGGGGAGAACAACTTCGGCATCGGCCTGAGCCTCTCCCGTCAGGTGCTGGCCCAGCAGAACGGCACGGTGCAGGCGGAAAATGTCCTCACCGGCGGCGCACGGTTTATCCTGCGGTGGTATAAGGGCACGATATAGATGCCCTCATAAGCCCCACCAAGCCGGGGGAAAAGTGCAGGATTAAAGGAAAATTTACCTTCTATTCATAAAAACCGCCGGGAAGTGTGAAATGACCTGCCGCCGCCGGTTGCATTTTGCCGAGGGTTGTAGTATAATTTCACAATATGTAAGTCCGCCCGACCGGGCGCAGACTGAAAAACAACGAAACGGATCAAACCGACTAAGGAGTGCGTATCGATATGCGAAATATACCCTTCAGCCCTCCGGATATCACGGAGCTGGAGATCCAAGAGGTGTGCGAGGCCCTGCGGTCCGGCTGGATCACCACCGGCCCCCGCACCAAGCAGCTGGAAAAGGAGCTGGCAGAGTACTGCCATGTGGCGAAGCTGGTGTGCCTGAACTCCGCTACGGCGGCGGAGGAGATGAACCTGCGGGTGCTGGGCATCGGTGAAGGCGACGAGGTGCTGGTGCCGGCGTACACCTATACCGCCACGGCGGCGGCGGCCATCCATGTGGGGGCCACGGTGAAGTTCATCGACAGCCAGAAGGACTCGCTGGAGATGGACTATGACCAGATGGAGCGGGCCATCACCGAAAAGACCAAGGCGGTGATCCCGGTGGATCTGGGAGGCATCCCCTGCGACTATGACCGCATCTATCAGGCGGTGGAGGGGAAAAAGGCACTGTTCTGTCCCAAGGGCGATGTGCAGGAGGCACTGGGCCGGGTGGCCATGGCGGCCGACTGCGCCCATGGGCTGGGCGCCTCCCGTCATGGGGTACCTACCGGCGCTCTGGCGGACTTCACCTCCTTCTCCTTCCACGCCGTGAAGAACTTCACCACCGCCGAGGGCGGTGCATCGGCGTGGCGCACGCTGCCGGGTCTTGACGACGAGGAGCTGTACCACCGCTATCAGCTGTTGAGCCTCCACGGCCAGTCCAAGGACGCTCTGGCCAAGACCAAGCTGGGGGCGTGGGAGTACGATATCGTGGGGCCGTGGTATAAGTGCAACATGACGGACATCATGGCTGCCATAGGTCTGAAGCAGCTGGAGCGCTATCCCGGCCTGCTGGAGCGGCGGCATCAGCTGATCCAGCGCTATGATGAAGCCCTGCACCCGCTGGGCATCCGGACCCTGCCCCACTTTACCCCGGACTATACCAGCTCCGGCCACCTGTACCTGACGTGGACCCCCGGCATCGGGGAAAAGGAGCGTAATGAGATCATCCTGCGGATGGCGGAGCGGGGCGTGGCCTGCAACGTCCACTATAAGCCCCTGCCCATGATGACGGCCTACAAGGCCATGGGCTTTGATATCGCTGATTATCCCAATGCCTACCACCACTATGAAAACCTCATCACTCTGCCTCTGCACACCCGCCTCTCCGACGAGGATGCGGCCTATGTGACGGAGCAGTTTACGGACATCGTGAAGGAGTACCTCCGGTGATGCTGCGGAAGTGGGAGGATCTGCCGCAGGAGATGCAGACGGAGGAAGTCCGCCCGTACTATGACCTGCTGCGAAAGAAGCAGGGGAGCCTGCTTTGCAAGCGGCTGTTCGATATTCTGGCGTCACTGGTGCTGCTGGTGCTGCTGAGCCCGGTATTTCTGGTGCTGGGCATTGCCATCAAGCTGGACTCCCACGGCCCGGTGTTTTACCGGCAGGTGCGGGTGACCCAGTACGGGCGTGAGTTTCGCATTTTCAAGTTCCGCACCATGGTGCAGAACGCTGACCGCATCGGCAGTCAGGTGACAGTCAGCGGCGACAGCCGCATCACACGGGTGGGCAAGGTCATTCGCAGCTGCCGTCTGGACGAGATCGGCCAGCTGCTGAACGTGCTGGGCGGCTCCATGTCCTTTGTGGGGACACGGCCGGAGGTACCCAAGTACGTGGCCCGCTACACCCCGGAGATGATGGCCACCCTCCTGCTGCCGGCAGGAGTGACCTCCGAGGCCAGCATCCGCTACAAGGACGAGGCGGAGCTGCTGGACAAGGCGGAGAACGTGGACGAGACGTATGTGCAGCAGGTGCTGCCGGGGAAAATGACATATAATCTGGAGAGCATCCGGCACTTTGGCTTGGGTCAGGAGCTGCTGACCATGCTGCGGACGGTCAAAGCGGTGCTGTGACCCCCTCCGGAGGACACAGAGGTTGCAATTCCGGTCCGCAGGGAGTATAATACTCCGTTGCGGCGATAGCCGGAGAACAAAACAAAGAGGACGCCGCCTGCCCCTGCGGGTCGGGTGGCGGTGAGAGGTCAACTATGGAAGAAAAGAAAGAGGTCACCATACAGGAGATCCAGAGCAAGCTCCTGGAGATCCTGCTGTATTTTCAGAAGTTCTGTCAGGAGAACGGGCTGGGCTTCGTGCTGGCCGGCGGCACCTGCTTGGGCGCCGTGCGCCACAAGGGATTCATCCCTTGGGACGACGACGTGGACGTGTTCATGCTGCGGGATGACTATGAAAAGCTCTGCCGTATCTGGGACGAAAAGGCGGACACAGAGCACTACTCCTGCGTCCGCTCCAACGATCGATTCAACATCCGTCACTCCGCCACGGAGATCAAGGACAACAACACCACCTTCATCAACCGCCACAGCGCAGATCTGGACATCCATCAGGGGCTGATGATCGACGTGATCCCGCTGGACGCCGTGCCCAAGTCCAAGTGGAAGCAGCTGTGGCAGATGGTGGACTCCATGATGTACTGCTGCTTCAATTTCCAGCGTCTGCCCGCCCACAAGGGCAAGGTCACCTACTACGCCGAGAAGCTGGCGCTGACGCTGGTGCCGTCCTTCAAGGCCCGGTACAAGCTGTGGAAGGGCGCCGAAAAGCGACTGAGCCGCTACTCGCTGGCGGATGCGGAGTACGTCTCCTCCTTCGGCGAGGGCGCTACCATCATGCGCCAGAGGTTCCCCATCCGGTGGTTCCGCCACCCGGCGTATCTGGAGTTCGAGGGCCATCAGATGCCGGTGCCGGAGGACTATGACAAGTGGCTGACCATCTCCTACGGCGACTATATGCAGCTGCCTCCCCCGGAGGAGCGGGTCTACCGCCACGATGCGGTATTCATCGATCTGGAGCACAGCTACAAGCAGTATAAGGGCATCCACTACTGTGTGGATGAAAAGAAAGCGTGAGAGTCATGTCGAAGCTGAGAAATATGTTCTCCACCCGGAAGTGTATGCAGATCGCACCGGAGACGGAGATGATGCACGAGCTGACGCCGGAGGAGCTGAAGGCGCTGCAGGCGTGCTTTCTGGAGATCATCAAGGACATCGATCGGGTGTGTCAGGAGCACGGCCTGTGCTATATGGCCGCCGGCGGTACTGCCTTGGGTTCCGTGCGCCACAAGGGCTTTATCCCCTGGGACGACGATGTGGATATCCTCATGCCCCGTGAGGATCTGAACCGCTTCGTGGAGCTGTTCGAGGAGTGTATGGGGGACAAGTACGAGCTCACCACCCCCAATTCCGATAAGTACCAGCTGGAGAGCATGATCTCCGCCGTATATAAGAAAAACACCCTGAAAGCGGCGTTTCTGGACTATAACACGCCGTTTCCCAAGGGCGTTCACATCGATATCTTCGCCATTGAGTCCGTCCCCAAAAACCCCATTGCCCGGGGCATCAAGGGCGTAACGGCCATGGGCCTGCAATACATTGCGGTATCCACCCTGTTCTACCACTACCGCAGCCCGGAGAAGAAGAAGTTCTTCAGCCAGTCCTTCGCCGGAAAGTTCAACTATGGCTTGCGGTGCACAGTGGGCTTCCTGTTCTCCTTCCGCCCCTATAAGAAGTGGGGTGACCTGTTTGACCGCTTCGTGCGGTGCAAGAAGGACACGGGATTGTGGGCCGTCCCCACGGATATCGGCCACTATTTCGGACATATTATGCCCAAAGAGGTATATTATCCCCCCATCAAGGGGCCGTTTGAGGACTTTTCCATCAACCTGCCCCATGACCCGGACACCTATCTGAAAAATCAGTACGGCGATTACTGGGTCATCCCGCCGGAGGCCGACCGGGAGAAGCACTATTCCGTGGGTTTCTGTCTGGACTGCGCCGCCGAGGAACAGAAAAAGGACGGAGCACAGGACCAATGAGCACGCATCCCATTGACATCGTGATCCCATGGGTGGACGGGTCTGACCCGGTCTGGCAGGCGGATCACGCCAAATACCGGGCCTCCAAAAGCGCCGACAATCACCCCGCCCGCTACCGGGAGTGGGGGCTGTTTCGCTATTGGTTCCGAGGCATCGAGCAGAACGCCCCGTGGGTGCGAAAGGTACACCTGCTGACCTACGGACACCTGCCTGCATGGCTGGAGCCTGACCATCCCAAGCTGCATATCGTCAATCACCGGGACTTCATCCCGGAGGAGTATCTGCCTACCTTCAGCTCCCACGCCATCGAGCTGAATATGCACCGCATCCCGGATCTGGCGGAGCACTTCCTCTATTTCAACGACGACGTGTACCTGATGAAGCCCTCCCGACCGGAGGATTTCTTCCGGGACGGCCTGCCCTGTGACACGGCGGTGATGGGCGTCATCAAAAACAACGACACCGCCAACTTCATGCCCTATATCATGCTGAATATGATGGCGCTGGTGAACATGAGCTTCGATAAGCGCAGTGTCATCCGGCAGAATTTCGGCAAGTGGTTCTATCCCGGCTACGGGAAGGGCCTGCTGTATAACCTGTACCTCCTCCCGTGGGGGGACTTCACAGGCTTCCGCAATTACCACTCCTGCGTCTCCTTCTGCAAGAGCACGCTGGAGGAGGTGTGGGACAGGTTCCCGGAGGTGCTGGACGCCACCTGCCGCCACAAATTCCGGGACCGGGCGGACGTGAACCAGTATCTGTTCCGGTACTGGCAGCTGGCCAGCGGCCGGTTTGCCCCCAAAAAGCCCGACAGCACCTATCTTACCATCGGCAAGCAGAGCGAGTCGGAGGTGGAGCGGCTGCTGCGGGGCGGGAAGTACCGGGTGGTCTGCGTCAACGACGACCCCATGGACTTCGATTTCGATACGGAGCGGCAGCAGCTGGTGGATATCTTCCAGCGGGCCTTCCCCAGGCCCTCCGCCTTTGAGCGGTCATGAGCCGCTCCCGAAACTGAGAGAACGGACGGATGCTATGAAAAAGCTCTCACGAGCCAAAAATACCATGCGGAATACCCTTTGGGGCGCCATCTACCGGGTGGCCACCCTCATCGGGCCGTTTGCCATCAAGACCATCATCATCAAGGAACTGGGACAGGAGTATAACGGCCTGTCCACCCTGTTCACCTCCGTGCTGACGGTGCTGAATCTGGCCAATCTGGGCTTTAACAGCTCCTTGGTGTTCACCATGTACAAGGCCATTGCCGAGGATGACAAGCCGGCTCTGTGCGCCATGCTGAAATTCTACCGGAAGGTCTACCGCATCGTGGGCTTGGTGATCCTGGGCATGGGTCTGGCGGTGATGCCGTTTTTGCCATGGCTGGTGAAAAACGAGTGTCCGCCGGATGTGAATCTGTACGTCCTCTTCGCCATCTATCTGTCGGAGAGCGTGCTGGATTACCTGATGTTCGCCTATAACAACGCCACGTTTACCGCCTTTCAGCGCAACGACGTGACGCTGAAGATCTCCACCGTGCGCTATGTGGTGCAGTATACCCTGCAGGCGGCGGTGCTGCTGATCTTCTCCAATTACTATGCCTATATCATCCTGCTGCCGCTGATGGTGATCCCCAACAACGTGGCGGTGTATCTGGCGGCCCGGAAGCACTACCCGGACATCGTGTGTCAGGGTGAGCTGGACCCGGTGACCAAAAAGGACATCTATAAGCGGGTGGGGACGCTGTTCGGCCATAAGCTGGGCAACACCTTTCTGGTGAGCATCGACAGCATCATCATCTCCTCCTTTCTGGGACTGACGGCGCTGTCGCTGTATAGCAACTATTACTATATCCTCACCGCCGTCAATGGCCTGGTGGAGATCGTCACCAACGGCAGCCTCTCCGGCATCGGCAATAAGCTGCTGACGGACTCCCGTGAGGACAACTACCGGTTCTTCAAAACCATGACCTATGGCTGGGTGGCGCTGGTGGGCGGCGCAGCGGCGTGTATGCTGTGCTTTTACCAGCCCTTCATCGCCGCCGTGTGGCTTGGCCCGGAGTATCTGCTGGATGAACGGCTGATGATGCTCATCGTGCTGTACTTCTTCTCGTGGATGTTCCGCATCATGCAGCTGACCTACCGGGATGCAGCGGGCCTGTGGACGGAGGATTGGCTCAAGCCCTATGTGGGCATGGCCGTGAATCTGGTGGGCAGCATCTGGATGGTGAAGGCCACCGGCAGCATCGCCGGCGTGCTGGTTCCCACCATTCTGGTGTTCTTCTTCATCTATACCCCGTGGGAAGCGTGGGTGGTGGTGAAATACCAGTTCTACCGCAGCTGGAACGAATACATGGGAAAGCTGCTGGGCTATGTGCTGCTGGCCTTTGCCGCCTGCGCCGCCTGCTACGGTGCGTGCCGGTGGCTGTCGCCGGACAATACCATCCTGTCACTGCTGCTGAGGTGCGTCATCGTGGGCGTTATTTACCCCGGCATCTGGCTGGGCGTCACCGGACGCACGGCGGAGTGGAAGCAGCTGTGGGGCATTCTGCTGCGCTTTTTGCCCAAGGGGAAAAAGGCCGCATAGGCCGGTGGCATAATCTATACAAAGTAGGAGTTATACCATATGCAAAAGAGAGAACTGCGGCGTGCGGTATTCGGGGATGAGAGCTGTATCGGACGGCTTCCGTGGCTGAACACGGCGGTGCTGGTGTATGTAGGCGTGACGGTGGTGAGCTTTGTGCTGCTGCAGATCGCCCCGGTGCTGACGTGGATGGCCAAAACCCCGCTGTACCACATTTCCACCTATTTGGGACTGATAGGCGCTGTGCTGATGGCGCTGGATCTGTTCACCAACCGGGGCCTCTGGCGAGGTATCTGGTGCTGGCTGCTGTATGGCGTGGCCTTTATGGATGTCATCGCCTCCCTGCGTACCATGCGCTACGGCGTGAAGGACAACCTTTTTGACCTGTGCTGGGTGGTGATCCAGTTTGCGCTGGTGTACAGTCTGGCCCAGCGGGTAGGCAAGGAACGGATGCGCCGGTTCCTGCGGAACCTGTTCTATGTGGTGCTGGTCATCTGGGGCATTGCCTGCTGCGTGGGCCTGTATCAATATCTGTTCCGCATCGGCTATACATATGTCGCCAATCCCAATACCACCAGCCCGGAGCTGACACGGCAGGGCTATTATCAGAGCCGCCTGTTCGGCCTGTTCATGGGTCTGGACTATGCGGCATATACCAGTATGTTCCTGTTTGTCGGCTGTATGCAGGGGGTCGTGACCCGTGGGAAACACTGGGCGGCCCGTGCGGCACTGGCCGTGGCGGCGCTGGTGCTGGTCACGCACGTGATCCTCAGCGTGTCCCGCAGCGCCCTGATCGCCTTGATCCTGTATGCCTTCTGCTTCACGGTGCTGCTGGTGCGTAACCGCTGCGGCAGTATGAAGCAGTTGAAACGGCTGGGTGTCAGCGTGTTGGCTGGTGTGTGCGCCGTGGTGGTGTGCTGGGGCTGTACGGAGGGTATCCGGGCTGGTATGCAGCATATGGCCGTGGGTAGCGTCATCGAGGAGCCGGATGCCATCGAGCGGTCACAGGAGGGCGATGTCTCCAACAACCGCTTCGAGATCTGGAGGGACTATCTATCCCTTGCCGGTGAGATCGGCCCTGCGGGACTGTCCCTGTCCAACTACAACGACTATATCGGCGACCGGCATCCGGAGATGTACATCGTGCGCTACTTTACCGATCAGTTCAAGGATACGGTGAAAACGGATCTGGTCTACGAGTCCCATAACAACTATCTGTTTGTGTTTATCAGCACAGGCTTTGTGGGAGCAGGGCTGTTCCTGTGCTTCCTGGTGCTGGCGCTGGTGCGGGTGATTCGCTATATCCTGCGGCATCCGCAGCTGTCCCTGTGGACGATCACGACACTGGCGGTGGTGGCCTTCGGACTGGTGGAGGCGCTGTTCATGAACAGCGTATTCCTGAAGATCAATGATGTGTCCTTTATTTTCTGGCTGGCGCTGGGTGCGCTGATGCTGGAAACGGAAGATAAGGCGCCTGCGGCAGAGCGTACTCTGTGACAGGTACCGGTGAAAGGAGAATATAGTTTCATGGACATCAAAAAGGATCATATCAACTTTGCGGTGGGTCCGGTTCAGATCTCGGAGGAGATCTCCCGGATCGGTGCAGACCCCGTGCCCTACTTCCGCACGCCGGACTTCTCCGCCCTGATGGAGGAGAACGAGGCGCTGCTCAAGGAGTTCATGGATGCCCCGGAGGATGCCAGAGCGGTATTCCTCACCGGCTCCGGCACGGCTTCCATGGATGCCGTCACCCAGAACGTGTTCACCAAGGACGACCGGCTGCTGGTGGTGGCCGGCGGCAGCTTCGGTCACCGCTTCTGCGAGATCTGCGAGGTCTACGGCATCCCCCATACGGCCATCGAGCTGCGGCAGGGCCATGCCCTGACCCCCGCCGATCTGGCCCCCTATGCCGGACAGGGCTACACGGGCTTTCTGGTGAATATGCACGAGACCTCCACCGGCGTTCTGTACGATATGGACATGATCTCCGCCTTCTGCCGTGAAAACGGTCTGGTGCTGGTGGTGGATGCCATCAGTGCCTTTCTGGCCGACGACGTCAGCATGAAGCGCTGGGGCGCCGACGTGGTGTTCACCGGTTCTCAGAAGGCGCTGGCCGTGCCTCCCGGCATCTCCATGATGGTGCTCAGCAGCCGGGCTGTGGAGCGTATCTACGCCAACCGCCCCGCCTGCTACTATCTGGACCTGAAGGCCGCCCTGAAAAACGGGGAGCGGGGCCAGACACCCTTCACTCCGGCGGTGGGCATCCTTATCCAGATCAATGCCCGCCTGAATCAGATCAAACGGGACGGCTTTGCAAACGTACAGGCTCAGATCCGTGCCATTGCCAAGGATTTCCGCTCCCGCATCGGGAAGTATCCCTTCCACATCGTGTCCGATTCCCTGTCCTATGCGGTGACGCCGCTGTCTCCCAACAATCCGGAGGTGTCCGCCCACCAGCTGTTCCTGACCCTGAAGGACGAGTACGGCATTATCATCTGCCCCAACGGCGGTGAGCTGGCGGATAAGGTGTTCCGGGTGGGCCACATCGGCCACCTGACCGTGGAGGATAACGACGCACTGTTCCGGGCCTTTGATGACCTCATGGCCCGTGGGATTCTGAAGGCTTGATCGATATATTACAAGGAGGAAGAAACATGAAAGTTCTGTTGCTTGCGGCGGGTCGAGGCACCCGCATCAGCCGGTATTTGGCCGGCAACCCCAAGTGTACCGTGGACATCGGCGGTCAGAAGCTGATCCAGTACACCATCGAGCTGTTCCACAAGAAGGGCATCACCGACATTGCCATGGTGCTGGGCTACCGGGCGGAGGTCATTCAGGAGACGCTGAAGGACTACGAGGGTATCCGCTACTTCTATAACCCCTTCTTCGACGTCACCAACAGCATCGCCTCGGCGTGGTTCGCTAAGGACTTCCTGTCCCAGTACGATGACACCCTCATCATGAACGCCGACGTGTATCTGGAGGAGACACTGCTGGACCGCATTCTGGAGTGCCACAAGTCCCCGGTGATGTTTGCCGACGGCACCCGCAAGGAGGAGGCCGACTACAAGTATAAGTACGAGAACGGCCTGCTGGTGAAGTACGGCAAGGAGCTCACCGGCAGCGATATCACCGGCGAGTACATCGGCATCGGCCGCTTCAGCAAGGATTTCATGCCGGAGTTCATGGAGAAGCTGGACGGCATGATCCGCACCCAGCAGCACAGCGTCTGGTGGGAGAATATCCTCTATGAAATGGTGGGCAAGCGCCCGGTATACGTGGAGGAGATGGACGGCCTGTTCTGGGCCGAGGTGGACTATGTGGAGGATTATGAGCGCATCCTTCGCTTCCGCGGCTATAAGGCAGACTTCTCCCTGAACGTGGAGAAGATCTGAGGAAGGACAGGCGGCCCGGCGTCAGCCGGAGCCGCCGGAAGGAAGAACGGATGAAACAAGAAAACGGCAAAAGAGCCATGACCGCCGGACTGCGGCGGACGATGGTGATCTTCGTGCTGGATCTGCTGTGCATCGCCGGGTCCTTTTTCCTGGCGCTGTGGATGCGGTTTGAGTTCCGTCTGGGGGCCATCCCTCAGATGTACCTCAACGAGTATTTGAAGATCATCGGGCCGTGGATCGTCATCTGTCTGGTGGTGTTCCAGCTATTCCGGCTGTATAACAGCATCTGGAGCTTTGTCAGCATCGACGAGCTGTTCCGCATCATTCTGGCCTATGGCGTGCTGCTGGCGGCCGGACTGGCCTATGTGCTGATTTTGAAGATCGATATGCCCCGCTCCTTCTACTTTGCGGGCTTTATCATGAGCTTCATGTCCACCACGGCGCTGCGGTTCTCCTACCGATTCATGCGCCAGTTGATGGCGGGGATCAGCACGGAGAAGAGCGAGCGGGACCGCATTCTGATGATCGGCGCCGGCGAGGCCGGACGCCAGCTGATCCGGGAGATCAATTCCAATCCCCGGCTGGGCAGCCGGGTGGTGTGCATCATCGACGACAACCCCAGCAAGCGCCGCCGGTATCTGGACGGTGTGGAGATCGCCGGCGGGCGGCAGGAGATCCCCGATGCGGTGAAGAAGTACCAGGTCAATAAGATCATCTTCGCCATCCCCACCTGCGACGGACAGGATCGCAAGGAGATTCTGGACATCTGCAGCAAGACCGGCTGCCGGGTGCAGGCGGTGCCGGGGATGTTCCAGCTGGTCAACGGCGAGGTCAGTGTCAGCAAGCTCCGGGACGTGGAGCTGCAGGATCTGCTGGGCCGTGACCCTATTCAGGTGAATCTGGAGGAGATCTGCCGGTATATCTCCGGCAAGGTGGTGATGGTCACCGGCGGCGGCGGTTCCATCGGCAGCGAGCTGTGCCGCCAGATCGCCAAAAGCAACCCCGAACAGCTGATTATCTTCGATATTTATGAGAACAACGCCTACGATATCCAGATGGAGCTGTGCCGCACCCATCCGGAGCTGAATCTGGAGGTGCTCATCGGCTCCGTGCGGGACATGGGCCGTCTGGACGATGTCATGGCCAAGTACCGGCCGGAGCTGGTGTTCCACGCCGCCGCCCACAAGCACGTCCCCCTGATGGAGGACAGCCCCAACGAGGCCATCAAGAACAACGTGTTCGGCACCTATAAAATGGCCATGGCCTCGGTGAAGTACGGTGTGAAGAAGTTCGTGCTGATCTCCACGGATAAGGCGGTGAACCCCACCAACATCATGGGCGCCTCTAAGCGCCTGTGCGAGATGGTGGTGCAGATGATGAACCGCCGCAGCCCCAATACAGACTTCGTGGCGGTGCGCTTCGGCAACGTGCTGGGCAGCAACGGCAGCGTCATCCCCTTGTTCAAAAAGCAGATCGCTGAGGGCGGCCCGGTAACGGTGACGCACCCGGAGATCACCCGCTTCTTTATGACCATCCCCGAAGCGGTGTCGCTGGTGCTGCAGGCGGGATACTACGCCAAGGGCGGCGAGATATTCATTCTGGATATGGGCCAGCCGGTGAAGATCGACACCATGGCCCGCAACCTTATCCGCCTGTCCGGTCATGAGCCGGATGTGGATATCAAGGTAGTCTACACGGGCCTGCGCCCCGGCGAGAAGCTGTATGAGGAGATCCTCATGGCGGAGGAGGGCCTGCAGGAGACCTCCAACAAGCTGATCCACATCGGAAAGCCCATCGTCATGGACGACGAGGAGTTCTGCCACCAGTTGGATCGGCTGGAGAAGGCCTGTCAGGAGGAGACGGAGGACATGAAGGACATCGTGGCCTCGGTGGTCCCCACCTATCGCCGCAAGAAATAATTCTGCAAGGACAAAAGCCTTTCAAGGACAACGGTAAGAGCAAGAGCAGCCCCGACGGAATTTTCCGCCGGGGCTGCTCTTTCACTGTCGGGAGACTGCTCTGTAAGGCTGCTCTGAGAGACTGCCCTTCCGCCGGGACGGTTTTGTGACGTTTTTGTAATGAAACCTGTCACCGAAACGTCATCTTCGTGTGGTATACTGGACAACAGAAAGTCAAGGAGGGACACGACTATGGAACTGATGCAGATCCAGCATCTCAGTAAGGTATACGGACAGGGTGAAAATCAGGTGCGGGCGGTGGACGACATTTCCTTCACCGTAGAGAAGGGGGAGTTCTTGGCCATCATCGGCCCTTCCGGCTCCGGTAAATCCACTCTGCTGCACATTTTGGGCGGTGTTGACCGCCCCACCTCCGGCAAGGTCTTTGTGGATGGGCAGGATGTCTACGCCCAGAACGAGGATCAGCTGGCCATTTTCCGCCGCCGGCAGGTGGGGCTCATTTACCAGTTTTATAACCTGATCCCCGTGCTGAACGTGGTGGAGAACATGACCCTGCCGGTGCTGATGGACGGGCGACAGGTGAATCAGGAGCGGCTGGAGGAGCTGCTGGACGTGCTGGGTCTGCGGGGCCGGGAGAAGCACCTGCCCAATCAGCTCTCCGGCGGCCAGCAGCAGCGGGTGTCCATCGGTCGGGCGCTGATGAACGCCCCGGCGGTGGTGCTGGCGGATGAGCCCACCGGTAATCTCGACAGCAAGAACAGCCAGGAGATCGTGGAGCTGCTGAAGATGTCCAACAAGAAGTACGGCCAGACGCTGGTCATCATCACCCACGACGAGAACATCGCCCTGCAGGCCCACCGGGTCATTGCCATCGAGGATGGCCGCATCACACGGGATGAGCGCATCCGGGAGGTGCTGGAATGAACGTCTTTCACCGCTACACCCGGCAGGCTCTGCGGAAAAACCGCTCCCGGACGTGGGTGACCATCGTGGGCATCATCCTGTCAGTGGCCCTGTTCACCGCCGTGACGGAGGGTGCTTACAGCGGCGTGCAGTATCTCGTGGGGGCCGCCGAGTACACCGTAGGCCGGTTCCACGGCTGCTACCAGAACCTCACGGAGCAGCAGGCGTCGCAGCTGAGCCGGGATGAAAAGGAGATCACGGAGCAGTCTGCGTGGCAGCTGGTGGGCTGGGGGCAGGTAGGGGCGGACAATGCTTATAAGCCCTATCTGCGGATCATGTCCATGGACCCCACCCTGCCGGACCTGCTCTCCATCCGACTGACCCAAGGCCGCCTGCCGGAGAAGGCCGGGGAGCTCCTTCTGCCGGAGCATCTGTGGTCCAATGGCAGCGTCCGCCATGCGCTGGGGGACACCATGGAGCTGGAGCTGGGCCACCGGACGCTGGGTAGGGAGGAGCTGACGGCCGATGACCCCTATACGCAGGGGGAGACGCTGACAGATACCACGCCCCACACCTACACTGTGGTGGGCTTTTACCAGCGGCTGGATATGACGACGGAGCCCTTCTCCTGCCCCGGCTATACTGCCCTGACCTGTCAGGAGCAGGGCTATCAGACGGATGAATTTTTCCGGGTGGCCCATCCCAGCCGCTTTTACAGCTATATGGAGGGAAACAACGAGAAATATCCGGGGTTGGAGTGGTTTTCCAATTCCGACCTGCTGAATTACTACGGCGCCACCACCTTCTTCTCCGTGAACCGGATGATCTACAGCTTTGCGGTGATCCTGCTGCTGATGATCTCCTTCGGCTCGGTGTCGCTGATCTATAACTCCTTCTCCATCTCCGTGGCGGAGCGGACCCGGCAGTTCGGTATCCTGAAATCCATCGGCGCCACCCGCAAGCAGATTCGGGACAGTGTCCTCTATGAGGCACTGGTGCTGTGCGCCGTGGGGATCCCACTGGGTCTGCTGGTGGGCTGTCTGGGCATCGGCATCACTCTGTACTGTCTGCGGGACAGCTTCGGATTCCTGATGGGGGCGAGCGGCAACGCCCTGCAAATGCACTTTGTGCTCAACGGCTGGGCGCTGCTGGCGGCGGCGGGCATCGGCCTTGTGACGGCCATCATCTCGGCATGGATCCCCGCCAAGCGTGCCGTGCGGGTGTCGCCGGTGGAGGCCATCCGCCAGACCAAGGACGTGAAGCTCCGGGGCCGGGAGGTCAGGACATCCCGCCTGACGGAAAAACTCTTCGGTTTCTCCGGGATGTTGGCCGCCAAGAACTTCAAGCGCAACCGCAAGCGCTATCGCTCCACGGTGGTGGGCCTGTTCCTCAGCGTGACACTGTTCATCTCCGCCTCCTCCTTCTGCGCCTATCTGACGGATGCCGTAGACCAACTGGGGGGCGACAGCACACTGGGCGTGCAGCTGTATTACAGCGAGGCCCTGCCGGAGGGCGTGACGCCGGAGCAGCGGCTGGGACAGCTGGCCGCCGCCGACGGCGTGGAATCGGGCTTCTACACCGCCGACAGCTACGCCGGCCTGCACTTTGCCAAGGAGGACATGGATCCGGACTACTGGAAGGACACCGGCCTGGAGGGAGACCGCAGCGCCGCCATGTACTTCCTCCGGGATGAGGATTTCCGGCAGCTGCTGCGGGACAACGGCCTGCCGGAGGAGGATTACTTCCGTCCCGATGCACCTCAGGCGGTGGCGTGGGATATGCTGGACATCTGGCGCAGCACCGAGGGCAGTAAGTACAATAAGCTGTACCATTACCACCTGCTCAACGGCAGCAGCCTGCCCATCACCGGAACGGAGAGCAGCTATCAGCCCATGGATGGCTGGTTTACCGAGGGAGACCGCATCACACGGGACGGTACGGAATATGTGCTGTACTATCCGGAGGACTATATAGACGATTACTATACCGCCCGCAGCGAGGGGGAGACCCCGGACGAGAGCCGGGCACAGGCGGTGCCGGCATCGGAGGCCGTCCTGACCCGGAGCTATACCGTGGGCGCTATTTTAAAGGAGGCTCCCGATTTCCTGGGTACCGGCGACCTGTATCTGCTGTACCCGTACAGTATGTATGAGGCCGTCACCGGGCAGGCTCCCGCCGCCGACGCCTTCTGGTTCCGGAGCAGCGACCACGCCGCCTCCTACGAGAGCATGGGGCAGATCCTGATGGAGCTGGGCAACAGCCGCTCTGAGCTGCAGGATCTGGCCGCCAACGGCGAGAACCAGCGGGCCATGGTGACGGTGGTGAACGTGTTTTCCTACGGCTTCATCATCCTCATCTCCCTGATCTCCATGACCAATGTGTTCAACACCATCTCTACCTCCATCGCTCTGCGCCGCCGGGAGTTCGCCATGCTGCGGTCCGTGGGACTGACCCAGCGGGGCTTTGCCCGGATGATGGACTACGAGTGCATCATCTACGGCGCACGGGCGCTGCTGTGGGGACTGCCGGCATCGGTGCTGGTGACCTATGGCATCTATCGCAGCGTGGCCCAGAGCATCGCCGCCCGGTTTTACATCCCGTGGTACAGCGTGGCCATCGCCGTGGGCAGCGTGTTCGTGGTGGTGTTCGCCACCATGCTCTACGCCACCCGGAAGATCCGCAGCGAAAACCCCATCGAGGCGCTGAAGCAGGAGAACCTGTAAGCCCCGTCTCGCAAGCCGAAGAAACAGCAGCCCCGGCAGAACTGCCGGGGCTGCTGTGCTTCTGACACTCGTGATCGCCGCCTGCGCCCTGCGGCGAAGATGGGGATTGACAGGCGGCGGCCGGGAGGCTATCATGAGGACAGAAAGAAAAAGGAGGGCCGCCATGTCACAGGTCACCAAGCGGGCGCTGGAGGCGTCGCTGAAGCATCTGCTGCTGCAAAAGCCGCTGAACAAGATCACCATCAATGATATTGCGGAGGACTGCGGCATCAACCGCATGACCTTTTACTACCATTTCAAGGATATCTACGATCTGGTGGAGTGGAGCTGTCAGGAGGATGCCAGCCGGGCGCTGGCGGGGAAAAAGACCTACGAGACGTGGCAGCAGGGGCTTTTGCAGATCTTTCAGGCGGTGCTGGACAACAAGCCCTTCATCCTGAACGTCTATCGCTCCGTCAGCCGGGAGCAGGTGGAGAACTACCTCTACCGGATCACCTACGACTTGCTGGAGGGCGTGGTGGAGGAGAAAGCTCAGGGGATGTCCGTGCGGCAGGAGGACAAGGAGCTCATCGCCACCCTCTATAAGTACCTGTTCGTGGGACTGATGCTGGACTGGATCAAGGGGGACATGAAGGGCGACCCACAGGTCATGGTGCAGAAGCTGGAGCTGGTGATCCACGGCAGCGTGGCAGCGGCCCTGAATCGGATGCGGACGGACAAGCCTGCATCAAACGGGGCAGAATGATAAAAAACTGAACACCTCCCATCCCGGTGATAAAAAACTTATCACCGGGTTTTTTCTGTTTATTGAACAAATTGCGCCCAAGGTGTATGTTTTCATCATCAGAGGAAAACATACCAGCGAGACGCCGCCGACCTCCCGTGTGCGTGCTGAGAAGGGGACGGGGCGGCGCAGCGGTCAACAGAAAGGAGCGCATTTTTATGTATTATTCCAGCGGTAACTATGAGGCCTTTGCCCATCCCAGAAAGCCGGAGGGCGTGGACAACAAATCCGCCTACATCGTGGGCAGCGGTCTGGCGGCGCTGACTGCCGCCTGCTATCTGGTGCGTGACGGCCAGATGAAGGGCGAGCGGGTCCACATTCTGGAGAAGGGTCCCACTGCCGGCGGCGCCTGCGACGGCTGGAGGTTCGAGAACATCGGCTACGTCATGCGGGGCGGTCGTGAGATGGACAACCACTTCGAGGTCATGTGGGATCTGTTCCACTCCATCCCCTCCATTGAGACGGAGGGCGTCAGCGTGCTGGACGAGTACTACTGGCTCAACAAGGCCGACCCCAACTATTCCCTGTGCCGGGCCACGGTGAACCGTGGCGAAGATGCCCATACCGACGGCAAGTTCGATATCTCCGACAAGGGCGCCATGGAGATCATGAAGCTGTTCTTCACCCCCAACGAGGAGCTGCAGGACAAGCGCATCAGCGACTTCTTCGATGACGAGGTGTTCGGCAGCAACTTCTGGCTGTACTGGCGCACCATGTTCGCCTTCGAAAACTGGCACAGTGCTCTGGAGATGAAGCTCTATATCCAGCGCTATATCCATCACATCGGCGGTCTGCCCGACTTCACCGCCCTGCGCTTTACCAAATACAACCAGTATGAGTCCATGATCCTGCCCATGGTGAAGTATCTGGAGGGCTTCGGCGTCCAGTTCCACTTCGGCGTGCAGGTGACCAACGTGGAGTTTGACTGCACCACCCATCGGAAGGTGGCCAAGCGCATCGACGTCCTCCGGGACGGCAAAAGCGAGGCCATCGATCTGACGGAGAACGATCTGGTGTTCATCACCAACGGCGGCTGCGTAGAGAACTCCTCCATGGGCAGCCAGAACACACCCGCCCCCTACAACACCGAGATCAAGGAGGGCGGCGGCTGGGATATGTGGCGCAAGATCGCCGCTCAGGATCCCTCCTTCGGCCATCCGGACAAGTTCTGCTATGATCCGGAGCAGACCAACTGGATGAGCGCCACGGTGGAGACGCTGGATCAGCGCATCATCCCCTATATCAAGAACATCTGCAAGCGGGACCCCTTCACCGGCAAGGTGGTCACCGGCGGTATCGTCACCGTGAAGGACTCCAGCTGGCTCATGAGCTGGACCATCAACCGCCAGCCTCAGTTCCGCCAGCAGCCCAAGGATCACTGCCTGGTGTGGGTGTATGCCCTGTTCACCGACAAGCCCGGCGACTACGTGAAAAAGCCCATGCGGGAGTGTACCGGTAAGGAGATCTGCATGGAGTGGCTGTATCACATCGGCGTGCCGGAGAGCGAGATCGAGGACATGGCCGCCAATAGCGCCAACACCGTCCCTGTGATGATGCCCTATATCGACGCCTTCTTCATGCCCCGTGCCTACGGCGATCGGCCCAAGGTCGTACCCGACGGCGCTGTGAACTTCGCCTTCCTGGGCCAGTTTGCCGAGACGCCCCGTGACACCATCTTCACCACGGAGTACTCCATGCGGACCGGTATGGAGGCCGTGTATACCCTGCTGAACGTGGATCGTGGCGTGCCGGAGGTCTGGGGCAGCGTATATGATGTCCGGGATCTGCTGGATGCCACCGTGAAGCTGCGGGACGGCAAGAAACCCATCGATATGGAGCTGAATCTGGTGGAAAAGATGGCCCTGAAGAAGGTCCTCAGCAAGATCCACGGCACCGATATCGAGAAGCTGCTGAAGGAGTATCAGGTCATCTGAGGCCCGTTGGGCCGGCTGCTGCGGCAGTCGATGACCTTCTGAAAACAGAAAAAGGAGAGGCCATGTCACAGCCCTATAAGGCGGTAATTTCAAAATACGGAAAGTGACATTCGCAAAGGCAAGCAATAAGACTCTGGCTCACAAGGCCGGAGCCTTATTGTTTTCTGCCTGTCATATATCGCATCTTTGTGCCTCGGCAGCTTTCTGAGTATCATGAAAACGTCAGGAGGTGTCGGACAATGAGAGAACAGAACTATCACATTCCATGAACGTACCTTCCTTCCTGTGACTTGGAAGGCAGGGGAATTTGACCATCGGGTAAAATGCTTGGGTAGAATGGGCGAACCGATATCCTTTGGAAAAGCCACATCGCTGCAGCCTTCCCCTGTTAAAACAGCTCCCGGCAGGCCCCGTGGACCAGCAGGGAGAGGACCTGCGGATACAGCTGACCGATCTGATCCTGGTGGGTGACCGTCAGGATCAGGCCCCGGACGGCGGCGGCCAGAGCGGTGCCGCCACGGGGACACAGGCCGCTCTCCTCCGGCAGCGCCCGGATGTGTCCCTCATCGTCATGGTAGTGGGTGGAGAGGATGTCCTGCGGCAGACGGCGCAGCAGGAACTCGGCGTCGTTTTCCATGAACACCAGCGCCCGTGTCTCCGACAGCCAGCGGCAGGCCGCCAGAATGGCCGCCGCCGCACGCTCTGCCGGGGGCAGGGCGGCGTTTCCCTGTAAGGAGTGCTGAGCCGCGGCGAAGCCCTCGGTGTGGATATCCTCCAGCACCACGAAAAAGAGAAACTCCTTGGAGTCAAAGAATTTGTAGGCGGTAAAAATAACGGATCCCCATTTTGTTTTCGGCATAGAACGGCCCTCCTGCGTTCATGGGAGCTGCTCTCAGATCCCGGAGCGCAAAAAAGAAATGCCCCTTCGCCGTCCGACATGGGCAGAGTGACATTTATGATCTCACATTCTCTATGGGATACCCGGTCAGGTCCGCCGGATATATTTTCTGTTATAGATCCATCTGGCAAGTGGTTTTTCCGGAGGTTTTTTCGGTCGAGAGGAGGAAGATTTCGACTTGACGCAGGGTAACTTTTGTATTATGGTGTACTTACCATCCATGAACAAGGGCAAACACGGTTTTGCCGGGCAGAAATCCGCCCATACTGCGTCGATCCCCTTGACCAAAGTATGCTCTGCGGGTCTTTCCTTGTCTGGCCATATTTCTGCTCCGGCAAAACTGCAAGGCACCTGCCAACGATGGATCTTCGAGTGATTTTTGTTTTTTGAGATGCAGACGGCGCCCGCCAAGACGAAAAGGACAAAAAGCGCCGGAAAGACACGCTGCCAGGCGTGATTGCCCTCGTCCATCGATGGTACCGGAAGTGGTACCAAAAATGGACATTTACAGGACAAAATTCCTGTCAGCGATCGGTGAGAAAAGTGTCCGGTTCGTGTCAGAAATCGGCCAGATCGGGGGAGACCTTGTTGTGACCGTTTCACCGCACCTGCTGCCAAGAGCATTTCGGCAGCAGAGGACATTTCAGCAGTGAAGGATATTTTTAGTAAGGAGGATTTTCCATGCCTACCATCAAAACCGGCATCCGCTTCTCCAAAAAGCAGCCGCTGAGCGAGCAGGAGCTGCGGCAGCTTCACGCCTACTGGCGTGCCGCCAACTATCTGACGGCCTGCCAGCTGTATCTGATGGATAACCCCCTTCTGGAGCGCCCGCTGGTCAAAAGCGACCTCAAGCAGACCATCGTGGGACACTGGGGGACCTGCCCCGGCCAGAACTTCATCTATACCCATCTGGATCGGGTCATCAAGCGCAACGATCTGGATATGATCTATCTCTCCGGTCCCGGCCACGGCGGCAACGCCATGGTGGCGCAGGACTGGCTGGACGGCAGCTATACCGATGTCTATCCCAACATCACCCGAGACAAGGAGGGGATGCAGAAACTCTTCAAGCGTTTCTCCTTCCCCGGCGGCATCCCCAGCCATGTGGCGCCGGAGACCCCCGGCTCCATCCATGAGGGCGGCGAACTGGGCTACTCGTTGGCCCACGCCTTCGGCGCCGTGGCGGATAACCCCGATCTGATCGCTGCCTGTGTGGTGGGCGACGGCGAGGCGGAGACCGGCCCGCTGGCCACCTCGTGGCACGGCAACAAATTCGTCAACCCCATCACCGACGGCGCTGTGCTGCCCATTCTGCACCTCAACGGCTTCAAGATCGCCAACCCCACCATCTTCTCCCGCATGAGTCACGAGGAGGTGGAGTGCTTCTTCCGTGGCTGCGGCTGGGAGCCGTACTTTGTGGAGGGCGACGATCCCATGGTCATGCACCAGCAGATGGCGGCGGCGCTGGACCGGGCCATCCGGGAGATCAAGCGCATCCAGCGGGAGGCCCGCAAGACCGGCGAGGCCAAGCGGCCCCGCTGGCCCATGATCGTGCTGCGCACCCCCAAGGGCTGGAGCGGCCCCAAGGAGGTGGACGGGCTGCCGGTGGAGAACTGCTGGCGAGCCCATCAGGTGCCTATCTCCATGGGGACAGACACCGACCGGCACCTCGCCCAGCTGGAGGCGTGGCTGCGCTCTTATAAGCCGGAGGAGCTCTTTAACCCCGACGGTACGCCGGTGGAGCTCATCGCCTCCTTCCCGCCCACGGGCCGCCGCCGCATGGGCGCTAATCCCCACGCCAACGGCGGACTGCTGCTGCGTGACCTGCGGACCCCCGATTTCCGGGGCTACGCCGTGGATGTCAAGGCCCCCGGCGCCGTGGAGGCGCAGGATATGTATGTGCTGGGTACCTACGTCCGGGACGTGATGAAGCTGAACATGGAGTCCCGCAACTTCCGCATCTTCGCCCCCGACGAGACGGCCTCCAACCGCTTGCAGGCGGTGTTCGAGGTGACGGGCCGCCGCTTCCTGGACCAGCAGATCCCCGGCATCGACGACCATCTGGACCCGGACGGCCGGGTCATGGACTCCATGCTCTCCGAGCATTTCTGCGAGGGCTTTTTGGAGGGCTACCTCCTGACGGGCCGTCACGGCTTCTTCGACAGCTATGAGGCTTTCATCCGCATCGTGGACTCCATGTTCGCCCAGCACGCCAAGTGGCTGAAGATGTGCAGCGAGCTGCCGTGGCGGCAGGATATCGCCTCGCTGAACTATATTCTGGCCTCCAACGTCTGGCAGCAGGACCACAACGGCTTTACCCATCAGGACCCCGGCTTTTTGGATCACGTGGCCAACAAGAAGGCCGACGTGGTGCGGATGTATCTGCCGCCGGATGCCAACTGCCTGCTGTCCTGCTTCGACCACTGCATCCGCAGCCGAAATTACGTCAATGTCATTGTGGCCAGCAAGCACCCCCGGCCCCAGTGGCTGACCATGGAGCAGGCGGTGAAGCACTGCACCCAGGGGATCGGCATCTGGAGCTGGGCCTCCAACGATCAGGGGCAGGAGGCGGATGTGGTCATGGCCTGCTGCGGCGATACGCCTACGCTGGAGACGCTGGCCGCCGTGAGCATCCTGCGTCAGGAGCTGCCGGAGCTGAAGATCCGTGTGGTGAACGTGGTGGATCTGATGAAGCTGCAGCCCCACACCGAGCACCCCCACGGTCTGACGGATGAGGAGTACGACGGCCTGTTCACCAAGGATAAGCCCATCATCTTTGCCTATCACGGCTACCCCACGCTGGTGCATGAGCTGACCTACCGCCGCCACAACCGGAACCTCCATGTGCGGGGCTACAAGGAGGAGGGAACCATCACCACCCCCTTCGATATGCGTGTTCTCAACGACATTGACCGCTTCGATCTGGTCATCGATACGGTCCGTCGGCTGCCCCAGTTGGGCAACCGGGGGGCGTATCTGGTGCAGAAGATGCAGGATAAGCTGGTGGAGCATCGTCAGTATATCCGGGACAACGGCGTGGATCTGCCGGAGGTCCGCAACTGGAAGTGGGACAGCAGTCTGAACGCTGCCGAATAAGGTTTGCAAAGAAATAACCGCCGGAGGCGGTGCGCCCTATGACGCACCGCCTCCGGCGGTTTGGCTGACGGGAGAAGGAGTATCCTGCGATACTTGCCGGGCTGCGGGGAGCGGCACCATGAAGCCGGCCGCAGCGATCTCCATTTCCGCTCCGTGAATACGGCGGTTCCCACAGGCACGTCTGAAAGAAGCAACAGAAAGATCCACCGTAATTCTATCAGAATTACGGCGGATCTTATGGTGGACCTGATGGGATTCGAACCCACGACCTCTCGGATGCGAACCGAACGCTCTCCCAGCTGAGCTACAAGCCCGGATATGAAGTTGCAGAGCCATAATATATGGAGCGGATGCTCCGCTCCATATATTATACACACTTCTTTATAAAATGCAACCATTTTCTCTCCGGCGGCGCAAAAAATTGCCCCTGCCGATGGAAAACGCCGTCCGGCGGGCCTTATTCCGCCGCCGGGATACGGATATACGACACCGGCTGACCCTCCCGGAAGGTCACCTGAAAGCCCTGACCGGGGGAGACGGAGTAGTCATAGCGCCCGCCGCCGAACCAGGCCATCATCAGCCCCGCCGTGACACCGCCGTGGATGACGCAGACGGCGTCCTCCGGCCTCTGCACCACCGGGGCGATGGCCGCAAGGCTGCGCCGCAGCACCTGCGGGGCGCTCTCCCCGTGGGGGCAGGGGTTGTGCTCTACGTCGGTGATCCACGCCTGATAGGCCGGGGTGTCCTTCAGCTCCTCGTAGCTCTTCATCTCGAAGTCGCCGAAGTCCATCTCCCGCAGGCCCGGAAGCCGGGTGTGGGGTACGTTGCCATAGATGGCCGCCAGCGTCTGCTCCGTCCGCAGCATCCCGCTGGTATAGTAGCGCTGGGCCGTGGGATAGTCCCCGGCCCGGCGGTGCAGCTCCGACAGAGACTCCGGCAGGGCGGGGATATCCGCCGCCCCGTAATACAGGTTCCGCAGGCTGCCCTCCGTCTGGGCATGGCGCAGCAGGGTCAGCTTCATTTCAGCACCTCCGTCAGTCCGCAAAATACCCGGCGCACGCTGCCGGCCTGCTGGGCCAGCCGCCGCAGCAGACGGCCATGGCGCTCCCGCCAGGCCCGCTCTCCGGCATCCATGGGGACCACGCCGCTGCCGATCTCCCGTGCGATGACCACCTCCGCCGCCGTCAGCAGGGGGAGATAGGACTCGGTGTCCTCCTGCCGCCGGGTCAGCTCCTCCAGATGGATATAGCACCGGGCGCCCAGCGCCGGCTCACCTGCCGCCAGATCGCAGATATCCCCCGGCGTCAGGCCGTACTCCCGTGCTGCCAGTGTCAGCTTTCCCTGATATGCTCCGCCGATGATCAAGTCCATATCCTCACCTCACCAAAGTCCATACGGCGGCTCCCGCCAGCTCACCCAGTGTCAGGGCAAAGCCGGAGATGTCACCGTTCATGCCGTCCAGCTGCCGGAAGCCGTACCATACCGCCAGCCCGTAGCCCGCTGCTGCCGCCAAGGGGGCGAAGCTGCGGTCCGTGACCAGCGGTACGGCGATCGCCGCCGCCAGCAGCACCGCCAGCGCCGCGGCATAGCCGCCGTGGCGGCCCATGGCGGCGTATTGGCTGGTACCCATGGGCCGCAGCTTCAGTACCGCCAGTCCCGCACAGGCCCGTGTGGCCACCGGGATCAGCAGCAGCCCCCACAGGCTTTCGTCGGCGCTGCCGGAGAGGAATACGCTCCACTGGCACAGGGCCAGCAGCACCATGCCGATGACGGCGAAGGCTCCGCAATGGGAGTCCTTCAGGATGCGCTGGCGGGTGGCCAGCTCCCGGCGGGACAGCACGGCGTCGCATACGTCCATGTAGCCGTCCAAGTGCATGAAGCCCGTCACCAGCCACGGGAGCGCCGCCATGAGGAAGGCGTACAGCCCGCCGATGGCGGCATGGCGCAGCAGCAGATACAGGCCCAGCCAGATGCCGCCCACTGCCAGTCCCACCAGCGGCAGACACACCAGCATTTTCTCACGAGCCTTCTCGTTCCACCGCCGCAGGGGGCAGGGGATCGCCAAAAACATCCCCCAGGCCATGGAAAACCCGTCCAGCCACTCACTCAAAGCGCCACGCTCCTTTCCACAGGCGGGGCAGTCCCGCCGTCAGCTCACATACCACGTCAAATTCCGCCGCCAGCCTGCGGCAGATCTCCGCAAGGCCCCGGCGGTATGTCTCCGTCCACGTTTCGTAGGTCACGCCGTCCCGCCACAGCTCGTCGCAGACGCAGACAAAGTGGGCCGGGTGACGGCTGATGACCAGCAGCTCCTCCGCCGTGCGTCGGGGGGCTTCTCCGTCCGGCTCCGGGGCGGAGAACATCTGGCAGGCCAGACACGCCGTAATGCTGTCGAAAAGCACCGTCCCCGCCGGGGACACCCGCACCAGTGCCTCCGGCAGCTGCCGGCCCTGCTCAATGGTCTCAAAGCCCCAGCCGTCCCGCTCCGCCAGATGCCGCCGGACGATGGCACGGTCCTCTCCGTCTCTGGGCTCCAGCGTGGCCCAGTAGTACATGGGCGCCCCGGCGGAGAGCCGCCGGGCCATATGCTGGCCCATCATGCTCTTGCCGCTTTTGCTGCCGCCTAACAGAAGGATCCTCATGGCGTCACCGTAAAGCTGTCCTGCGCCCGGATAGGGGCCAGGTAGTCGTCCTCAATAGCGGCCTCCGGGAAGGTGGCCATACCGTCCATGATGGCGCAGGCGGCCCGCAAGATCTGAAACATCACCGGGCAGCCGCTGCCCTCGCCCAGCCGCATCCCCAGCAGCAGACAGGGCTCTTGCCCCAGTTCCTGTGCGGCGATGCGGTAGCCGATCTCATAGGAGGCGTGGGAGAGGAACAGATACTCTCCCGCAGCGGGGCAGAGACGCACCGCCGTCAGCGCCGCCACGATGGAGATGTAGCCGTCCACCACCGCCGGGACATGGTTCTGGGCGCAGCCCAGAAAGGCCCCCGTCATGGCGGCCAGATCCAGCCCGCCCACGGCGGCCAGTACCCCCACCGGGTCGGCGGGGTCGGGGCGATGCAGGGCCAGCGCCCGGTCGATGACCTGTTTTTTCTTTTCAAAGGCCGCATCCGTCAGCCCGCCGCCCCGACCGGTGACGGCCTGCGCCGGGGCGTGGGTCAGGGCTGCCAGCACCGCCGCCGAGGTGGTGGTGTTGCCGATGCCCATTTCCCCGATGCCCAGCGCCTGCACGCCGTCAGCGGCGGCCTGCGCCGCCAGCCCCATGCCGGTCTCCAACGCCTGAAGGGCCTGCTGCCGGGTCATGGCGGGTTCTCTGGCAATGTTGCCGGTAGAGCGGCGCACCTTCCGGTCCAGCACGCCGGGGATGGGGCGATCCGTGTCGATGCCCATGTCCGCTACCACCACCTCGTTGCCGAAGTAATAGGCCAGCGCCGACATTCCTGTCTTGTGGCGGGTCATGTTGATGACCTGCGAAAGAGTCACGGAGGTGGGGGCGGAGGAGATGCCCTCCGCCGTGACGCCGTTATCCGCCGCCAGCACCAGCACCCGGCACTTCTCGATATGGGGGCGCACCTGTCCGGTGATGCCCGCCAGCCGGATGGAGTAGTCCTCCAGCTTGCCCAGACTGCCGGGGGGCTTGGCCAGCTCCGCCTGACGGCGGCGGGCGGCGTCCATGATCTCCCGATCCGGGACGGTGACGGCCCCGCAGTACTGCTTCAATTCCTGATCTGTCATAGGTCACTCCTCGCTGAGATAGCCCTGCTGCGCCAGCCATGCAAGGGACGGGGCGCAGTCCTGATTTTCGATGGTCCATGTGGACGCCGGACACTGCTCCAGCAGCGCCGCCAGTATCTGCTGCATAGGGATGCTGCCTTCTCCCAGACTGCTGTGGAGATCCCAATCCCCTAAATTGTTGTGCAGGTGTACATGCCGCAGGTAGGGGGCCATGGGGGCGATCCACTCCATGGGAGGTGTCCGGCTGGCGCAGGTATTGGCGTGGCCTACATCCAGACACAGACCCAGCCGGGGATCATCCACCTGACGGACGATGTCCGTCATCAGCTGCGGCGTCTCGTCCATGACGTTTTCCAGCGCCAGCACCATATCCTCCGGGACCTCCGGCAGGAACTCCCGCCAGAAGGCCACGGACTGCTCCGTGAACCACTCCGGAAAGTACACCAGCGGGATATAGCCGCTGTGGATCACCAGACGGCGGATGCCCAGCTGCCGGGCGGCGGACAAAGCCTGACGATAGCGCCGGGCCGTCACCTCCCGCACCAGCGGGTCCACGGCACAGGGAGCCAGCTCCGCAAACGGGGCGTGGAGCCAGAAATGGTCGATGCCTGCCATCTTCTCCCGAACCGCCGGAAGGGTGGCGGGGTCGTCCAGCATGGGGGCGTAGCAGAAGTCCGTGACCTCCAGCCCCAGTCCCCATTTCCGGGCCAGCTCCGGGGCGTGGCTGTCCATGCCGGAGAGGTGTAAGCGCTGTCTGATGTCCATAGGGTCCCTCCTGTTTTTTTACTCACTTTCGCCATTATACACTATCTCCGCCGCATTTTCCAGTGGGTACGGCAGGGAAGTGCGCCGAAAAACCCCCGTCTGCGTGGCAGACGGGGGTTGGGGATCGCTTTATCAATACTGAGACAGCTGGGACTCCAGCGCCGGATTGGCCACCGTCCACTGGTAATCCTCCAGTCCGGTGTCTACCTCCGTCCACAGCAGCCATGTGGCCATGTCGGCGGTGCCAACCTGCCCCTCGCCGGGGCCCTGATGGGTCAGCGTCACCACGGCGGCGTGGTCCGCCTTCAGGGACACGGACTCGATGCCCACCTCCACGGAGCCGGAACTCACCGACTCCTGCACCAGCACCAGCGCATGGTCCTTGAAGAATGCATCGTCGTAGGCGGACAACTCCGGGTAGTCCGGCAGCTGGGCCGCCGAGGTGACGTACAGGGCGGAACTGACGTTGCCGTTATAGGTCAGCCGCAGCCGGTCCACCTGCCCCGGCACGTAGGAGCCGTCCTCCCGGACGGTGCCGTCGCCGGTGTCGCCCACGGTCTGGGTGCCGCCGGGGGCGGCGGTGGGGGTGTCCGTCTTGGCGGGGGTATCGGGCTCATTGTTCTTTGTACCGCAAGCCGCTGCCACGATGCACAGGGCCGCAGCCAGCGCCAGCGCCAACAGTCGTTTGCATTTCATGGGTTCTGCCTCCTTTCGCAGGGAACGGGTCACTTCTGCTCACTTTCCTCCGGGTCGCGATCCGGCTGGGCTTCCTCCGGGGACTTTTCCTCCGGGGTCTGCGGCTCCTCCGGGGACGGCACCGGCTCGGATACGATGTGGATGTGCTTGGCAGGGGCCTCGATGACCTCCGGGGAGGAGGGACGGAACAGGGGCTGCTTCTCCTCACGGGTAGCGCCGTAGTTGTCCACCGTCTCCGGGTCACGGCCCTCGATGATAGCCATCATCTCCTGACCGGTGATGGTCTCCTTCTTCAGCAGATAGGCGGCGATCTTGTCCAGCAGCTCCCGGTTCTCCTCCAGCATCCGTCTGGCATCCTCATGGCACTGACGGATGATGGCGATGACGGCACGATCTGCGGCGGCGTAGGTCTCCTGAGCGCAGCTCATGGAGTACGTGCCGTCCAGATACTGGTTCTGTACGCTGCCCAGCGCCATCATGTCGAACTCCTCGCACATACCGAACCGGGCCACCAGATTCCGGGCCATCTCCGTGGCCCGCTCGATGTCGTTGGCGGCGCCGGAGGTCATGGTGTGGCACACCACCTCCTCGCTGGACCGGCCGGCCAGCAGCGTGCGGATCTCCGCCAGAATGTCCTCACGGGACATGAGGAACTTCTCCTCCTCCGGCAGGTGCAGGGTATAGCCCAGAGCGCCCTGCGTATGGGGGACGATGGTGATCTTGCTGACGGGCTGGGCGTTTTTCTGCTTGGCCGCCACCAGCGCATGGCCCACCTCGTGATAGGCGATGATGCGCTTTTCCTCGTCGGTGATGACGGTACCCTTCTTCTCGGAGCCGGCAATGACGGTCTCGAAGGCCGCCAGCAGGTCATTCTGATTCACGGCGCTGCGGCCCAGCCGCACGGCCCGCAGGGCCGCCTCGTTGACAAGGTTCGCCAGATCTGCGCCCACGCAGCCGGCGGTGGCCTGAGCGATCTTCTCCAGATTCACGTCCTCGGCCAGATGGATGTTCCGGGTGTGGACCTGCAGGGTGGCCAGACGGCCCGCCAGATTGGGGCGATCCACGGTGATGCGCCGATCGAAGCGACCGGGGCGCAGCAGGGCCTTATCCAGCACCTCCGGGCGGTTGGTGGCGCCCAGAACGATGATGCCCTTGCCGGGATCGAAGCCGTCCAGCTCCGCCAGCAGCTGGTTCAGGGTCTGCTCCCGCTCGTCGTTGCCGCCGCCGAAGCGGCCGCCGTCACGGGATTTGCCGATGGTGTCGATCTCGTCGATGAAGATGATGCAGGGAGCCACCTTGGCGGCCTCCTTGAACAGGTCACGGACACGGGAGGCGCCCACGCCCACGAACATCTCCACAAAGTCCGAGCCGGAGATGGAGAAGAAGGGGACGTTGGCCTCGCCGGCCACGGCCTTGGCCAGCAAAGTCTTGCCGGTACCGGGAGAGCCCACCAGCAGAGCGCCCTTGGGCAGTCTTGCGCCGATGGCCGTGTACTTCTGGGGGTTGTGGAGGAAGTCGATGATCTCCTCCAGCGACTCCTTGGCCTCGTCCTGACCGGCCACGTCCTTGAAGGTGACGCCGGTGGACTTTTCCATATACACCTTGGCATTGGACTTGCCCACGCTGCCGATGCCGCCGATGCCGCCGTTTTTGGCCATGATCCGCATCACCAGCATGAACAGGGCCGCCAAGACGATCACAGGAAGGACATAGGTGATCATGAACTCCAGAATGGGGCTCATCTGCGTCTGGACGGGGCTGGTGTACTTGACGTTGTGCTCCTCCAGCAGAGGCAGGAGACTGGCGTCATTGAGAGCGGTGGTATACAGGATCAGAGGCGTTTTCTCGCTCTGGGTATAGCTCTTGGGTTCCTTGTTCTTATCGGTGGCCTCCTCGGTGTAGACGTAGCCGTCCACGGGGGTGGCATACAGGACGCCGTTCTCGATCTTCAGCTCCGCCACCTGATCCTCCTGAATGAGGTCGATGAGCTGGCTGTACGGGATCTCATGGCTGCTGGCCCGCTTGGTGAGATTGTTGCTGTAAGCGTTGATATAGTTGAACACCACCGTCAGCACCAGCGCCCAGATGATGAGGGTCACCACCCCCCGCATATTGCGGTTGCGGTTCTGGTTATTTTTCTGGTCTTTCTTGTTGTTGGGATCCATGTCGGTCTCCTTCCATGCAGCCCCGCCGGGCGGGGCGCAGAAGTGCTTTAATTTTCGTGTAGTATATCACAATTCAGGTATCTTCACAAGGCAAGCGGCTGGAATTTTCCTGTAAAATTTCTATGAATGGCGCTTTATCTCCCGGCCAGAGTATGGTATACTGAAACCAATTATGTATGCATTGCGAGGAAAATTCCTATGAGAGACAACGAACAGAGACGGCCGGAGGCAGAGGCGGACGGCATCATCGAGGGCCGCAACGCCGTGATCGAGGCCCTGCGGGCCGGAACGACCATGGATAAGATCTATCTGGCCAAGGGGGAGACGGACAAGACCTTGGGCCACATCGCCTCCAAGGCACGGGCCCAGGGCATCGTGGTGGTGGAGGCCGACCGGCGGAAGCTGGACGGCATGAGCCGCACCCACGCCCATCAGGGGGTCATTGCGCTGGCCGCCGTGCGGGAGTATGTGACGGTGCAGAGCCTGCTGGACGCTGCCGCCGCCAAGGGGGAGCCGCCGCTGCTGGTGGTCTGCGATGAGATTTCCGACCCCCACAATTTGGGGGCCATCCTCCGCACCGCCGAGTGCGCCGGAGCCCACGGGGTCATCATCCCCAAGCGCCGCAGCGCCGGTCTGACGGCCATTGTGGCCAAGACCTCCGCCGGGGCCGTCAGCTATATGCCGGTGGCACGGGTGGCCAATATCCCGTCCCTGCTGAAGGATCTGAAAAAGCAAGGCATCTGGGTGTTCGGCACTGCCGCCGAGGGAACGACCCGGCTCTATGACGCCGATCTCAAGGGCCCGGCGGCCATTGTCATCGGCTCCGAGGGCGACGGCATGAGCCGGCTGGTGGCGGAGAACTGCGACTTTCTGGTGAGCATCCCCATGCGGGGGAGGATCTCTTCCCTGAACGCATCGGCGGCGGCTGCCATCCTGCTGTATGAGGCGGTGCGGCAGCGCACCGTGTAAGGACCCGGAGCATCTAAAAGAGAGGTACCATGGAACACCGAGAGGATCACAACGAAATACCGGAGTTTACCCTGGAGGATATTCTGGCGGAGTTCGGCAGCGGCAGCGACCTGTACCGGACGGAGGATCTGCCTGCGGAGGAAAACTCCCCGGAGACTGCTCCGGCAGAAGCCCCTGCTCAGCAGGAAGCTCCCGCAGAGCCGGAGCCCCACGCTGAACCGGAGACCTCTGCTGTGGCGGAGCTCCCCGGGAAGCCGGAGGGACTGCGGTTCACACCCGGCGCCGACCCGGTGGATATGGATTTCCCGGCGGAGGTGCTGGAGGAGGTATTTTCCTCCGGCGGCCCGCTGCTGCCGGAGGAGGACCAGCCGCCCGAGACACAGATCATCCACTTCCCGCACCAACCGGTATCGGAGGAGGAGGGGAAACCGGCGGCGGAGACCACTGCCACGGAAGCATCTTCGGAGGAGAACGCCCCGGAGGAGGAACCGGCGGAGGAGCCGCAGGAAACGCCGGAACCGCAGGAGGCACCTAAAGTCTCCTTGGAGCAGATCATGAACGACACCGTCTCCTCCGTGCTGGAGGAGCAGGAGGACGGCATTCTGGAGGAGCGTCCGCCCCTGCGGGAGGTGCTGCGGCACTGGTGGGAGAAGCTGACAAGGCCCCGCAGCGCCGCCCCCATCCCGCAGGATACGGAGACCCTGTGGGAGCAGCCGCAGGAGCCTCAGCCGGAGCCGGAACCCGATCCGGAGCCGGATATGGACGTGGCCGTCCGGGCCGAGAAGCGCCGCTGCGCCCGCTTAAAACGCCAGTGCTGGTGCGTACTGCCGGAGGCGGTGCTGCTGACGGTGCTGTCCGTGCTGGACGGGCTGGGGCTGTATATCCCCCGGCTGTGGGCGGCATTGCCCGTGCTGCGGGGGATCATCCCCGGCGGATCGCTGCTGCTGGCACTGGCCCTGTCGGGCCGGGTCTGGCGCAGCGCCCGTAAGCAGCTGTCCCAGCGCCGCATCACCTGCGAGGCGGCGGCGCTGCTGGCATCGCTGGTGTGTTTAGGGGACTGCGTCTACGCCGCCTTGGGCTACGGGGAGCAGCTGCCGCTGGCGGCCGTCCCGGTCATCTCCCTGCTGCTGTGTCTGTGGGGCCAGCTGCTGGCGGCCAAAGCCCGGCTCGCAGGCTTCCGGCTGGCCGATCTGGGGGGTGAGCCGCCCTACAACGTATCCGTGACCCCCGCCGGGGCCTGCAAGCAGCAGGGAACGGCGGAGGGCTTCTACCGGCTCTCCCACCAGCCGGATGTCTCCTATCGCTGGCAGATCATCCTGACACCGCTGGCGCTGGCCGCTGCCTCCATTCTGGCGGCGGTGGTGTGCTTCGGCGGGGAGGGGCAGCCGGTGCGGCCACTGTGGATCTGGTCGGCATTGCTGTCCGGCGGACTGCCGCTGGCTCTGCCGGTGGCGGGAACGCTGCCCCTGTCATCGCTGAACCGGCGTCTGAACCGCAGCGGCAGCGCCGTGGCGGGCTATGCCGGGGCCTCCGCCATCACCGCCGCCCGGCGGATGGTGGTGACGGATGACGACCTGTTCCCACCGGGAACGGTGAGCCTCAACGGACTGAAGCTGTACGGCGAGGAGATCGGCAAGGTGGTGTCCTATGCCGCCACGGCGGCACAGGCCGCCGGAAGCCAGCTGACGCCGCTGTTTGACCAGCTGCTGGCCAGCGAGGGCGGCACCCACCTGCATTTGGAGGACCTGCGTTTTTACGAGGACGGCGGCATCGGCGGTACTATCCGTGGGGAATCTGTCACCATGGGCAGCGCCTATTTCATGAAAAAGCACCATGTGTCCCTGCCCCGTGACCTGAAGCTCAAGACCGGCGTTTTTCTGGCGGTGGACGGTCAGCTCATCGCCATCTTTGCCATCAAATACCAGCCCTCCCGCAACGTGGAGTGGGCGCTGCGGGCCATGCGCCGCAACCGCATCACTCCGGTGCTGGCCACCCGCAGCGCCAACATCACTCCGGCGCTGCTGAAGCGGAAATTCCGGCTGGACGCCCGGCCCCTGTACCCGGATATCTCCACCCGTCTGGCCCTGTCGGAGCTGACGGAGGGCCGTGGCCGGCCCCACGCCATCATCTACCGGGACGGGCTGATGGCCTTTGCCGAAACGGTCATCGGCAGCCGCCGGATGCGGCGTGCCGTCCGGGACGGAACGGTGCTGTCGTGGCTGGGCGGGCTGTCGGGCCTGCTGCTGGCGTATTATTTCACCTCCGTTGGGGCCTTTGCCGCTCTGTCGGCCCTGAATTTCCTGTGCTTTTTGCTGCTGTGGCTGCTGACGGTGCTGCTGCTGGCAGGACTGGTGCGCCACTACTGATACCATTCCATACCCATGCCGGGAGAGCCGTTGAGCCTCCCGGCATTTTCCACAAAAAAGACGCTGAAAGTTGTATTTGTCAAGTGCAAAAAAATAGTATATACTTTTCTCATTGACTGGCTGCGCCGGACGGCGCATTCGCACCAAACGAAGGGAGAATACTGTATATGACTGCCAATGACATTCGCAACATCTGCCTGCTGGGTCACGGTGGCTCCGGCAAGACGACGCTGGCCGAGCAGATGCTCTTCATGACCAAGGGGACTGATCGTCTGGGCCGTACCGTCGACGGCAACACCGTCTGCGACTACGACGCCGAGGAGATCAAGCGCCAGATCTCTATTTCCCTGGCCTTTGCCCCGGTCAAATATAAGGGCGTCCGTATCAACGTCATGGACGCTCCCGGCAACTTTGATTTCTCCGGTGAGGCTGTTTCCGCCATCCGTGCCGCCGAGTGCGCCGTGCTGGTGGGCGCCGCCAAGGACGGCCTGTCCGTGGGTATGGAGCGCAGCTGGAAGCTGCTGGGCAAGAAGCCCCGCATGATCTTCGTCAATCGCACCGACGAGGACAACAGCGACTATCAGGCCTGTCTGGATGCTCTGAAGGGCAAGTTCGGCCAGTCCGTGGTTCCCATTGTGGCCCCGGTCATTGACGGCAACAAGAAGGTCACGGGCATCGTGGACCTGCTGCATAACACCGCTTATGAGGTCAAGGGCGGCAAGGCCGCTGCCTGCGCCATTCCCGCCGATATGGCCGACGAGGTGGAGACCCTGCGCTCCGAGCTGATGGAGGCCGCCGCCGGCTCTGACGAGGAGCTGATGGAGAAGTTCTTCGACACCATGGAGCTGTCCGCCGAGGACATGGCCCGCGGCCTGAAGCTGGGCGTCCGGGACGGCAGCGTTTGCCCGGTGCTGTGCGGCTCCGCCGTCACCGGTCTGGGCGTGGAGATGCTGATGCAGACCATTCTGGATCTGGTCCCCGTGGCCACGGATATGCCCGCCGAGACGGCGCAGGATGACGACGGCAACGACGTCGAGGTGGCCTGCGATCCCAACGGCCCCACCGCTGCCATCGTCTTTAAGACCATCTCCGATCAGTACGGCAAGTACTCCATGGTGAAGGTGCTCCGTGGCAGGATCACCAGCGATATGGCCCTGTATAACCCCGCCACCGGCAACACCGAGAAGCTGGGCCGCCTGTACATCATGAAGGGCAAGAAGGGCGAGGAGGTCAAGGAGATCTGCTGCGGCGACATCGGCGCCATCGGCAAGATGGATAAGGTCAAGACCGGCAACACCCTGTGCGACCCCAAGCACATCGTGCGTCTGTGCGGCATGGACTATGCCCAGCCCTGCTACAGCCGTGCCATCTCCCCCAAGACCAAGCAGGAGGTGGAGAAGCTGGGTACCGGCCTCAACAAGCTCAACGAGGAGGATCCCACCTTCCACGTGGTCAACAACGCCGAGACCCACCAGACCGTGATCTCCGGCGCCGGCGATATCCAGATCGACGTGCTGTGCTCCAAGCTCAAGACCCGCTTCGGCGTGGATGCCGAGCTGTCCGCTCCCAGAGTGGCTTACCGTGAGAAGATCCGCTCCACCGTCCGCAAGCAGGGCCGCTATAAGAAGCAGACCGGCGGCAGCGGCCAGTTCGGTGACGTGCATATCATCTTCGAGCCTCAGACCGAGCAGGAGGATATGATCTTCGCTGAGAACGTGTTCGGCGGCTCTGTGCCAAAGAACTACTTCCCCGCCGTGGAAAAGGGCCTGCGTGAGAGCTGCCTGCACGGCGTGCTGGCGGGCTATCCCGTGGTGTTCCTGAAGGCGACGCTGGTGGACGGCTCCTACCACCCGGTGGACTCCTCCGAGATCGCTTTCAAGCTGGCCGCCAATCTGGCCTTCAAGGCCGCTCTGCCGGAGGCCAAGCCCGTGCTGATGGAGCCCATCGGTGAACTGAAGGTCACGGTGCCTGACAACTACGTGGGCGACGTCATGGGTGACCTGAACAAGCGCCGGGGCCGTGTCATGGGCATGAACCCCACCGGCGACGGCGAGACCGTGCTGGAGGCCGAGGTTCCCATGGCCGAGATGATGAGCTACGCCATCGATCTGCGGTCCATGACCCAGTCCCGTGGTACTTTCACCTTCAACTTCGTCCGCTACGAGGATTGCCCCGCTGCGGCGCAGGAGAAGGCCATTGCCGAGGCCAAGGCTCTGGCCGATGCCGAGTAAAGCTGCTATAAAAATACGCCGGAGGACCCTCCTCCGGCGTATTTTCTCTGCCGCAAAAAAGTTCATGGAAAGTTTTTCTAAATGTTGCATTTGCAACTTATAATCCTCTGGATTCCGTGCTATACTTAGACCATCCCAAGGGGGAACGCCCCCGAAGAGTAAAAAACCATCAACGAATGATAAAAATATGGAGGTAATGATTATGAAGAAGTGGGTATGTCCTGTTTGCGGTTACGTTTACGAAGGCGAGAATCCCCCGGCCGAGTGTCCGGTGTGCCACGTCAGCGGTGACAAGTTCACCCTGCAGGCAGAGGAAAAGACCTGGGCCGCCGAGCACGTGGTGGGCGTAGGCAAGGTGTTCGGTGAGGATGTTCCCGCCGAGGTCCGTGAGGAGATCATCGCCGGTCTGCGTGCCAACTTCGAGGGCGAGTGCTCCGAGGTGGGTATGTATCTGGCCATGGCCCGTGTGGCTCATCGTGAGGGCTATCCCGAGATCGGTATGTACTGGGAGAAGGCCGGTCTGGAGGAGGCCGAGCACGCCGCCAAGTTCGCTGAGCTGCTGGGCGAGGTGGTCACCGATTCCACCCAGAAGAACCTGCAGATGCGTGTGGATGCCGAGAACGGCGCTACCGCCGGCAAGTTCGAGCTGGCCAAGCTGGCGAAGAAGTACAACCTGGATGCCATCCACGATACCGTCCACGAGATGGCCCGTGACGAGGCTCGGCACGGTAAGGCTTTCGAGGGCCTGCTGAAGCGGTACTTCGGCAAGTAATTTTACAGGGAATTTCAGAGGGGAAGCGGAAAAATCCGCTTCCCCTCTTTTCCTTAAATCGTTTATTTACCTAATTCCGCATGGTAGTTCTCTCGCGTATAGTCTCCCATTAGCTCCTCAGCATTCGGTGTTTCCGTTTCCCTGCGACGCTGTTTCTGCCTGCTGGTTCTCGTTCGATGTATTTTCCGTGTTCTGTCCCTGCGAATGATCTGTATTTTCCGCCTTGCCATTGCTGCAAGCCGCAAGGCTCAGGCACATTACCGCCGCCAAAAGCAGCGCAATCAGCTTTTTCATACGCTCTTTCCACTCGTTTCTTTTGAATACATGAAAAAATGGGACAGGATGTTCTCCTGTCCCATTTTGTTTGGTGCAGTTACTGCTCCTTGTGGTCGTCCTGGTTGCCGGAAACGGCATCCTTGGCCTTGCTGACCACATTCTCCACCATGTCGGGCTGGGTATTGGTATAGCTGCCATCCCGATACTGATCACCGCCGAAGGCCAGGATCAGCTGGAAAATGAAGGGCAGCAGCAGAAGGCCGATACCGAAGCCGACGCCCTGATTGAAGGCCTTGGCCCAGTCGATGTTCATCTTGATGACGAAATAGATGTTGTAGATGGGGATCAGCAGCAGAAGGAACTTCCAGCCGTTGCCGTACAGCTCCTGACACAGCACATAGGTGTTGTAGAAGGGGACGATGCCCTCCCAGCCCTGACGGCCCATCTTCTTGAAGATCATCCACTCCGCCACCAGCGTCAGGATGCCGATAATCAGTTCCAAAATCATACCATACTCTCTCCTTTTGTTTTTTTGCAGAGCGCACAAAATACACCGTACGCCCCTTCCTCGAGTATATCAGATTTTTTGCAAAAATCAACCGATTTCTTGAAAAACCGGCAAAAATTTCACTGCTCGCTCTGGGCCTGACAGAACTGCCGCCCAGCGTGGTCGATGGTGTAGTTCTCCCGATAGATCAGCTGGCTGATGGGCAGCAGGGAATACCCCTCACGGGCCATGTGGTCCAGAATGGCCGGCAGCGCCTCCGGCGTGTGGAGGGCGGCGTTGTGGAATAGCACGATGCTGCCGGGAGAGAGCTTGGAGGTGACCCGCTGGCAGATGGTGTCGGCGTCATAGTCCTTCCAGTCCAGACTGTCCACGTCCCACTGGATGGGCTCCATGCCCATGGAGCGGATGGCGGAGATTACGTGGTCGTCGTACTCGCCGTAGGGGCAGCGGATGAGGCAGGGGGTCACGCCGGTGATGGCGGCGATCTTCTCGTTGCAGGCGGTGACGTCCGCCACCACCTGATCGGCGGTGAGGGCGTTGTAGTGGTCGTGGTGGAGGGAGTGGTTCATGACCTCATGCCCGGCATCGTGGAGGGCCTTCACGGACTCCGGGTACTTATCCACCCAGTCACCCACCACGAAGAAGGTGGCCTTGACGTTGTATTTGCCCAGAATGTCAATGAGCATCTGAGTGTCCTCGTTGCCCCATGCGGCGTCGAAGCTGATGGCACAGACCTTCTCCTCCCGCTCCACCGAGTAGATGGGAAGCTGCCGCTTGGCGGCGGAGGCACTGACGAAGCCGGGGCCTCCCACAGCCATGAAAATACCGGCTGAAGCTCTGAAAGATGTCTCGTCGTGGCGAAAAGACTTTTTCGACACGACGAAACCGCCGCAGGAGATGCGGCGGTTTTCTTCCTCATAGCTCATCCTGTACCAGCGGCAGAGCCACCTGCGTGACGAACTTCGATTTGTCCTTGTGGTGGGGCGGCCCCTCCAGATAGATGTTGCGGCAGGTACCCTTCAGCTTCAGGCCCTGCTGTCTGGCGTAGGCCACCAGCCGCTCCCGAACCTCCGGGATCTCGTCATAGTCCCCGTGGAAGAAGATGCACAGGGCCTCCTCCTCCGGCCAGTCCTGCACATAGGGGCCCTTGCTGCCATCCGGCACCGCCACACAGAAGTTGATGTCGTTGGGCTCGTCGATAGGGTAGTCGATGAAGTACATCCGCTTGGCGGAGTCCGTGCCGTACTGGCGCATGGCGGCGGGGATCACGTCCCGGAAGATCTCCTTGCGGTCCTCCACCGTAGGGGAGGGGCAGCGGTAGACGTACACCGTCTGGGGTGGAATGGTGCGGATGATGGGGGCCTCGTTGCTGTTCTCCCGGACCCGCAGCTGCAGCTTCTCGATGCACAGGTTCAGCTCGTCCCGTAGTTTCTCCAGCCGGGCGATGATATCCCGCAGATCGGCGGCATCCTCGAAATAGAGCTTGATCTCATCCAGCGAGATACCCAGCGTCTGCAAGCGCCGGATGGCCCGGATGCGGGTCAGGGTCTCCGGGGTGTAGTAGCGGTTCCCGCCGGAGCCGGTTTTTACGTCGGGCAGCAGAATGCCCTTGTCCTCATAGTTGAGGATCATGCGTCGGGTAATATGCAGGGACTTGGCCACCTCACCGATGGACATCAGACGGCTGTTGTGTTCACTCATGACGAACTCTCCAGATTTTGCCATATTTTTTTAAAAAGTACTTGCATCGTACATTGGTGTACGGTATATGCTCAGTATACAGAAAGATGCAGGTCGTTGCAAGTGGTAATTGCAAAATACAAAAGACCTGCCAGGGAGGAAATCTATGAAAAAGCGAATCGCCAGCGTACTGGTAGCGTTGGTGATGGTACTGAGTCTGGTCCCCAAGACGTCATGGGCGTGGACCTCGACGGTAACTACCCTCGAGCAGCTCAAAAGCGCCATGAGTGAGCTCTCTTACAACAATACCATCGAAATCGTTGTAAGCGGTACCATCGAAATCAGCGAAACTCTGAACATCAGACCCACCCGCACCACCAACGGCAGCATGGCTTGGTATGAGTATTACAACCAGCGTGTGGTCATCAGCGGCGCCGATGCCAATAGCAAGCTGGTGCGTGCCGAGGGCTTCAAGGGCAGCCTGTTCAATCTGACGGGTGAGCAGGGGTATAGCGGCGCAGGCGGCTCGGATCATCCCGCCTATGCCGCCCTGACCCTGAAGGATATCACCGTGGACGGCGGCGGCGACAAGACGGTCGCCACAGACCCTGCCATCTACTTGAGCCGGTACAGCACGCTGACGCTGGATGACGGCGCCGTGCTCCGCAACTGCAAGAGCCAGCATTACGACGGCGGCGCTGCGGGCCTGTTTGCCGGCACGTCGGAATTTGTCATGAACGGCACCGCCCGCATGGAGGATAACGAGGCCGATTACGGCGGCGGCGTGTATATCGGCAATATACTGGCCTCCTTCACCATGAACGGCGGCACCATCGCCAATAACACCGCAACGAAGTACGGCGGCGGCGTATATTGCGAGGCCAGCAAGCGGTATGGCTCCGAAGACACCGCCAAGATCAACCTCAACGGCGGCACCATCACCGGCAACACCGCCGGGATCGCCGGCGGCGGTGTGTACTTCGGTGGTATGACCACCTGCAAGGTAGCCGGTACAGTGAATATCACCGGCAATACGCAGGGGGACGACAAGGCCGCCAGCAATCTGCACGTGGCTGCCTCGGCGGAGGATCAGGCCGTCCTTGCAGGCGATGTCTCCTCCGACTCCCGCATCGGCCTCAACGCCGATCTGATCCCCGCCTATCGCATCGTGCGGGGCTCCTCCGATACCAATGTGTTTACCAGTGACCGCACCAACTGCGCCGTCACGAAGAACGGGTCCGTCAACTTCAATCTGGACCTGCTGGCCAATGAGGAGCACATCCACTGCGTGTGCCTGCAGAACCAGAGCTATGGTCCCTACCACGACCACGACAAGGACACCAAGTGGGTCGGCATCAGCAGCCTGAAGTCCGTCAAGAGCCACGGCTGCTACTATCTGCTCAATGATGTGACCACCACCGATGAGGGGTGGGGCAGCGACCTGGATGATGTGCGGATCTGCCTCAACGGGCACAATATCATTCTGGAAAACGGGTATTATCGCCCATACATTCATGTGACGAACTATCATACCCTGACCATCACCGACTGCGCCGAGGAGGCCGGTCAGATCACCCGCAAGGACACGGCGGATCCCAAGGGTACCTGCATCATAGAGATCGACGCCGGCTGCAGATTTAATATGTTCGGCGGCGAGATCACCGGCTTGGACAGCTCCGAAAACAGCGCCCCTTACCCCGCCGCTGTGTTCAACAGGGGTACCTTCAACCTCTGCGGCGGCAAGGTCACCGGCAATAAGTCCCATGCCGTGTATAATGAGAACGCCACGATGAATCTGTATGGCGGCGAGATCAGCGGCAATGATACCACCTACACCGATGCTTCCGCCGGTGCTGCCGTTGTCCTGGTTTCCGGCTCCACCCTGAATATGACCGGCGGCACCATCAAGGATAACATCTCCAACACCCTCGGCGGCGGTGTATACGTCAAGGGCCTCCAGAGCCGCAGCAGCACGATGAACTTCTCCGGCGGCGAGATCAGCGGCAACCGTGTCAACAGCACCAATGACGACCTGGGCTTTGACGGCGGCGGCGGTGTGTATGTGGATCTGTATGCGACTCTGGACCTCTCCGGCACCGCCCGCATTGCCGGCAACTACGCCTGTGCGGTCGACTATAAGGAGAGCGCCACCTTCGGCGGCGGCTTCGGCGGCGGCGTGTACGTGGCGGGCACCTTCGACATGAGAGGCGGCGAGATCTGCGACAACTTCGCCGGTCTGGCCAACTATAAGAACAAATACGGGAACGATGATCGCCGTGGCGGCGATGGCGGCGGCGTGTACCTCTATTCCAAGAGCAGCTTCAGCATGAGTGGCGGCTCCATTCAGGATAACACCGTCGATGACCGTGGCGGCGGCGTGTTTGTCCGTGGTTACGGCCACACCATCACCCTGTCCGGCCGCTCTATCATCCAGAACAACGTCGATAAGGACAATCAGGACAACAACCTGTATCTGGAGAACTCGTCGCAGCAGGTCAGCGCCAGAAGACTCAGCGGCGGCGCCGATATCGGCATTAGCAGCGGCAGGACCCTCGCCAGCGGACAGACCGTCCAGATCAGCAGCGACGCCTGCACAGGCAGCATCCAGTACGTCAGCGCCGACCGGGCGGGCTACGAGACCTATCTGAACTCTGAGGGCCTGATCTATCTCCGCCTCAAGACCTATCAGGTCAGCGTCACCCTGCCGAACGGCCTCACCTATAAGAACGGCGGCCAGCTGACGCAGGATTGTCTGGACCTGACGCCCATCACCATCAGCGTTACCGATCCCGACAATTACTACATCCCCGACGGGTACAGCGTGACTCTCAACGGCATCACCGCCGCCAAGGTCGACAGCTATACCATCCGTGTCACAGGTACGGCCACGGCGGATACCGCCATGACACTCACCGCCCCCACGGAGAAAACGGCCCAGACCCAGCCCCCCACGGGTCTCACCGTGACCCATCCCCAGAGTCGGACGGGCTACGGCCGCATCAACGGCACCAACAACAGCATGGAGTATCGCCCCGTGGGCGGCACCAGATGGAGCCAGTGCGGCAGCGCCTTCACCTCCGCTCTGGCCGGCACCTATGAGGTCCGCTATGCGGCTACCGAGACCCGGAAGCCCTCTCCGTCCACTACTGTCACCCTGAACCAGTATCTGGAGGCCATCCCGGTTCCCACGGTCTACGGCCCCTTCACCTATAACGGCAACTGGCAGTACGGTCTGCTGCCCGGCGAAGTCTACGGCTATGAGCTTGTGGGCAGCGGCTATAGAGCCTGCCGCGTGGGCACCTATACCGTTACCGTCCGCCCCGCAGCGGGCTTCAAGTGGAGTGACGGCACCACCGGCGAAAAGAAGCTCCAGTGGGAGATCGTGAAGCGCACTCCCACAGCGGGCGACTTCACCTTCACCGCTCCGGAAAATCTGGAGTATGACGGCACCGCCAAGGAGGCCACCGTTCGCTGGAGCACCGGAGGCGACCGGACCATGGGCATGGGTTATTGGCCCGACAACACCTTTACCGTCATCTATAAGCAAAACGGCAAGGTCGTGGCCGCTCCCACGGATATGGGTACCTATCAGGTCTACGTCACCGTTCCCGGCAACGGGGACATCAACGCCGTCAGTGAGCTGACCGATCCCAGCTGGACCTTTACCATCACCCACACCGGCAACCACAAGTGGGGCGATTGGCAGCACGATGACACCCAGCACTGGCGGTCCTGCGCCGTTCCCGGCTGCCAGGTGAAGGGCTCTCTGGGCAGCCATGACGGCACCGCCACCTGCACCGAGAGGGCCACCTGCAGCATCTGCGGCGCTGCCTATGGCACCACGGATCCCAACCATCATGACCTGACCCATCACGACGGAACCGCCGCCACCTGCACCCAGCCGGGCAGCCTGGAGTACTGGCAGTGCAGCGACTGCCACAAGCTGTTCGCTGACGCAGCAGCTGCTCAGCCCATCACCGATACCGTCATTCCGGCTACCCACCACGCCAATGCCCGGCGCACGGCAGGCGACCCCGCCACCTGCACGCAGGACGGCTCCGCCGCCTACTGGTACTGCCCGGACTGCGGCAGCTACTTCGCTGATGCCGACGGCAAGCTGGACGAGAGCGAGACCTACACTGGCCCGGAGGATTTCTATCAGGCAGCTCTGGGTCACAGCTTTACCCACTATGTCTACGACAACAACGCCACCTATGACGACGACGGCACGGAGACGGCTCAGTGCGACCACGGCTGCGGCCTGACGGATACCCGCACCAAGGTGGGCTCTAAGCTCATCGACGAGGCGGCTCCTGCGGTGGAGGGCGTCACGGACGGCGGCACCTACTGCCTGACGGCAGAGATCACCGTCACCGACCCTAATCTGAAGAGCGTGACCCTCAACGGCCAGCCCGTGGAGCTGGTGGACGGTAAGCTCACCGTTTCCGCTGCCGAGGGCGTCCAGACCCTGACGGCCACCGACCGCTTCGGCAACACCGTTACCGTTACCTTCACCGTGAACGCCCAGCATACGGAGGGCGAGGGCAAGATCACCACCCCCGCCACCACGGAGCGTGAGGGCGTCAAGACCTACGCCTGCACCGTGTGCGGCCAGGTGCTGCGGACCGAGTCCGTGGCCAAGCTGCCCGCTCCCGCAGAGCCCACCACCCCCGCCGTTCCCACCGGAGACGCCGGCGACACCGGCCTGTGGATGGGGCTGGTGGCCCTGTGCGGCATGAGCCTTGCAGCCCTGCTGCGTACCGGCAAGCGCAAAGAACAGTAAACTCCCTATCACGCACCATAACTCCCTATAAAAAAACCACGGGCCCTCCCCCCAAGTGGGGGAGAGCCCGTGGCTGGCGACACAAAACCAACCGGAGCCGCAAATCTCCGGCAGATTTTGTCACAGCTCTGTTTGGTAGGTTACAGACTGTGATGGTCGCTGAGTACCTGGAGCGGCTCCACCGAGGAGCCGCCCAGGTCGGAGGAGACGTTGACACTGGGGCGGAGCTCATAATCACTGCCGCTTGTGCTTCGGGCGCCCTGCGTGGAGCAGCGGTCGTATTCCACCTTCATCACCGAGGCGATGGTGTGGCGGCCGTAGTCGTCCAACTGGGCATACTGATCCAGCAGCTGCTGGGTGTCCTCCGTCAGATAGAAGGAGGCATCGCTGGAGATGGCCTTGATCCCCAGCGTCTGGCAGATCTGCACCACCGTGTCGAAGGAAGAACCTCCGATGCCGTTGTGCAGCGCACTGTTGATGGTAGATAGGGGGATATTGACCGCAAAAGCAAACTGCCGCACGCTCTTGTACTGACGGGAAATTTCGGTTTTGACGATTCTCGTTAAGTTATCCATAGTTTAGACCCTCTTTACAAATTTTTTCCATGCACGGGAGACAACTCTGATCGTACGTATTATAACACGCTTTTTTTTAAATGCCAATACTAAATAGTGAATAGTTTCTAAATTTTCAGCGGAAAAAACAAAATTTTACAAAAAAGAAACATTTTTGGAATATTTATGATAAAAAACAGGTGGGAGATTTCCGTGTAATGGAAAATCTCCTTTTATTTTGCTCACAGCTGTGCTACAATAATAAGCTGAAACAGAGAGGAGCGAACTATGCGTAAAGGTACCCACCCCCGCACGGCGCTGGGGCAAACGGCGGCGCAGATGATCCGCCGGTACTATCTCCATGACGTGGCACGGGACAGCGCAGCCCTGACCTACTACCTGCTGTTCGCCATTTTCCCGCTGCTGATCTTCGTCAGCACCCTGCTGGGTATTCTGGAGCTGGATGTGGACAGCATCGTCACCGGCCTGCGGCAGATCGTGCCGGGGGACGTGGCGGAGGTGGTGCGGGGCTATCTGGAATACGTTTCCGGCAACGCCAGCCGCCAGCTCATGTGGTTCAGTCTGGTGTTTTCCATCTGGTTCCCCATGCGGGCCACCGGCTGCCTGCTGCACTCGCTGCGCAAGGCCTTCGGTAAGGGCCAGCCCAAGAACATCCTGCTGGATCAGCTGAAAATTTTTCTCTTCGCCATCTGGCTCATGGTATCCATCGGCCTGACGCTGCTGATGATCACCGTGGGCCGCCGGGCGCTGTACTTTGTGTCGGGGATCATCACCGTACCGGACGGCTTCATCAACCTCTGGAGCAAGCTCCGCTTCGTGGCGGTGGCGCTGCTGATGTTCGTGCTGGTGACGGTGCTGTATATGCTGGCGCTGGGCCGCCGATGCCCGTTGCGGGAGGTGGCACCGGGCGTGGCCGTGTCGCTGGCGGCGTGGATGCTGCTGTCGCTGGCCTTCTCCTATTATGTGGAAAATCTGGCACACTATACCCAGCTCTACGGCTCCATCGCCACCATTGTGGTGGTGCTGCTGTGGCTGTATATGAGCGGGACGGTGCTGATTTTAGGCGGTGAGCTGAATGCGGTGGTGCTGCACCGGCGCACCCAGCGCCGTCGTGCGGCAGAGGAAAAGGCGGCGGAAAAGGCTGCCCGGCCGACACGGCAGGAAGCTGCGGCGAAGAAGCCTTCCGGGGCGACGCAGCCGCCCCGACAGCCACAGCCGCCTAAACCGGCAGAGCAGCCGGGAAAGGCGGATCCACCCAAACCGGCGGAGCCACTTAAGCAGACGCAGGGGCAGCCGCCGCAAGAAGCAATACCTCCGGAAAAAGAGCAGCCGGAACGACCGGGAAAGGAACAGTCAGGCTCATGAAGATCATCATTGTAGGAAACGGAAAGGTGGGCTACGCTATCGCCCGCCAGCTGGCGGTGGAGGGCCACGACATCACCATGGTGGACTCCTCCCCGGTGGCGCTGGCCCGTGCCGACAGCACCCTGGACCTCATGTGCGTGGAGGGCAACGGCGCCAGCATCAGTGTGCTGGAGGAGGCCGGCGCCCGGACGGCGGATCTGGTCATCGCTGTCAGCAATCTGGACGAGACGAATCTGGTGTGTTGCCTCATCGCCAAAACCATGGGGGCCAAGCACACCATCGCACGGGTGCGGAATCCGGACTACCGCCGGGACGCCGCCCTGCTGAAGCGGGAGATCGGGATGGACATGGTCATCAACCCCGATCTGGCGGCGGCACGGGAGATCGCCCGCATCCTCAGCTTCCCCTCCGCCTCCTCCGTGGAGCCCTTCGCCGGAGGCCGTATCGACATGATCGGCATACAGGTGACGGAGCGGGACCGGTTTTACGGGGTGGCCCTCAGCGAGTTCCATCGTATCCGCTCGGCGGAGGTGCTGATCTGCGCTGCCCAGCGGGGGGACGAGTGCATCATCCCCAACGGCAACTTTGTGCCGAGAGAGGGCGACAAGCTCTACATGGTGGGTACCAAGTCCGAGCTCCAGAAGATGCTGCGGGCTATGGGCCGCACCCAGCAGCGGGTCAAAACCGTGTCCCTGCTGGGGGGCAGCCGCATCGCCATGTATCTCACGTGGGAGCTGGCGGTGAGCAATACCAAGGTCTGCATCGTGGAGCAGAAGCACGATAAGTGCCTTCAGCTGGCGGCCCAGCTGCCCACGGCCATGATCATCGAGGGCGACGGCACGGAGGAGGAACTGCTGACCAGCGAGAATATCTTCGAGGCGGATGCCTTCGTCTCCCTGACGGGCCGGGATGAGGAGAATCTGTTGATGGCCCTGACGGCTCGGCGGGCGGGCGTCCCCAAGGTGCTGGCCAAGATGACCCGCCCCAACTACATGGATCTGGTCCGGGATATGCGGGTGGGCAGCATCGTCAGTCCCAAGGATATCGTGGCCAACCAGATCACCCGCTACGTCCGGGCATTGGCCAATTCCGAGGGCAGCGCCGTGGAGAGCTTGTATAAGATGCTGGGCGGCGCCGTGGAGGCACTGGAGTTCACCGCCACGGCCCGGAGCCGTGCGGTGCTGAATAAGCCCCTGCGGGCGCTGTCCCTGAAGGACGACGTGCTGGTGGCGGCCATTGCACGGGGCAGCGAGATCATCATCCCCAGCGGCACCAGCATCATTCAGGAGGGCGACCACGTGGTGGTGGTCACCAATGCCCATACCTTCGACGATCTGGGGGACATTCTGGCGTGAACACAAAAGCCGTGGCCCGTGGCCACGGCTTTTTTCGCAAGGAGGGGAGACTGCATGACACGGGATCGTGAGACGGCCCGCCGCATCGCACAGCAGGTGCAGCCGCTGGGCGGCAGCGTCTACTATGTGGGCGGATGCGTCCGGGACCGCCTGCTGGGCCGGGAGAGCAAGGATCTGGATATCGAGGTCCACGGCGTCACCCCCCAGCAGCTGGAGATCGTGCTGGATCAAATGGGCGGCCGCCGGACGGTGGGGGCCAGCTTTGGCGTCTACGGACTGGCGGGCTGCGGACTGGACATCGCCATGCCCCGGCGGGAGGCCGCCGTGGGTCGGGGGCACCGGGACTTCACCGTGGAGGTGGACCCGTGGCTGGGGCCGGAGAGAGCCGCCCGCCGCCGGGATTTCACCGTCAACGCCCTGATGGAGGACGTGCTCACCGGTCAGGTGTTGGACTTCTTCGGCGGCCGGGAGGATCTCCGCCGGGGCCTCCTGCGCCATGTGGATGACCGCTCCTTCCCGGAGGATCCCCTGCGGGTGCTGCGGGGAGCGCAGTTCGCCGCCCGCTTCGGCTTCACCGTGGCGGAGGAGACGGTGGCCCTGTGCCGCACCATGGATCTGTCGGCCCTGTCTCGTGAACGGGTGGAGGGGGAGCTGCAAAAGGCCCTCCTGCAGGCGCCCCGCCCTTCCATCTTCTTCCGCACACTGGATACCATGCACCAGCTGCGCCCGTGGTTCACGGAGGTGCAGCGCTTACAGGGCGTCCCCCAGCCGCCCCGCTACCACGGGGAGGGGGATGTGTGGGAGCACACCATGGCGGTGCTGGATACCGCCGCCGAGCTGCGGCCCCAAGCAGCCCAGCCCATGGCCCTGATGCTGGCGGCACTGGCCCACGACTTCGGCAAGGTCACCGCCACCACGGAGTCCGGCGGCGTCATCCACGCTTATGGCCACGAGGAGGCGGGTCTGCCGCTGACAGAGGACTTCCTGCATCGGGTGATCGGGGAGAAGGCCCTCCACCGGTGCGTGAAAAATCTGGTGGCCCTGCACATGAAGCCCAACGCCATGGCACTGAGTGGGGCCTCCGTCAAGTCCACCAACCGTCTGCTGGATGCCGCCATAGAGCCGGGGGACCTGATCCTGCTGGCGCTGGCGGATCACCGTGGCTCCCGGTGCGACCCGCCCCGTCCGGACCCGGAGCCCTTCCTGCGGCAGCGGCTGGAGGTCTACCGGGCCGCCATGGCCCGCCCCATGGTCACCGGCAGCGACCTGATCTCCGCCGGACTGACCCCGGATCGGGACTTCTCCCAGCTGCTGGCCTACGCCCGCAAGCTCCATCTGGCGGGGCTCGACCGGGAGGCAGCCCTGCGGCAAACGCTGGCCTACGCCCGCAAGCTTTCAAAAAAGCATCAAAAAGAAGGCTGAGCATCCGCTCAGCCTTCTTTTTATGGGGTTTTTTACAGCAGGTGGAAGTTCACCACCAGACCGGCGAACACGATGGAGACCATGCTCAGCAGCTTGATGAGGATGTTGATGGCGGGGCCGGAGGTATCCTTGAAGGGATCGCCCACGGTGTCGCCCACCACGCCTGCCTTGTGGCAGTCGGAGCCCTTGCCGCCGAAGTGACCGGCCTCGATGTACTTCTTGGCGTTATCCCACGCACCGCCGGCGTTGGCCATGTAGATGGCCATCAGGAAGCCGGTGACGGTAGCGCCGGCCAGCATACCCACAACGCCCATGTGGCCCAGGATCAGACCCACCACGATGGGGCAAACCACAGCGATGATGGTGGGCAGGATCATCTCGTGCAGAGATGCCTTGGTGCACAGGTCCACGCAGCGGGCATAGTCGGGATCGGCCTTGCCGTCCATCAGACCGGTGATCTCACGGAACTGACGGCGCACCTCCAGCACCACGCTCTGGGCGGCACGGCCCACGGAGTTCATGGTGAGGGCGGCGAACACGAAGGGCAGGCAGGCGCCGATGAACAGACCCACCAGCACCACGGGGTTCATGAGGCTGAAATCCTGGAAGGTGACGTCAGCGCCCACCTCCTTGACCTTCTCGATGTAGGAGGCCATCAGGGCCAGAGCGGTCAGAGCGGCGGAGCCGATGGCGAAGCCCTTGCCGGTGGCGGCGGTGGTGTTGCCCAGAGAGTCCAGAGCGTCGGTGCGCTGGCGGACCTCGGGAGCCAGACCGGCCATCTCAGCGATGCCGCCGGCGTTGTCGGCCACGGGACCGTAAGCGTCGGTGGCCAGCGTGATGCCCAGCGTGCTCAGCATACCCACGGCGGCCAGAGCGATGCCGTACAGGCCCATGCCGGTGGAGGCAGCGCCGCCGGAGCAGAAGTAAGCCACCAGAATGCAGATGGCCACAATGATGATGGGAACAGCGGTGCTCAGCATACCAAGACCAAGACCGCCGATGATGATGGTGGCGGCACCGGTCTGAGACTTGGAGGACAGATCCTGCGTGGGCTTGAAGGTGTCGGAGGTGTAGTACTCCGTGGCCTTACCGATGAGCACACCGGCGATCAGACCCGCCAGAATGGCGAAGTACAGGCCCAGATGCGCCTTGCCCAGCAGGGAGATCACCAGCGGGCAGGCGATGATGGCGATGAGGATAGCGGACAGGTTGGTACCACGGGACAGGGCCTTCAGCAGGGTGCGCTGGTCGGCCTGCTCGTCGGTGCGGACGAAGAAGGTGCCGATGATGGAGCAGATGATGCCGATGGCTGCCATGACCATGGGGATGGCCATGGCCTTGAAGGCCTGATCGGAGAAGGCGGCCACGCCCAGAGCGGAGGCAGAGATGATGGAGCCTACATAGGACTCGTACAGATCGGCGCCCATACCGGCCACGTCGCCCACGTTATCGCCCACGTTGTCAGCGATGACGGCGGGGTTCCGGGGGTCGTCCTCCGGGATACCGGCCTCCACCTTACCCACCAGATCGGCGCCCACGTCGGCGGCCTTGGTGAAGATGCCGCCGCCCACACGGGCGAACAGAGCCATGGAGGAGGCGCCCATACCGAAGGTCAGCATGGCGCTGGTGATGGCGGAGGCCTCCAGCTTGAACACGAAGCGCAGCAGGAAGAACCACACGGAGATGTCCAGCAGGCCCAGACCCACCACGGTGAAGCCCATGACGGAGCCGGCGGAGAAGGCCACCCGCAGACCACGGTTCAGCCCCTCCTGGCAGGCATTGGCGGTGCGGCAGTTGGAGGCGGTGGCGATCTTCATGCCGATGAAGCCGGACAGGCCGGAGAAGAAGCCGCCGGTCAGGAAGGCGAAGGGTACGAACCACGTCAGCAGACCGCAGGCTGCCATGATGCACAGCACCACCACCATGCAGGCGAAGAACACGCCTACCACGGAATACTGGCGCTTGAGGTATGCGTTAGCACCCTGACGGATGGACTGGGAGATCTTCTGCATGAGGGGGGTGCCCTCCGAGAAGCGCAGCACCTTCTTTGCGGTGATGACCACAAAGAGAAGTGCAATGATGGAGCCAACAAACGTGGCTAGGACCAGGTACTTTTCCATAAAGACTTTTCCTCTCTTTTCCTTGTTTTCTCCCGGAGCCGGCAGAGGGACGGGAGATTCTTTTTGTCCCACTGCACATTATAAAAAACGCCGTCCGCCCCGTCAAATTTTCAAACTTTTTTTCGAAGTACCTAAAAATTAGTTTGGAGTCGTTCGTCATTTTTATATAATATTTTTCCTGCAAGGAAAACCGCTTAAAAGGGAAAAACGGGGCAAAAATCGGCGGCAGCGGCGGAACGCTTGCGGAATTTGTGACAGGATTTTCCCGTGAGAAGTCGGGAAAAATGTTTTTGAAAATTTTTTTCAAAAACATTTTTCCTTCAAATAAAAGCAAATTCACAAAAAATACACAAAAAGACTCCCATTCACTTTTTACGCAAAAACTGATGAATCAAAAATTGGATACAGAAATTCTTTCGTCACTTTTCACAATCATGGAAAACCCCTTCAAATGTCTTGAAGAGCGACCAAAACGGGAGTAAAATAGCCTCATCAATACCCGGGAGGTTTCAAACGTATGGAATATCAGGAAATTTTGCAAAACGCCCGTACCTGCATGGGGCCCTACTGCAAGGCGTGTCCCGTGTGCAACGGACAGGCGTGTAAGAATACCATCCCCGGCCCCGGCGCCAAGGGCTCCGGCACCGGCTTTGCCCGGAACTACCAGAAATGGCAGGAGCTGCGGGTGAATCTGGATACCATCGGCGAGAATCGTCCCGCCGATACATCCTTCGACTTCTTCGGCCACCGGCTGGCCCTGCCGGTGATGGCGGCTCCCGTGGGAGCCATGCAGCTGCACTACGGGGATAAGTACGACGACCTGACCTATAACCGGCTGCTGCTGGCGGCCTGCGCCAAGGCGGGCATCGTCGCCTTCACCGGCGACGGCGTGGACCCGGCGGTGATGGAGGGTGCTACGCAGGCCATCCGGGCCCAGCAGGGCTGCGGCGTGCCTACGGTGAAGCCATGGGACCGGGAGACCCTGATGCAGAAGCTGGACTTGGCCCTGACCGCCGACCCCATGGCCATTGCCATGGACATCGATGCCGCCGGTCTGCCCTTCCTCCGCAACCGGATGCCGCCTGCCGGCAGCAAGACCGTGGCGGAGCTGCGTGAGGTGGCGGAGCACGCCCGAAAGCCCTTTATCCTCAAGGGCATCATGACCGTCCGTGGGGCGGAGAAGGCGGTGGAGGCCGGGGCCTCCGCCATCGTGGTGTCCAACCACGGCGGCCGGGTGCTGGATCAGTGTCCCGCCACGGCGGAGGTGCTGCCCGCCATTGCCGACGCCGTGGGCGACCGGGTCATGGTGCTGGTGGACGGCGGCATCCGCACAGGGCTGGATGTGTTCAAGGCACTGGCACTGGGGGCGGACGGCGTTCTCATCGGCCGTCCCTTCGTCACCATGGTCTATGGTGGCGGCGAGGAGGGCGTAGCCACCTACGTCCGCAAGCTGACGGATGAGCTGTCGGATACCATGGCCATGTGCGGCGCCCACAGCCTGAAGGAGATCGACCGGGAGATGCTCTGGCAGGGCTGATGCGGACTGATCCGGTCTGATGCACAAATCATTCTATTCGGCTATCATGGGAACATATTCTGCTGCTATGGCATTTTGATCGGATCAGTCCCGGGATTCTAAAAAATTCGTGACAGGAGGCGCTTATGTATATCACATGGTTGGGCCACAGCTGCTTTCGGCTGGAGTCGGCGGGCTACGGGCTGGTCATCGATCCCTATCGGGTTGTGGCGGGCTATCCGCCGCTGCGGGTGGAGGCCAACGCCGTCTATATCAGTCACCACCACTTTGACCACGATTGTCTGGAGGCGGTGACGCTGCTGCCCGGCGGGGAAAATCCCTTTACGGTGGAGACGTTCTCCACCTTCCACGACGACTGTCAGGGCACCCTCCGGGGCGATAACACCGTTCATATCTTCCGGGCGGAGGGCATGACCGTGGTGCATCTGGGGGACTTGGGCTGCGCCCTGACAGCGGCGCAGGAGGAGAAAATTTCGGGCTGCGATGCGCTGATGCTGCCGGTGGGCGGCACCTATACCATCGATGCCGCTGCAGCGGCGGAGCTGGTGCGTCGGCTGCACCCCCGACTGGTGCTGCCCATGCATTTCCGGAGAGGGGAGCAGGGCTTCCCGGAGCTGACCACGCTGGAGGACTTTCTCTCCCGCCTCCCGGAGCAGCCGGTACACCGACTGACGGGGGAGACGCTGGATCTGACGTCCAAAGGGATGTCGGGTGTTGTGATCTTCCCCCGTCGGTAAGGGAAAATTCTGTCCGGTTTTTGTCCGGAAAATGTCCAAAAACCGGAGTAGGTATAAGCCCCTCCGTTTTCGTGTACACTGAGGTATCAGGTACATGGAAACGGAGGGCTTTTACATGGCAGAAAAACGGTGGCGCACTTGGGAGACGGTGGGCCTGCTGGTGGTACTGGCGGCGGGGAACCTGCTGCACTTTGTTTACGACTGGACGGGGCAGAGCCCCATAGCGGCACCGCTGGCCGCCGTCAACGAATCCACCTGGGAGCACATGAAGCTTTTCATCACTCCGTGGGTGCTGTGGTCGCTGGTGGAGCGCATCGCCCTACGGGGCCACGGCGCCCTGCTGCCCGCCCGTGGGCTGGGGATGCTGACGGGTCTTGCGGCCATCCCGGCGCTGTTTTACACCTATCAGGGAATTTTGGGCCGGGGGATCATGTGGGTGGATGTACTGATTTTCCAGCTGGCGGTGCTGCTGGCCTTTTGGGTCAGCTGGAGCGTTCAGGCCCGGCGGGTGCTGGACGGGCCGGTGTGGCAGATCTTAGGCGGCGTGACGCTGCTGGCGGTGTGGGGGCTGGCCATCTGGTGGACCTACGCACCGCCCCAGCTGCCGCTGTTCGTGGATCCCACCGACGGAAGCCGGGGCATCCCACTGCGGTAGGTCTGCGGGTGGGGGAGACGGCTTGCAAAATGTGATAAGCGGGCAAGGGCAGGCACGCCGGAGGGCGTGACTGCCCTTGCCGATTTGCCGCATCCGCTTGCCGGTGGGAGAGCATCGTCCGGGTTTCGGCGACCGGAGGGGCGATGACCCGGTTGGATGTCCCGATATTGGGATTTTTTCTTGACCGGGGGGAGCGCATGGGGTATAATCGAACCAACTGTATATGACAGGTCAGAAACGGAGGCGTGCAATGAAAAAGATCGTGCATAAATCGGCTGCGCCCATATACGCAGCGGCGGTGGTGTGGGTGCTGTATGCCCTGCTGCTGCCCCTGTACAAGCCGGGCCACTTTATCATGGCGGCTGCGGCGTCGGTGGTGGTATTTCTCATCGCCCGCATCTTCTGCAAGGACGTTGTGGAGGAGGTGGAGGAGAAGCCCCAGCCCACCGGTAACCCGGAGCTGGACAAGATGATCTCCGACGGTGAGCTGGCCATCCGGGAGATGAAGCGCCTCAACGACAGCATCAAGGACGAGACCATCAGCCGCCAGATCGATCGGCTGGAGGAGGTTTCCGGCAAGATCTTCGACTGCGTTAAGGCAGACCCAGAGAAGCTGCCGCAGATCCGCAAATTCATGAACTACTACCTGCCTACCACGCTGAAGCTCCTCAACGCTTATGACCGCATGAGCAGTCAGGGCGTGGAGGGCCAGAACATCAGCGGCACCATGGAGCGGGTGGAGAGCATGATGAGCAACATCGTCACCGCCTTTGAACGGCAGCTGGACAGCCTCTTCGGGGATCAGGCGCTGGATATCTCCACGGATATCACGGTGCTGGAGAACATGATGGCCCGTGAGGGACTCAGCGACGACCCCATCCACCAGACCCGGGAGGAGACTCCGGCGGCGGAGGAGAAGGAGAGCGGCGAGGACGGCGACGGCATCCGGCTGGAGCTGTAAAAAGACCCTGAGAGGAGGGCGGCCCATGGGGCGGCGCCCTCCGGGAAATGCGAATAAACGAACAATATGAGATAGAAAGGAACTATGACCATGACGGACAACATGATGCCTGAACTGACCCTGGAGCCTACGGCGGCGGCCGAGGCCGTTCCCCAGCTGACGCTGGAGCCTACGGCTCCCGAAGTGCCGGAGCCGGAGGAGAAGAAGATCGAGCCGGTGGAGATGGATGAAAAGCTCCTGACCGACGAGGAGAAGAAGGCGGTGGAGGAGTTTTCCCACAAGATCGACGTGCGGGATACCAACATGATCCTGCAGTACGGTGCCGCCGCACAGAAGAACGTGGCGGGCTTCTCCGAGAGCGCCCTGAATAACGTCCGCAGCAAGGATCTGGGCGAGATCGGGCAGGACCTGAGCCGTCTGGTGGTGGAACTGAAGGGCTTCGGCGACAGCGATGAGAAGAAGGGCCTCATGGGCCTGTTCAAGAAGGCCGGGAACCGGCTGGAGAGCATGAAGGCCCAGTACAGCAAGGTAGAGGCCAATGTGGAGAAGATCAGCCAGTCTCTTGAGCAGCACCAGATCACGCTGCTCAAGGACGTGGCCATGTTCGACCAGATGTATGAGCTGAACCTGAAGTACTACAAGGAACTGACCATGTATATTCTGGCCGGTAAAAAGCGGCTGGAGGAGGTACGCAGCGGTGAACTGGAGGAGCTTCGCAAGAAGGCGGAGCAGTCCGGCACGGCAGAGGATGCACAGGCCTATAACGATCTGGTGAACCTGTGCAACCGGTTTGAAAAGAAGATCCACGATCTGGAGCTGACCCGGATGGTGTCGGTGCAGATGGGCCCCCAGACCCGGCTGCTGCAGAACAACGACACGTTGATGATCGAGAAGATCCAGTCCTCGCTGGTGAACACCATTCCCCTGTGGAAGAGCCAGATGGTGCTGGCGCTGGGGCTGGAGCACAGCCGTCAGGCCACGGCGGCTCAGAGCGCCGTGACGGAGATGACCAACGAGCTACTGAAGAAGAACGCCGACACCCTGAAGATGGGGACCATCGCCACCGCCAAGGAGGCCGAGCGCTCCATCGTGGACATCGAGACGCTGCAGCACACCAACCAGCAGCTCATCGAGTCTCTGGACGAGGTGGCCCGCATCCAGCAGGAGGGCGCCGCCAAGCGCAGGGAGGCCGAGGCCCAGCTGGGCCGCATCGAGGGCGAACTGAAGCAGAAGCTGCTGGAGCTGCGTGGTTAAGCTGAGGGATACGACTTCTCCGTGAAAGGAGACTACCATGAAATTTTATCAAAAACGTGGCTTTGCGCTGGTGGTGCTGGTGCTGGCCATTCTGGGCTCCTGCGTCTACGGTATCAGCAAAAAGCCCGCCGACCTGCCCCAGGTATCCTACGGCAACTGGCTGCGGGACGACGCCGACCTGTTGACGGACGAGACGGAGGCCTCCCTGCGGCAGTATGACCAGAGCTGGGACAGCAACTATCGGGCCATTATCGCCGTGGCGACGCTGGACACGCTGAACGGCTGGACCTATGAGAAGGCGGCGGCGGAGCTTGGCTCCCGGTGGGGGCTGGGCGGCAATGATATGCTGCTGCTGTTGGTAAAGGACAGCGACTACTACGTGGCGCTGGGCGACAACGTGCTGGACGCCATGACGGACACCTATCAGGCGGGACTGCAGGGCGCTGTGGAGGCTCCCTACTATCAGGGGGACTACGATGCGGCGGCGCTGGCCTTCTTCCGGCAGGCGGATGTGTTCTATGCCCAGACGCTGGGCCGTCAGCAGAGCGGCGGCAGCTATTCCGACTATGAGGATAACGGTGCGTGGCAGGGCAATGACTCCGGCTCTGTGGCGGCTGTGGTGCTGCTGGTGGTGGGCATCTTTGTGGTGTGGATCCTGCTGGATGGCCTGCGGTATCGCCGGTATCGCCGCCGTCCGGTGGTGGTAGGCGGGCCTGTGTACTATCCCGTGTTCTGGGGACGGCATCCCCGTCCGCCCCGGCGGCCTGCGCCGCCCCGTGGCCCCCGTCCGCCCATGGGAGGCGGTCCTCGGCCTCCTATGGGGGGCGGCCCCAGACCGCCGATGGGAGGCGGTCCTCGGCCCGGCAGTCCTCGTCGCAGTACCCCTCGACCCTCCCGGCCTTCCGGTTCCCGGCCCTCCGGGAGCTTCGGCGGCGGGAGCCGCAGCGGCGGCTTCAGCGGCAAGGGCTTCGGCGGGAGCTCCCGTTCCGGCGGAGGCAGCCGTGGCGGCGGCTTCAGCGGGAAAGGCTTCGGCGGAGGCAAGAGATAAGCTAAAAAAATAGCGGCAGGAACGAAGTTCCTGCCGCTATTTTTTCAGCTGGTTATGATTCCCGGAATAATTCGTCATAGGTGGTGTGCAGGGCGTCTCGGATGCCCCGGAGCTGGGTGGCTTCAATATGTCGGACACCACGTTCGATCTTCACCAGTGTCTCGCGGGTCATGTTGATGCCCTCCAGCTGCAGCAGCTGCACCAGCTGGGTCTGCTTGATGTGTTGAGCCAGACGGATGCGGCGTATATTCTCCCCGATGCGGATGCTGTCCTGCTTGATTTTCTGTTCCACGGGCTTACCTCCCATAAAATTATGGTTCGGGGTACTCTGATATTTGCTGCTCAATTTGCCGGACGATATCGCTGGGCGGAATATCCAGCGCCTGTGCGATTTTGAAAAGGGTATCGAGGGTGGGACTCCGCAGTCCACGCTCGATTTTGCTGTAATGGGTGCGGTCCAGACCGGCCAGACCGCTGAGGACCTCCTGTGACATTCCCTTTCGGAGCCGATAGCTTTGAATCACCTGCCCCACCAGAGCGGCGCTGACCATGACCTCACCTTCTTTCCCTGTTATCATAACAGGAAGCAAAGAACGGAATGAGGTCAATTGACCCCGACGACAAAAAGGTGTAGAATGGACCTATCTAAATTGGGGGGTGGAATCGATGAAGCGGGTGGAGATACTGGTGGAGGAGAGCCTATACGAATTCTACCGGAAGGTAGGGGCGCAGGCCGGGGGCCTGCCGGCGGAGCGGGTCATGGCGGATGCACTGCTGAAGCTGGCGGGGGAGCTGTCGCTGCAGGCGCTGGAGAAAAAGCGGCGGCTGTGAGAAAGGAAAAAACCGTGGAAGCGCAGCTTCCACGGTTTTTTGAACGTAAATTTTACTCGGCGGGGTAAACAGAAACCTGCTTACGATCCTTGCCCAGACGCTCGAAGCGAACCACACCGTTGGCCTTGGCGAACAGGGTGTCGTCGGAGCCACGGCCCACGTTGGCACCGGCGTGGATATGCGTGCCACGCTGGCGAACCAGAATGTTGCCGGCCAGAACGTGCTGACCATCCGCACGCTTGGGACCCAAGCGCTTGGACTCGGAATCACGGCCGTTCTTGGTGGAGCCCATACCTTTTTTGTGGGCGAAGAATTGCAGACCAATGTTCAGCATATTTCAGTACCATCCTTTCTGTAAGGGTAGAGAAGAGGAGGGCGGTCAGCCTTCCATAACTTCAATGTTATCGGGATATTCGTCGTGAAGCTGCGCCAGATAGACCATCAGCCCCGTCAGGAGATTCTGACAGGTGGACTCGGCCGTGTTGGCCAGTCCGCCGGGGAGCCGAAGGGAAATCGAGGCATCCGCTTCCCGCACCTTTACCGCAGCACACAGACCCATCACGTCGTTTACGGTGGCCTCCACCAGACGGACGGCGCTGGTAATGGCGGCGCAGACGATGTCTTCGCCGGATTCTCCCCAGCCACTGTGGCCCTGCACGTCAAACCCGATGATGCGTGCATCCTCCGTGAGGAATGTAACGGTCGTCATGCCTTAGAAAGAGATCTTGCCGATCTCCACCTTGGTGTAGGGCTGACGATGACCCTGCCGTTTGCGGTAACCCTTCTTGGGGGTGTACTTGAAGATACGGATCTTCTTGCCCTTGCCGTTCTTCACCACGGTGGCGTCCACCTTGGCACCCTCCACCACGGGAGTACCGAACTTGGAGTTCTCGCCGTCCACGATGGCCAGCACCTGATCAAAGACCACGGCGTCGCCGGCGTTGACGTCCAGCTTCTCGATGAAAAGCGTATCACCCTCGGAAACGTTGTACTGCTTACCACCGGTCACGATAATTGCCTGCATTACTTGTTGCACCTGCCTTTCCTTTATAACGGACTCGCTGTCGGGGGCGTCGGCTGCGGGAGCCGAAACTTCTACCCATTCAAAGCGGCTTATAAAGTATACCAGCCGGGCGCAACTTTGTCAACGCCTTTTGGGGGGATCTTGCGGCATTTTCTCCGGAATATTCAAAAAAATGTCATGACTTTTTCCGTACAATGGGGTACAATGAATAAAAATAAGTGTTTGGAGGAAATTTCCCTTGAGAAAGCTCTATGACGCCGCAGACCGGTTCTGCGCCCGGCATCCCCGCTTCGGCGTGCCGGATCTGATGCGCTATATCGTTATCGGCAATGTGGTGGTGTTTTTCCTAATCATGCTGACCAGAGGCACCAACGCCAATGCCCTGAACTTCCTGTATTTTGATCCGCAGATGGTGCTGCGGGGTGAGGTGTGGCGCATCGTCACCTACATTTTCGTACCCAGTACCACCAGTGTGTTCTGGCTGGTGGTGGAGCTGTATTTCTACTACTGGATCGGCTCCACGCTGGAGCGGGAGTGGGGAACGGCACGGTTTAACCTCTACTATTGGAGCGGCGTGCTGCTGACGGTCATCGGCGCTCTGCTGGCCAGCGCCATTACGGGCGGCAACTTTGCGGTGGCGGGGACGAGCTACGTGAACCTGTCCATGTTCCTGGCCTTTGCACTGCTGTTCCCCAATACGCAGGTGCTGCTGATGTTCATCATCCCGGTGAAGATGAAGTGGCTGGCCTACATCGATGTGGGACTGTTTGCGGTGGGCATCGTTCGGGCCATTTTGGCGCAGAACTGGGGCGGCGTGATTTTGCCGGTCATGGCGCTGCTGAACTTCCTGATCTTCGCATGGCCCACCCTGCAGGGCTGGGCGCAGCGGCAGCAGTATCAGCACTCCCGGCAGGCGGTGAACTTCAAGAAGGCCGTCCATCAGCAGCAGAAGCAGCAGGGGTATCACCACAAGTGTGCCGTGTGCGGCCGCACGGATACGGACTATCCGGATCTGCAGTTCCGGTATTGCAGCAAGTGCGTGGGCTATCACTGCTTCTGTCAGGATCATATCTTCTCCCACGTTCACTTTACGGAGTGAGGAAAACAGAAGAAACAGAGCGCCGATCCATACGGATCGGCGCTCTGTTTTTGACTTTTTGTGCGCTTTATGTATCCAGCTCCAGCAGGTGGAGGCCGTAGTCGTTGAGGTAGGGCTTCACCAGATCATAGGGGATGAAGAAGGTCTGCTCACCGGCGGAATAGGGGGCGATGTCGTAGGTATTGAAGACGATGGTCACACCCTTGGCGTTATAGAACACGCTGCGCTCGATCCAGTCCAGCACCGTTTTGTCGTAGTCGCTGAAATAGGAGGTGTCGCCGCTGTCCTGGATCTGACGGAGGATCAGCTGGTACACAGCCTCCTCCAGTTGGTTGATGTCGGTGGCCAGATCCGTGACGGACACGGTCTTGCCGGTGGAGAGGTCGAAGGAGACGGCCTGCCGCCAGGTGCTGGGGTGGGCGCCGCCGGTATAGGAGACATAGGACAGGGTGACGCACAGCAGGCGTTCATTCTGCCACCAGGAGACCCCTGCCTCATCCCGATAGACAAAGTCCTCGGTTTTCCAGCGCTCTCCGCCGGTGATCTCGTACTCCTCACGGGCCATCTGCTCCATCTCGTCCAGCATATCCACCTGCTGATCCCGCCAGTCGGTGAACCAGTCGTTGATGCGCTGCACGGCGGCCTGCCGGTTCTTGGCGGCGGTGTCGCTGTTGTCGGGACTGCCGGTGAGGGTCAGCACGGGGATCTGATATCGGGCGGTGAGCAGCACTGTCTCGTCCTGCTCGCTGACGGTATATTGCCGCTCGGTCCACTCCGTGGAGATGACAGGGACGTCCGGGGAGGTCACAGTCACTTTCGGGGTGTCGTCTGTCATCATGGTGTTGGCGACGGAGACCTTGCAGCCGGTCAGCAGGCCCGTCAGGACGGTACACAGGACCAGCAGCATGGCCAGAGCCAGTAGCTTTTTCATGGGGGATTCACCTCACAGAAGGATGGGGTTCGTGCGCCAGTCGCTGCCGCAGACGCTGCGGGAGGCCTGGGGATAGGTCAGGACGTAGAGGTCCGTCCAAAGGGCCTCCCGGCGGAAGAGCGCTTCTGCCGCAGGCCCCAGACGGGACACGTCACCGGGGCGGGTCAGTACCGGTACACCCCGCCGCTGCATCTGCCGCAGAAGATCCCGGCCCCGTCCATTGGCGGCCAGCACACGGAGATAGGGGATGCCGCCCGCCGGGGGCGTGACATCCAGCCACGCCGACAGCAGCATCCGCCTCAGCCGGGAGGTGGGGTAGCGCTTGGTTTTGGCGGTCTCCAGCAGCTCCTCCGGGGAGCAGGAGGTACGTACCGCCTGATAGAACCGGTGGTACAGGCCCTCCTTGCCGCCGTCATAGGGGAGGAAGTCCTCCTCCCGCATCTGCCGCAGCCGGGCTAAAATGGCCCGGCGGCAATAGGAGAGGTCTGCCGGGGCCTGTCCCAGCGCCAGCTCCCGCCGCAGCACCTGCACCGCAGGAGCAGGGAGGTAGGAGAGAGCCTCGTCGGTACGGCCGGAGCGCAGCAACGTCCGCAGATAGGAGGCGGAGGCCGTGTCGCCGGAGGGTGCGCCGTCGTGGCCGGCACCCTGACGCAGGACGGCCAGCGGCTCCATGGGAGCCTTTTGCCGCCGCAGGGCCTTCAGGTACTCGATGGCCAGAATGTCGTTGGGGCGGGAGAGCATCTGCGGGGGAGCGCCCAGCTCCTCCGCCGCCTGCTGCCGGGCCGGGGCATAGGCCATGCCTTGAGCCAGCAGCTGTCGGATGCGGGGCATCAGCTCCGGCTGGGAGAGAGCCGCCTCCGCTGCCTGTAAGGCGGTCAGGTCGCCGCACTCGCTGCCGAAGGCCAGATGGGACACCACGCCGGTGGAGGCCAGCAGCGCCACACCGCCGGCGGCAAACCGCTCCGCCGAGGCCATGGCCCACGGGGTGGGCAGCTCCAGTACCAGATCGGCGCCGCAGCGGACGGCCATCTCCCCACGGGCGTGCTTGTGCGCCACGGCGGCGTCGCCCCGCTGGACAAAGTTGCCGCTCATGGCGCATACAAGGGGGGCGTCGTACTGCCGCCGCAGGCCCTTCAGCATCCGGGCGTGGCCCAGATGAAAGGGATTGTATTCGCATATGATACCAACGGCGTTCACGATTTTCCCCCTTAAAATATTACAAAAGGTTACAATTCAGTTGCGGGATACACGGATTTGTGGAAATTTCTCTAATTTCGACGGAGATATAAACGACTTGGTGGATATTTACGAGATTTTGTCAGCATTATACCATACATCTGCAGATTTTGCAACGGACCCTGGGGCGTTGCATTTTTCCGGCGGTGTGATACAATAGGGCCAACTGATAAATGAAAGGCGGTAATCGCAATGAACAGCGCTGAAAAGCTCCGGCTGCTGCGCCGGCGGATGCAGGAGCAGGGCATGGACGCTTATGTGGTGGTAACGGATGATTTCCACGGCTCGGAGTACGTGGGTGACTATTTTAAGGCCCGGGAGTATCTGTCGGGCTTCACCGGCTCCGCCGGTACGCTGGTGGTGCTGCCGGACAGCGCCGCCCTGTGGACGGACGGACGGTACTTTTTGCAGGCGGCGGATCAGCTGGCCGGGAGCACCATCGACCTGATGCGGGCGGGGCAGCCCGGCGTTCCCACCATCGGGGCTTTTCTGGCACAGAGGGTGCCGCAGGGAGGCACCGTGGGCTTCGACGGACGCACCGTCAGCAGTCTTTTTGCCCGGACGATGGCCGCTGCGCTGGAGGGGAAGAACGTCCGCTTCGCCTATGAGCAGGATCTGGCCGGGGCTGTGTGGCCGGACCGGCCGGCGCTGTCGGCGCAGCCGGTGTGGGAGCTGCCGGCGGAGTGCGCCGGGCTGACCCGTGAGGAGAAGCTGCGTCTGCTGCGGGAGAAGATGCGGGAGACCGGGGCAGAGGTACTGGTGCTGACGGCGCTGGACGAGGTGGCGTGGACGCTGAACCTCCGGGGCGACGACGTGCGCTGCACGCCGGTGTTCCTGTCCTTCCTGCTGCTGCGGCAGGAGGAGGCCACCCTGTGTGTGCAGGAGCAGATCCTGTCCGGGGAACTGAAGGAGAAGCTGGTGGCCTGCGGCGTGGCACTGGCCCCCTATGAGAGCATTTATGACCGGCTGCGGGCCATCCCGGCAGGGACGGCGGTGCAGACGGACAGCGCCACGGCCAACTACTGCGTATTGCAGAGCCTGTCCGGGGCCAAGGTGCTGGACAGACCCAGCCCGGTGCAGCTGATGAAGGCCATGAAGACCCCGGCGGAGCAGGAGAACTTCCGGGCCGCCCACATCAAGGACGGTGTGGCGGTGTGCCGGTTCATCTGCTGGCTGCAGAGCCATGTGGGCAAGGAACCCATCACCGAGTGCAGCGCTGCCGCCAAGCTGGAGAGCTTCCGGGCTCAGCAGCCGGACTATCTGGGGCCAAGCTTTGACTCCATCATGGCCTTCGGTCCCCACGGAGCCATCGTCCACTATGAACCCACGGCGGAGACGGATGTGCCGCTGGAGCCCCGCAGCTTCTGCCTGGCGGATACCGGCGGACACTATCTTCAGGGGACCACGGACATCACCCGTACCATCCCGCTGGGGCCGCTGACGGAGGAGGAACGCCGGGCCTATACGGTGGTGCTGAAGGGCCATCTGCGGCTGGGAGCGGCCCGGTTCCCGGAGGGCCTGTGCGGGCAGAATCTGGATATTCTGGCCCGGCTGCCTCTGTGGGAGCAGGGGATGGACTACAACCACGGCACCGGTCACGGCGTGGGGTATGTGCTCGGCGTCCATGAGGGGCCGCAGCGGCTCCACTGGCGGCTGCCGGAGAACCAGAAGGTCACGGCGCTGGCAGAGGGCATGGTGGTGTCCAATGAGCCCGGCTACTATGCCGCCGGACAGTTCGGCATCCGCCATGAGAATCTGGAGCTGGTGCAGCGGGACGGCGAGAACGAGTATGGCCGCTTCCTGCACTTCGAGCCGCTGACCATGGTTCCCTTTGACCGGACGGCGCTGGAGCTGAGCCTGCTGTCGGAGGAGGAGCTGGCGCTGCTGAACGCCTATCATGAGAAGGTGCGGGCTGCCATCGCACCCCATCTGGATGGGGAGGAGCTGGCGTGGCTCATGGCTGCTACGGCACCCATCCTGCGGTAAGAGAAGAATAGAAAAAGCCGTCCCCGGCCACTGGCCGGGGACGGCTTTTTTATACGGGAAGCTCACCGTTTCAGCAGGGCTTGGCGGCGCCGCCAGTCCGGCAGGTAACGCTCCACCTCGGCGTAGAAGGCGGGGCTGTGGTTTTTATGGCGGATATGGGCCAGCTCATGCACCACCACATACTCGATGGCCTCCGGTGGATAGGCCATCAGGTACAGGGAGAAGCAGAGGCTGTTTTTCCCGGAGCAGCTGCCGAACCGTGTCCGGGCGGAGGTGATCCTGATCCCGGTGGGGCGGACGCCCATGACCCCGGCCCAATAGGCCACCCGCTGCGGCAGAAGGGTCTTGGCCTGCTGGCGAAGGGCCTCCTGCTCCTGAGGGGTGGGCTCCGGGTGCTCCGCCCGATACCGGCCCTGACGCTGCTGCTGGCGATGGATCCATGTCTCGTGCTTTTCCACGAAGGTGCGGATCTCCTCCACCGGGAGAGTCATGGGCGCCCGTACCACCACGCTGCCGGACTGGTCCACCTGTAGGGCCACGGTGCGGCGGCGGCTCCGCACCACCCGATAGTCCGTCATCGCTCTGCCACCCAAATGAATCGGGGGCCGTGATAGCCGTCCCGGTCTATTATTTCCGTCCACATGGACGCAGGGCGCACCCATAGGCCGCCGTCGCCGTAGAGGGCCCGGTACACCACCAGCTCCTCCAGCGTCTCCGAGTGGCGGGCGATGCCCAGCACCTGATATTCATTGCCCTTGAAGTGGCGATACCGCCCCGGTTGAATGTCCGCCATATACTCCACCTCCGTTTTTGGGATCAGTATACCACATCGGTTCCCAAAAGGCAAAAACTGTGTTATCATACAGGAAAGGACATATGCTGAAAGGGGAGACTGCACCATGAAGAACACCACCCTGTGCTACATCGAAAATCCGGCCGGGGAGTATCTGATGCTCCACCGGGTGAAGAAGGAGAACGACTGCAACCACGACAAATGGATCGGTGTGGGCGGCAAATTCGAGGACGGAGAGAGTCCGGAGGAGTGCGTCCTGCGGGAGACGCTGGAGGAGACGGGGCTGACTCTTACCGACTATCGGTATCGGGGGATCGTCACCTTTGTCTCCGACCGGTGGGAGACGGAATATATGCATCTGTTCACCGCCACCGGCTGGACGGGCCGCATCCGGGAGGATTGCGACGAGGGCGTGCTGGAGTGGATCCACCGGGATCGGCTGGCGGCCCTGCCCCAGTGGGAGGGGGACCGCATCTTTCTGGAGCTGCTGCGGCGGGAGGTGCCGTTCTTCTCCCTGAAGCTGCGCTATGAGGGGGAGCGGCTGGCCTATGCCGCCCTCAACGGAAGGGAGATGGAGCGATGAAGCTGCTGGTCAGTGCGTGTCTGCTGGGAGTGGCCTGCCGCTACGACGGGCGGAGCAAGCTCCATCCGCTGGCGCAGGAGCTGTGCCGCCGCCATGAGGTGATCCCCGTGTGCGGGGAGATCTTCGGGGGGCTGCCCACGCCCCGGCTCCCCTCCGAACGCCGGGAGGGCGGCGTGTTTGCAAGCGACGGCGGTGATGTCACCGATGCCTTCCGCCGGGGGGCGGAGGAGGTGGTGCGTCTGGCCCGGCTCACCGGGGCACAGGCGGCCATTCTGAAGGAGCGCAGCCCCTCCTGCGGCTCCGGGGAGATCTATGACGGCACCTTCACCGGAACGGTGGTGGAGGGCTGGGGCGTGACGGCGGAGCTGCTGCGCCGGGAGGGCATCCCGGTGCTGGGGGAGTCCCGGATGGGAGAACTGCTGACAGAGGGCGAGGCGTGTTTGGTCAAAATCACAAGAGACCCGGCGAAAAAACTGTGAGATTCTGAAAAAATGGTCCGGCCCCATTGACAGCCTATGTATAAGTTGCTAAGATGGTAGCGTCAACAAACCGAAAACGTTACCGGAAAGGTTTCCAAGTTTTCGGTACTATCTCCGGAGGGATTACCGATGACCATCAAAGATATTGCCCGGCTCTGCGGCGTCAGCGTCAGCACGGTATCCCGTGTGCTCAATGACCGACCTGACGTCAGCGAAGAGAACCGACGCCGGGTGCTGGAGGTCATTGAAAGCTCCAACTACATCCCCAACAACACCGCACGGGATCTGGTCAAGACCAAGTCCGACGCCATTGGGCTGGTGGTGCGGGGCGTGTCCAACCCCTTCTATACCGACATCATCCGGGCCGTCGAGGACAGCATCACCGCCGAGGGCTTTACCATGGTGATGCAGCAGATCGGCACCTGCGACGACGAGATCAAGCGGGGGGCTATGATGGAGCGGGAGAAGCGGCTGCGGGGCATCGTGTTTCTGGGCGGACGATCCGACTACACGCCGGAGGAGCTGACCATGCTGAACGTACCCTTTGTCTGCTGCTCCTACGCCAATCAGTACGGCACACTGCCGGAGGGCTCCTACGCCTCAGTGTCCATCGCTGACGAGGAGGAGGCCTATCGGGCCGTGATGGAACTGTACCGCTGCGGACACCGCCGCATTGCGGCGCTGGTAGCCCGCACCGATGACCGGGCCATCAGCCAGCTGCGCTATCAGGGGTATCTCCGGGCGCTGGCGGACTGCGGCCTGCCGACGGAGGAGGAGCTGGTGATCCGCGCCGGATCCTTTGACATCGGGGACGCCTACCGGGCCACGGCGGAGAGGCTGCGGCAGGGGGCGGACTTTACGGCGGTGTTTTCCATTGCCGACAACATGGCGCTGGGCGCCATGCGGGCGCTGCGGGAGGCGGGACGCCGGGTACCGGAGGACTGCTCCGTTATCGCCATCGACGGCCTGACCATGTCGGAGTATTTCCATCCCATGCTCACCACCCTCTGCCAGCCTATGGAGGAGATGGGGCGGCGCAGCGTGGAGATCCTGATGGACATGATCCACGGCCGGGGACGGCCCCGCTGCGAGACGGTGCGGACCGTGCTGCGCCGGGGAGCGTCCGTGCGGCGGATCAACTGAGTTTTTCCCATCCCAAGGGATGTGAAAAATAATAAATGAAGGAGAAATGAAAATGAAGAAGTTTCTTGCATTGGCTCTGGCTCTTGTTATGGCGCTGTCTCTGGCAGCCTGCGGCAAGAAGGCAGACGACAACAAGGGCAATGGAGACGAAGCGAAGGGTTCCGTGTACTACCTGAACTTCAAGCCCGAGGCCGACAAGGCCTGGCAGGATCTGGCCAAGACCTACACCGAGCAGACCGGCGTGGAGGTCAAGGTCGTCACCGCCGCCTCCGGCCAGTATGACACCATGCTGACCTCCGAGCTGGACAAGTCCGCTCCTCCCACCATGTTCCAGGTGGGCAACCAGGGCGCCGTCAACTCCTATGGCGATTTCTGCTATCCTCTGGATAACACCGACGTCATGAAGGAAATGACCACTCAGGACTTCAACCTGAAGAATGCCAACGGCGAGACCGTGTCCATCGGCTACTGCTATGAGGCCTTTGGCATCATCGTCAACAAGGCTCTGCTGAAGCAGGCCGGCTATGAGATCTCCGATATCACCAACTTTGAGACCCTGAAGAAGGTCGCCGACGACATCCACAGCCGCGCTGCCGAGCTGGGCTTTGACGCCTTCAGCTCCGCCGGCCTGGAGGGCTCCTCCAGCTGGCGCTTCTCCGGTCACCTGGCCAATATGCCCCTGTTCTATGAGTTCCGGGATGACAACGTCACCTCTCAGCCCGCCAGCATCAAGGGCACCTATCTGGACAACTTCAAGAACGTCTGGGATCTGTACACCACTGACTCCGCCACCACCGGCGCTGCTCTGACCACCGCCACCGGCGACGCCTCCGAGGCCGAATTCGGTCAGGGCAAGGCTGTGTTCTATCAGAACGGCTCTTGGGAGTTTGCCAACCTCACCGGCGAGGAGAAGGGCTTTAAGATGAACCCCGAGGATCTGGCCATGATCCCCATCTACTGCGGCGTTGAGGGCGAGGAGAAGTCCGGCCTGTGCTGCGGCACCGAGAACTGCTGGGCTGTCAACAAGAACGCCAAGGAAGAGGACATCCAGGCCACTCTGGACTTCATGAAGTGGGTCGTTACCTCTGACGAGGGCACCACCATGCTGGCTGAGCAGTTTGGCCCCTGCCCCTTCAAGAACGCCAAGACCCCCGAGAACGTGTTCTTTGCCGATGCCAACGCCTATACCACTGCCGGCAACTACATTGTGACCTGGGACTTCAACTGGACTCCCGCTGTGAATGACTGGCGTGCGGGCGTGGTGGACGCTCTGACCCAGTACACCGTCAACGGCGGCAGCTGGGACGACGTCAAGACCGCCTTCGTGGACGGCTGGGCCACCCAGTATGCCAAGGAGAACGGCTGAGCTATAAGCGCTCCGTTGTAAAGCAATAGGACCGGGGGCGGGCTTATCGCCCGCCCCCGATTTTCTCATCTGCGGCGCACAGAGCTGTTGGCCGGTATGGACCGGGCAAGAGCTCCGGGCGCCGCCCGGAAAAAACATAGATAGGAGAGAGGCGTCATGAAACTTCCGAAACACCGCCGGGACGAGGCCGCGCTGAATTCCCGGCTGATCCGCCGCCCCATCAAGCGCATGGTGTGGCTGTTTTTGCTGCCCACCTTTGCCGCCTTCTGCATCGGCTTCCTGTACCCCTTCTTCAAGGGGCTGTTTCTGTCCTTCTGCAAATTCCGCATTACCAGCCAGTGGACATGGACGGGGCTGGAAAACTACCGGAAGGCCTTCCAGGACCCCGGCTATATGCACGCATTCTGGTACACGGCGCTGTTTGCTCTGGTGAGCCTGATCGCTATCAATCTGTTTGCCTTTACCATTGCCTATGCACTGACCCAGAAGTTCAAGGGTACCAACGTGTTCCGCACGGTATTCTTCCTGCCCAACCTCATCGGCGGCATCGTGCTGGGCTATATCTGGTCCATGATCTTCGACGGCATCCTCATCAAGTACAACACCTCCGTGGTCCTGGAGACGAAATACGGCTTCTGGGGTCTGGTGATCCTGGTGTGCTGGCAGCAGATCGGCTATATGATGATCATCTATATTGCCGGACTTCAGGCCGTGCCCGAGGATATGCTGGAGGCGGCCCGCATCGACGGCGCTAACCGCTGGCAGACCCTGTGGCGGGTCACCATCCCCAACGTGATGCCCTCTATCACCATCTGCATGTTCCTGAGCCTGACCAACGGCTTCAAGCTGTTTGACCAGAACCTGGCCCTGACCGACGGGCGTCCCTTCCAGCAGCTGGGCAACGGAGAGACCATCAAAACAACGGAAATGCTGGCCCTGAACATCGTCAACGCCTTCGGCACCAACGGCGGCGGCAACCGCGGCGTGGGTCAGGCCAAGGCCGTGATCTTCTTCATCGTGGTGGCGGCCATCAGCATCATCCAGCTTCAGGCCAGCCGCCGCAAGGAGGTGCAGCAATGATCAAAACCGAAGCTCTGCGCCGCAGAGAGCGCCGTCAGGCGCTGCTGACGGTGGTGTTCACCATCATCTCCGTGATCTATCTGATGCCGGTGCTCCTGGTGCTCATCAACTCCCTGAAGGCCAACGCCTTTGTCAACACCGAGACCTTCAAGCTGCCCACGGCGGAATCCTTTGTGGGGCTGAAGAACTATGTCAAGGGCATGACCTTCGGCAACTTCGCCTTCTATAAGGTGGTATTCTACAGCTTCTTCATCACCATTACCTCCACGGCGCTGATCCTGCTGTGCACGTCCATGGCGGCGTGGTACATCTCCCGGGTGGGGAGCCTGGTCAGCAAGATCGTGTACTACCTGTGCGTATTCTCCATGGTGGTGCCCTTCCAGATGGTCATGTACACCCTGGCCCGGACGGCGGACCAGGTGCATCTGAACACCCCCTGGACCATCCCCGTGGTATACCTGGGCTTCGGCGCGGGCCTTGCCGTGTTTATGTTCACGGGCTTTGTCAAGAGTCTGCCGCTGGAGATCGAGGAGGCCGCCGCCATCGACGGCTGCGGCCCGGTGGGCACCTTCTTCCGGGTGGTGCTGCCTATGCTGAAGCCCACCATGATCTCCGTGGGCGTGCTGGAGATCATGTGGGTATGGAACGACTATCTGCTGCCCAGTCTGGTGCTGGACATCAACCAGTACCGCACCATCCCCATCCACATTCAGTACCTCAAGGGCAGCTACGGCACCGTGGACATGGGCGCCACCATGGCCCTGATCATGCTGAGCATCCTGCCGGTGATCATCTTCTATCTGTGCTGCCAGAAGCACATCATCAAGGGTGTGGCTGCCGGAGCCGTGAAGGGATAAGGAGCATAGAGCCTCCGCTCGGAGGGCGGGGCTGATAAGTATTTCAAAGCATTTCTATAAGTAAGTGAGTGACTACCTATGAATCGAAGCAGCGGCATTCTGATGCCCATTTTCTCCCTGCCGTCCCCCTATGGCATCGGCACGCTGGGCAAAGCGGCGTATGACTTTGCGGACTTTCTGGCGGAGGCGGGCCAGCACTACTGGCAGATGCTGCCCCTTGGCCCCACCAGCTATGGGGATTCCCCCTATCAGAGCTTTTCCACCTTTGCCGGCAACCCCTATTTCATCGATCCGGACCTGCTGGTGGAGGACGGCCTTTTGACGAAACAGGAGGTGAAGGCCTACCGCTGGGGGAGTGACCCCCGCCATGTGGACTACGGCGCTGTGTATAACAGCCGGCTGAAGCTGCTGTCCAAGGCCAAAAAGCGGGGCTGGGAGCGTGACCGGGAGGAGGTCACGGCCTTTGTGGCGGAGAACGCCCGGTGGTTGCCGGACTACGCCCTGTTCATGGCCTGCAAGCGCCATTTCGGGATGCGCTCCTGGACGGAGTGGGAGGATGAGGACATCCGCCTGCGCCGCTCGCAGTTGGTATTGGAGCAGTACCGTACCCTGCTGCGGGAGGATGTGGAGCTGTTCACCTATATCCAGTATTTGTTCTTCCGGCAGTGGGAGGCTCTGCGGACCTATCTCCACGGGAAGGACATCCATATCATCGGTGACCTGCCCATCTATGTGGCCATGGACTCCGCCGATGTGTGGGCCGAGCCGGAGAATTTCCAGTTGGATGACCGGTGCGTCCCCACGGAGGTATCCGGTGTGCCGCCGGACTACTTCAGCGCCGACGGCCAGCTGTGGGGCAACCCCCTCTATCGCTGGGATCGGATGCAGGCCGACGGCTTCGGCTGGTGGATCCGCCGCATCGACGGCGCCGGGAAGTTGTATGACGTCATCCGCATCGACCACTTCCGGGGCTTCGAGAGCTACTGGGCAGTACCCTACGGCGAGACGACGGCCAAAAACGGCCGGTGGGTCAAGGGCCCCGGCATGGCGCTGGTGGGTGTGCTCACCGGTTGGTTCCCGCAGCTGGAGTTTATCGCTGAGGATCTGGGCTATCCCACCCCGGAGGTGGCGCAGCTGCTGCGGGATTCCGGTCTGCCGGGCATGAAGGTGCTGGAATTTGCCTTCGATTCCCGTGATACCAGCAGCTATCTGCCCCATAGCTACGGGGAGAACTGCATCTGCTATACCGGTACCCATGACAACAGCCCGCTGGCCCTGTGGCGGCAGGAGGCGGATCCGGCGGATATTGCCTTTGCCAAGGAGTATCTGGGGCTTAACGACGAGGAGGGCTTCAACCGGGGCATCATCCGGGGCGGCATGAGTTCTGTGGCCAAGCTGTTTGTGGCTCAGATGCAGGACTATCTGGAGCTGGGGGCGGGACACCGCACCAACGAGCCGGGGACTCAGTCCGGCAACTGGCAGTGGCGGATGCTGCCGGGAGAGCTGACGCCGGAGCTGGCGCAGCGCATCCGGAAGCTGACCCGCATCTACGGCCGATTGGCCTGAAAAGCAATGGGAGGGACCGAGCCGATGCCCGGTCCCTTTTTCCGTGGAAGGAGAAGGATATGATCCGTGTGTGTGAGGTGCGGCGGCGAGAGGCGGCACGGATGGCGCAGCTGCTGGGGGTGTGGGAGGCATCCGTCCGGGCCACCCGCCTGTTCCTGTCGGAACAGGAGATCCGGCGCTTCCGGAGCTATGTGCCGCAGGCCTTGGCGGGTGTGGACATCTGCTGATCGCTGAGCGGGAGGGGCAGCCGGTGGCGTTTATGGGCGTAGAGAGGAGGTCACGGTGAACGTCTGCTGTGCGCATAATTTGTGTGCCATAGGCGCACAAATTCCACACTTGCAGCCTGAGAAGTATTTTCTCTCACGCACATGTCGCGAGAGAAAATGATTTTACTTCTTTGCCGCCTGCGGGCGGCAAACTCTGCGAGGCTTTTTTTGACACGCTGCATGACCCCGGCGACCATTGGCCGCCGGGGTCATGCTATGGAAAGGAAGGGGATAGAATGTTTTACCGCTGTACCCGGCGGTCGCCGTCGCCGCCGGCCGGCTTCTCCACCTCGGCCACGGTGACACGGTTGAAGTCACCCTCGATGGAGTGCTTCAGGGCCGAGGTAGCCACGGCGAACTCGATGGCGCTCTGGCTGTCCTTGCCGTTGAGCAGGGCGTAGATCAGGCCGCCGCCGAAGCTGTCACCGCCGAAGGTGGCTTGCGGCTGATCGTCCTGAAAGAAGCGGCAGTAGCCGTTGGGAGCCAGGTGCAGTATGATCTCAGCGAAGGTGACGATACGTTTGCTCATAGTGATTCCTCCTTATCTGCGAACCAGATGAATGGCGAAGCCGCCAAATTCACCGTCGATATAAATGGCCTTGGTGCTGCCCTTGGCATCCGTCTTGCGGGTCCCCGACAGACCGTCTGAGCCGCCGCACTTGAGACCGATGACCAGCTCACTGGCGGGGATGCTGCACCGAACGTCCTTGGCGGCGTGGTCGATGAGCAGACGCAGCAGTACCCTGCCGGCATCCAGTTCGTCCGGGACGGACTGACACTCCAGAAACGCCGTGCGCTCCGGGTCCCAGTCCCCCAGCAGTATTTTCAGCTCTCCGATTCTGCTGTTTTCGCTCCTCCACCGCACGGGCAAAGGCTTCGCAATCCTCACGGGGCAGGGAGCGGGTGGGGATGATCTCCTGAAACAGCGTACCCTCCAGATAGCCCCGGATCGCCTCGTCCTCCATGCACTCCCGGATGATATCGTGTCCTGCCAGATAGGCCGCCAGCACCATGCTGGTGTGGCCGCCGTTCAGGATACGAACCTTCTGCTCCTTATAGGGATGGTGGTCCGCCACGAGCTTCACCGGAAGCCCCGCCTTTTGGGCGGGAAACTCCCGGCTCAGGGCCTCGTCGCCCTCGATGACCCACAGCCCGAAGGGCTCTGCGGTATCCAGCAGGGCATCCTCATAGCCGTTCTCGGCATTGAGCCGGGGAGCCTGAGCGGCAGGGCAGCCGGTGACGATGCGATCCACCAGCGTATTGCAGAACCGGTTCTCCTCCCGCAGCCAGCGCAGGAAGTCCTCCTCCAGCGCCCAGTCGGCGGCGTGGCGCAGCACGGTGTCCCGCAGGACGGTGCCGTTGTCGGCAATGAGCTCACAGGGCAGGAGGATCAGCCCCGGCTTTCCGGCGTGCCAGCGCTGCCACAGTAGCCGGGTCAGCTTGACGGGGAAGGAGGCGGGCGGGCAGTCGTCAAAGCGGCAGGTGGGGTCATAGACGATGCCTGCCTCCGTGGTGTTGGAGATCACAAACCGCAGCTCGTCGCCGCATACAAAATCCAGCAGCTCCTGCCATTGAGTGAACACGTCCAGCGAACGACTGACGCACCGGATGAGCCGTCGCTGATCGACTACCTGACCGTTGAGCTTTCCCCGTAGATACAGCTGATACAGCCCGTCCTGCCGGTTGATGCGCCCTGTCTTGCCGGTGGAGGCCGGAGGGACGATCACCACGCTGCTGTCAAAGTTCGCCTTTTCGTTCATCTGATCGATGAAATCATCCACAAAGCCTCGCAGAAAGTTGCCGTCCCCAAATTGCAGGACACGCTCCGGCATCCGCCGGGACAGGGACGCCTCTGCGCCTAAGGTCCGATAGCTGAGCGGTTCCATAGCCCTACCTCCATGATATATCTGTAATATATCATGCTCTGCGTTGAGTGGACTGTCAATGCTCATTTTCACCGCCATAGGCGATGGAGGGAACCTTTTCCGGTCCATTGCCGTCCTATAAAAGGAAAGACCGGCGGCGCAAGGAGCCGTTTGGGCAAAACTCAGTGAAATTAAAGGAGAAATGACCATGAAAAAGATGGCACTGCTTTTAGCGGCGCTGTTGCTGCTGAGCAGCTTGGCGGGCTGCGGAAAAAGCAGCAAAGGCGAGGCGTCGGTGGAATCCGTATCCATGATCTGCGGCCTGAACGGTGTGGGACAGGTGGATCGCTTCGCTGGAGTCGTCAGCGCTCAGGGCGAGACAAAGATCGCAAAGGACGAGAACCGGCAGGTGACCTCCGTGGCCGTGAAGGCCGGGGATGAGGTGAAAAAGGGCCAGACCCTCTTTACCTACGACCAGACGCAGGCGCAGCTGGATCTGGAGAAAGCCCAGCTGGAGCTGGACCAGATGAAGAGCACCCTCAGCGCCAAGCAGGAGGAGAAGGCCCGGCTGGAGCGGGACAAGAGCAACGTCTCCCCAGATCAGCAGCTGCAATACGATCTGGAGATCCGGGAGGCTACGGCGGCCATTCTGGAGCAGCAGTATAACATCTCCCTGAAGGAGAAGGAGGTGCAGCGCCTTACCGACAGCGTCGGCAAGGCCGAGATCACCTCTCCGGTAGACGGTCGGGTGCAGGCAGTGAACGAAAACGGCGGCACCGACAGCAATGGGAATGCACTGCCCATCGTGACCATCGTGGAGACGGCGGGCTTCCGGGTGAAGGGCTATGTCAACGAGAGCAATGCCTCCGCTCTCTCCGAGGGGACACAGGTGCTGATCCGCTCCCGTGTGGGCAGCGATGTCTGGAAGGGCAGCGTCACCTCCATCGACTGGAAAAACCCTGTCTCCGGCGGCAATCAGAGCACCATGGACGGCGGCAGCGACGTGTCCACCGCCAGCAAATACCCCTTCTATGTGACGCTGGACAGCAGCGACGGCCTGCTGATGGGCCAGCACGTCTATATCGAGCCGGATCACGGTCAGGGTCAGAAGCAGGAGGGCATCCATCTGCCTGCCTACTACATCAATGATGCCGACACCTCCCCGTGGGTGTGGGCACAGGATAAGAACGGGAAGCTGGAAAAGCGCGGCCTGACCCTGGGGACCTATGAGGAGGACTTGGCCACCTATCCCGTGGAGAGCGGCTTGGCGGCGGAGGACTACATCGCCTTCCCCGACGAAACGCTGGCGGTGGGTATGACCTGCGTCCCCTATGACCAGAGTACCTTCGAGCCGGACGACAGCAAAACCCCGGACGGCAGCAAAACCCCGGACGGCGGCTTAGATCTGCCGGAGGGCGGCGACGGTGCCGTAACGGACGGCGCCGTGACGGAGGGCTGAGCATGATCCTTGAAATGCGGAATATCTGCAAGGACTACCCCATGGGCAAGACCGTGACCCGTGTGCTGCGGGACGTGAGTCTGAATGTGTCCGAGGGGGAGTACCTTGCCATCATGGGACCCTCCGGCAGCGGCAAGACCACGCTGATGAACATCATCGGCTGTTTGGATGAGCCCACCAGCGGCAGCTATCTCCTGTGCGGGCAGGATATCACCGCCTGCACGGACCTACAGCTGGCGCAGGTGCGGAATCGGGAGCTGGGCTTCGTGTTCCAGTCCTTTCATCTGCTGCCCCGGTTGACGGCGCTGGATAACGTGGCCCTGCCGCTGCTGTACGGCGGGGTGAAAAAGGCAGAGCGCCGGGAGCGGGCCCGTGCGGCGCTGGAGATGGTGGGCCTCGGCGACCGGATCGACCATCGCCCGGACCAGCTGTCCGGCGGCCAGTGCCAGCGTGTGGCCATTGCACGGGCCATGGTGGGCGGCCCCAAGCTGCTGCTGGCGGACGAACCCACCGGCGCTCTGGATTCTGCCAGCGGCGCACAGGTCATGGAGCTGTTCCGTCAGCTCCATGAAAACGGTGCCACCATCATCATGATCACCCACGATGCGCAGGTGGCCCGGCAGGCCCAGCGGATCATGACCATCCGGGACGGCATCCTCAGCGGAGGTGACAGCCATGAATAAGAAACTGAAACGCTCCTTTCTGGCGGCGGGCATCGTGGTGGGCGTATGCGCTCTGGTGTGGGGTGGCCTGACTCTGCTTCGCAACGGCAGCCGCAGCGCCGTGAAGGTGTATCCGGTGACGGGCATCAGCATGACGGACTATTGGGGCGACACCACAGAGACCAGCGGTACCGTCACCATGGATAAGCTCCAGAAAGTGTTTCTTTCCCAGACCCAGACCTCCGCACAGGTCTATGTGACGGAGGGCCAGACGGTGAAGAAGGGAGACCGGCTGCTGAGCTACGACAGCACCCTGACGGAGTTGGACGTGGAGCGGGCCCGCATCGCTCTGGAGCGCCTGCGGCTGCGACAGGAGAATACCCGCAAGGAACTCCAGCAGCTCCAGCTGGCGGAGGATAAGGAGAAGCTCCAGCAGCAGGCGGACGCCCTGACGGCTCAGATCGAGAAGAAGCTGGCGGAATCCACCGACGAGATCATCCGCCGGGATTCCAAGCCCATCCAGCCCGGCAAGCCCCTGCTGCGTGGCAGCGCTGCCGGCACGGCGGAGGACCCCCTTTACTGTGATTGGAACAGCGGCGACGCCCTGACGGAGCAGAACCTGTCGGTGCTGCTGCCGGAAGGGGAGAAAGAACTGTATGTGGTGCTGGTGACCCACCGGGGCGACGAGACGCTGGGGGCCATCATCGGCAGCTGGGGGCTGCACCTGACCCGTGGGGAGGACGGCACCATCGCCGTGTCTCTGGCGGACCTCCCGGCGGCGGAGGATATCTCCGTGGACGGCACCACCGACGAGATTCGCCAGCTTCGCAAGGAGCTGGAGCGGGTGCAGAACCTGTTGAGCCGGTCCTACACCAAGGAGGAACTGCTGCGGATGCAGAATGACAAGCTCCGGGAGATTCAGGAGGCGGATACCTCCATCAAAATGGCGGAGTTGGATCTGCGCCGGAAACAGGCAGAGGCCTCCGACAGCAGTGTGTACAGCCAGCTGGACGGCGTGGTCAAGGCCGTCCGCACCCCCACGGATGCCGCCGCCAATAACGAGGCGGTGGTGGAGGTCTCTGCCGGCGGCGGCTATTACGTCACCGGCACCGTCAGCGAGCTGCGGCTGGACACCGTGAAGGTGGGCCAGACGGTGAATATCAGCTCACGGATGACCGGGGCTGCCTGCACCGGCGAGGTGGTGGAGATCAGTACCTATCCCACCGACGGCAATTCCTATGGGGGTGATGGTAACCCCAATGTATCCTATTACCCCTTCAAGGTGTTCGTCAGCGAGGATCAGCAGCTGCAGGAGGGGGAGAGCGTCAGCATCAGCTATCAGGCGGTATCCGACAGCGACGGCAGCAGCCTGTATCTGGAGAATATGTACGTCCGCACGGAAAACGGCAAGAGCTACGTCATGGTCCGTGGGGAGGACGGCAAGCTGGAGCAGCGCTGGGTTCAGACCGGTAAGGTGGTGTGGGACAGCTACACCCAGATCCGTGGCGGCCTGACGCCGGAGGACTATGTGGCCTTCCCCTATGGCCGGGACGTGGTGTCCGGAGCCAAAACGGAGGAAGCCACCGTGGATGCCCTGTACAGCTGGTAAGGAGGCGGTAACTATGTTGGAAAATATCAATCTGGCGCTGCAAGGCGTGTGGAGCCATAAGCTGCGGTCGTTTCTGACCATGCTGGGCATCATCATCGGCATTGCCGCCATCATCACCATCGTCTCCACCATCCGTGGTACCAACGAGCAGATCAAGCAGAACCTCATCGGTGCCGGCAACGACATGGTGCAGGTGCAGCTGACGCAGGACGGCAGCACCGTGGACTTCTCCTACGGGGAGCTGCCGGAGGGTATCGCCGCCATCACGTCTGCCATGCGGGACGAGATGGACGCCCTGCCCGGCGTCTCCGCCGTGGCCATGTACCGCCAGCGCACGTGGGCCGACGGCATCTATGCCGGCAACCAGTCCTTCACCGGCACCCTCAACGGCGTGGACGACCACTATCTCTCCGTGGCGGGCTATCAGGTGAATTACGGTCGTGCCTTCCTGCCGGAGGATTTCTCCTCCCGCCGCAAGGTGGCCGTCATCGATACGACGGCGGCCCAGAGCCTGTTCCCCGGACAGAACCCCATCGGCAGCGTCATCGAGATGCAGGGCGAACCCTTCACCGTGGTGGGCGTGGTGAGCCAGAGGGCCATCTCCCAGCCGGTCATCAACAGTGTAGAGGATTATCAGATGTACGCCCGCACCACCTCCGGCACCGTTATGATCCCGGAGAGCTGCTGGCCCATCGCCTTCCGCTACGACGAACCCATGAACGTAGCCGTGCGGGCCTCCTCCACCAACGATATGACCAAGGCCGGAAGCGGCGTGGCGGATTACCTGAACAGTCAGGTGGTCACCAACCGCCAGCTGACCTATCAGGCACAGGACCTGCTGAAGCAGGCCTCCGAGCTGCAAAGCCTGTCGGAAACCACCAACCGCCAGCTGATTTGGATCGCCGCCATCTCTCTGGTGGTGGGCGGCATCGGCGTCATGAACATCATGCTGGTTTCCGTCACCGAGCGCACCCGTGAGATTGGCCTGAAAATCGCCATCGGCGCCCGGAAGAGCCGCATCCTCTGGCAGTTTCTGACGGAGGCGGCAGTGCTTACCAGCTTGGGCGGCCTGCTGGGCGTCCTGTGCGGTATCGGTCTGGCGGAGATGCTGAGCCACGTCATGGGTACGGCAGTGGCCATCAGCGCCCCGGCCTGCATCGTGGCGGTGGCCTTCTCCATGGTCATCGGCATCGTGTTCGGTTTGGTACCTGCCGTCAAGGCCTCCCGCCTGAACCCCATCGAGGCCCTGCGCCGGGAGTAAGCACCCAAAGTCCCTCCGGAGGCTCCGGAGGGACTTTTTCCCTCCCGCAGGCGCTTTCCCTTGACACACGTCCCTCATCCCGTTACAATGGAGAAAAATATGCACTTTAAGGAGGAACTCCATCATGACCATTGGTCTGGTATACGCCATGCCCGGCGAAATAGAGACGCTGCTGACAGACGAGACCCGCACCCCCATCCGCACGGAGGCGGGCGTGTCCTTTTATCAGATCCGCCCCCATATCATCGCCTGCTGCTGCGGCGTCAGCAAGGTCAACGCCGCCATGGGCGCCCAGCTGCTCATCAGCCTCTACCACCCGGATCTGGTGCTGAACGCCGGTGTGGCCGGCTGCTTCGAGAATGTCCCCATCGGCACCATCGTTCTGGCGGAGGGCTTCGTGCAGCACGATGTGGATACCACCGCCATCGGCGACCCCGTGGGACTGGTGTCCACCGTCAACCAGATTCAGTTCCCCACGGCGGACCTGCCTGCCGCCAGGGCCGCCATGGATGCCACCGGAGTCCCCTATCGCACCGGCTGGGTGGCCACCGGCGACTGGTTCGCCACCGATACCCCCCGCTCCCACTGGATCGCCGACACCTTCCACCCGCTGCTGTGCGAGATGGAGGGCTGCGCCGTGGCGCAGGTGTGCCTGCGAAACGGCGTGAAGTTCATGGCCATCAAGTCCGTGTCGGACTGCCTGTTTGAGCACCACGACTTCGCTTTCAACTTCCCCGCCGCCATGAAGGATCTGAACCGTGTAGTCATGGCCTTCCTGACCCAACTGACAAAGGAATGAGAGGAGGGAGAAAATGGAGATGAATTATACGGAAGCACTGCTGCGAGCAATTATTGAACTGATTGGACAGTGCGATACGATAGAAGAACTTCGTGAAAGCGTGAAACGCATCATGCAGGACTAAGTTCAAGCACAGCGATTCTACTCAAAAATCTGCTGCTCTGCACGAAAAAGGCGGCATCTCACACATCCAAGTCAGAGCACACAGTTTACGCTGTGTGCTCTGACTTTATCCTTATCGCCCCAGCAGATAGCCCCAACTGGCGGCCCCCAAGATACCGTCCACGCCGAGGTCGTGGTCGGCCTGCATCTTCCGCAGACCGGCCTCCATTTTGGCCCCGAACAGCTTGTCACTGACGGGGATGGCGTAGGGGTAGTACCCCTTGTCCTTCATCAGCAGCATGGCGCTCCGGACGTCTCCGCCCTCCATGCCGCGCTTCAGCATACGCAGCTCCACGGTCACCTGTTCCTCCTTTCTGATGGTCGGCGCAGGAGACGGCTTGGCCGTCCCCGGCGCCCGGTACGGGATACCGAAATACTCGCACAGTCCCCGGCAGGTGGCCTCTGCAATGGCCCCCAGATGGCTGTGGAACCACTGGGCGTCGGCGGCGTTGTCGTGGAACACGTGCTCCTCATAGAAGCTCACCGCCGCCGGAGCCCGCAGCTCATACCACACGCTGCTCTCCGACAGTCGGATGGGCTGGTCGTAGATTTTCCGGCGATACTTCAGGATACACGCCGCCAGCTTTCGCCCGCCGCCGGAGCCGGGATAGATCATGGGCCGGTAGCCCCGGACGCCGCCGTTGGCGGCGTTGGTGTGGCTGACGTAGTGGACGTCGGCGCCCCACGCATCGGATTCCCGTACCGCCTGCAGCATCAGGGCGTCCCCGTCCTCACCGGACTTGGGCGTCCGTCGTGGCCCCCGCTTATACTGGATGCCGCAGGCTGCCAGATACGGCTCCAGCACATCCAGATAGAGGTTGTTGTGGGTGGTCTCGTCGCACCCCGCCACGGCGCAGGGATTCCAGTAGTGATACGCCGGGGATAGATACACCTTAGGCATCTCCGCCCGCCTCCTTGCTCAGCTGCTTGGCCGCCTGATGCAGCCCCGTGGCCGCCAGACCGCTGACGATGCCCACCGCCGCAGCGGTGATAGGGTCCCCCGCCGGATAGTCGGGGATGGGCAGCAGATAGAAGCTCACCAGCCCCAGCAGCCCGCCCAGCAGACCGCAGAGAATGGGGATCCACTTGTTGTCCATCCGGCTGGCCCGCACGGCCATGCCCATGAGATAGGTGATGACGGTGATGGCCGCCACGCTGGCAATACCCAGATTTTCCATAAAAGCCCTCCTTATGATACAATGTCCCAGGTCTTGACCTCCTGATAGATGCGGTCGATGAAGGAATTGCCCCGCAGAGCCTTATAGGCCCGGTACTCCAGCAGAAAATTCTCATACTCATACTGCCGGATAGCAGATCGTTCCTTGTTACTATAGTATGTATGAAGCATATTGCTCCGCAACAGGCATTTCTGCCCCTCCCGCAGGTGCTTCGTCCCCGTCAGCGCCTCCCGCACCGGCCGCAGCAGCAGGATCAACGCCGCACCGATTCCGGTGACGCAGGAGGAGATGCCCGCCAGAACCGTCAGCAGCTCCATACCGCCGCCTCCTCTCGTATGGTCTCCATGTTCTCACACCCCCTTCTGCCTGTGGCGTCCCCGCCGGGAAAGTTGTACCGCCTGTTGCCCTCCACCGGACAACAGGGAAAAATTTCCGGGCTCCCCAACAAACAAAAAAGGAGCCGACTGCATAGCAGTCGGCTCCTTGCGTCAAACAAGCTTACTTGTTCTTGTTCTCCTCCACGATGGACAGGGTGTCCTGAGCGATCATCAACTCCTCGTTGGTGGGGATGACCATCACAGTGACAGGGGCGCCATCCTTGGAGATAATGCGCTCCTCACCACGGGTGTTGTTCTTCTCCTCGTCGCAGGTAATGCCCATGAACTCCAGGCCCTCCAGAATGTGAGCACGGGTGGAGGGGGCATTCTCACCCACACCGGCGGTAAAGATCACCACGTCCACGCCGTTCATGGCGGCGGCGTACTCGGCGATCATCTTGTGTACACGGTACTCAAAGATCCGCAGGGCGATGGCGGAGCGGTGATGGCCCTTGGCGGCAGCGGCCTCCAGATCACGGAAGTCGGAGGACACGCCGGACAGGCCCATCATGCCGGAGCGCTTGTTCAGACCTTCCATCACAGAGGAGATGGAGCGGTCGTACTTGTTGGCCACATACTCGATAACGCCCACGTCCATGTCACCGGCACGGGTACCCATGGGCAGACCGGCCAGCGGCGTCAGACCCATGGAGGTGTCCACGCACTTGCCGCCGTCCACAGCGGCCAGAGAGGAACCGTTGCCCAGATGGCAGGACACGATCTTCAGATCCTTGGGATCCTTGCCCAGCAGCTCGGCGGCCCGCAGGGTCACATAGCGGTGGGAGGTGCCGTGGAAGCCGTAGCGGCGCAGCTTGTCGTTCTCATAGTACTTGTAGGGGATGCTGTACAGATAGGCGTGCTCCGGCATGGTCTGGTGGAAAGCGGTGTCGAACACAGCCACCTGCGGCACGTCGTCGCCCAGCACCTTGCGGCAGGCCTCGATGCCGATGATATTGGCGGGGTTGTGCAGGGGAGCCAGAGGCGTGCAGTCTTCCACGGCCTTCAGCACCTCATCGTTGATGAGCACGGAGGAGGCGAAGGTCTCGCCGCCGTGGACCACACGGTGACCCACCGCATCGATCTCCTTCATGGAGGAGATGACGCCGTTCTGGGGATCCACCAGAGCGTTCAGCACGGTCTGGATGGCCTCGGAGTGGGTGGGCATGGCCACATCGGCGGCCTTGATGGTCTCCTTGCCCTCCACCTGGGGCTTGTAGGTGAATTTGCCGTCCAGACCGATGCGCTCGCACAGGCCCTTGGCAAAGACCTTGCCGGTTTCCGGATCCATGAGCTGATACTTCAGGGAAGAGCTCCCCGCATTGATGACAAGTACTTTCATGATGAAATTCTCCTTATCTTTTTGTTTCCGACCCCACATCATGGGGAGTATATCGTGATAATGATAGCATACCGCCCCAGCCTTTACAAGCGTTATTTTCTTCACAAGAGCCTCTCTGCCGCCGCCTCCCGCCGGAAAAAACTTCAAAAAAATCCGATTATCCCGTTGACAAAGGGCGTGAAACATGGTAACATATCAAAGCTGACGATTTTGCGGAGGACCCATGCGGGTGTAGCACAATGGCCAGGGCACCAGCCTTCCAAGCTGGGGATGCGGGTTCGATTCCCGTCACCCGCTCCACTGACTTTATTTGCGCCAGTAGCTCAGTTGGATAGAGCAACTGCCTTCTAAGCAGTAGGCCAGGGGTTCGAGTCCCTTCTGGCGCGCCACTCTTTTGCTGGAGGAGCATCGTCAGCATCCCTTGCGGTTCATATTTGGTGGGTGTAGCTCAGTTGGTTAGAGCACCGGATTGTGGTTCCGGGTGTCGAGGGTTCGAGTCCCTTTACCCACCCCACTGAATATCAGGGATTGGGAGAGATCCCAGTCCCTGATCTTTTTTCACACAGGGGTGTAGCCAAGTGGTAAGGCAAGGGACTTTGACTCCCTCACTCGCTGGTTCGAGTCCAGCCATCCCTGCCAAAGTGTATCCGGAGGGTCGTACCGGCATGATCGGCTGCCTGCCCTCCTGCGAAAATAAACCGTCCGCTCCGTTAGCTCAGTCGGTAGAGCACCTGCCTTTTAAGCAGGGTGTCCGGGGTTCGAATCCCCGACGGGGCACCAAAAAGAGAAGCACCGCTTTGCGGTGCTTTTCTTTTTGGTGCCTGCCGGTTTTTGCTGTGCAAAAACCGGGGCCGCAAGCGGCCTTTGATCAAAATCGTGAGGGGGAAACCGCCCAAGGTTTCCCCCTCACACGCCCCTTTCCTTGCCTCATAGGGAAGCGATTCCCTCTAACACCACAAAGCTGGGCATTCCGCATGGTGCGTCTCTTTTTGGCATCTGGTGGATTCGAAACGAGCTCCGGCTTCGCACGACCCAACGGGACGTCGAAGCCGGACGCAATATTCCACCCGCCCACCGGGGCAGCATCCCCCAATTTTTCTGTTGGAAAAATCGGCGCACCTGTGGTATAATATCCTGACATCATACAGCAAACGAAGATTTGCGGAGGGATCACCATGAAAAACATCATTCTTACCGGCGACCGTCCCACCGGCCGCCTGCATCTGGGCCACTATGTGGGCTCCCTGAAGCGCCGGGTGGAGCTTCAGAATTCCGGCCGCTTCGACGAGATCAACATCCTCATCGCCGACGATCAGGCCCTGACCGACAACGCCGACAACCCCGGCAAGATCCGGGAGAATATCATCAACGTCGTGCTGGACTACCTCTCCGTGGGCATCGACCCCACCAAGTCCACCATCTGCGTGCAGTCCACCCTCCCGGCGCTCCATGCCCTGACCTTTTACTATATGAATCTGGTCACCACGGCACGTCTTTCCCGCAACCCCACGGTGAAGTCCGAGATCCAGATGCGGGGCTTTGCCGACGAGGGCCTGCCGGTGGGCTTTTTCGCCTATCCCGTCTCTCAGGCCGCCGATATCACGGCCTTCCACGCCAACGTGGTGCCTGTGGGCGAGGATCAGCTTCCCATGCTGGAGCAGACCCGTGAGATCGTGGAGAAGTTCAACCGCATCTATGGCGAGACGCTGACCATGCCCACCGCCATGATCCCGGAAAACGAGATGCAGCGCCGTCTGCCGGGCGTAGACGGCAAGGCCAAAATGAGCAAATCCCTTGGCAACTGCATCTACCTGTCCGACAGTGCCGCCGTGGTGAAAAAACAGATCAACGGAAAGATGTTCACCGACCCCCTCCACCTCCAGATCAGCGATCCGGGCCACACCGAGGGCAACGTGGTGTTCACCTATCTGGATGCCTTCTGCACCGACGAGCATTTTGCGGAGTTCCTGCCGGACTACGCCAATCTGGAAGAGATGAAGGCCCACTACCGTCGGGGTGGCCTGGGGGACGGCACCTGCAAGAAATTCCTCTTCAACGTGCTGGAGGAGACGCTGGCCCCCATCCGGGAGGAGCGGGCCAGATGGGCGAAGGACATCGACACGGTGTACGATATCCTCGCCGCCGGCACCGTCAAGGCGGCGGAGACCACCAACGAGACGCTGGCGCAGGTCCGCAAGGCCATGCGGATCGACTACTTCACCGACCGCTCCATCGTGAAGGAGTGGGAGACCCTTCTCCGCAAGGCCAACCAGTGACCCGCAGAAAGGAACGACTTACCCCATGAAAAACAAAAGAGAGTGGGGCCGGGTGCTGAAATTCACCCTGTTCTCCATCTCCGCCGGGGCCATCGAAATGGCCTCCTTTGCCCTGCTCAATGAGCTGCTGCACGGGAGCTACTGGCCCTGCTATCTCATCGCTCTGACCCTCTCGGTGTTGTGGAACTTCACCCTGAACCGAAAGTTCACCTTCCAGAGCGCCAACAACGTCCCACAGGCCATGGCGCTGGTGCTGCTGTACTACTGTGCCTTCACGCCCCTGTCCACCCTGCTGGGCAGCTATCTGGCGGATACCCTCCATTGGAACGAGTATCTGGTGACGTTTTTGAACATGGTGCTGAATCTGGTCACGGAATATGTCTATGACCGGCTGGTGGTGTACCGGGGCGCCGTGGACACCGCCCGCCGTCCGGAGAAACAGCCGGCGGGGGACTGCCAATAGAGCGCCCGTAAGGAGGAGCCTGCCATGGAGTATTTGGGCATCCCGTTTTCCGTAAAAAATGTCCCTTGCCTGCAGCCGGATTTTCTGCCCTTTGCCCCGTGGCGGACGGCCTATCTGTCCCAGGCCCGCCAGCCCTTCCGCATCGCCGTGGAGGGGAGCGGCACCATGGTGTATGAGACACGCATCCGTGGCGGGAGCCCTGCCGATCTGCGGTATCTGGAGCGCACCGTCAAGCTGCTGCTGTGGAGCGTCGGAGGCTGGCGGGTGACGCTGCAGGGGGACGAGGCCCTGATCTCCCGGTTGCGGGAGAGCTTCAGCCCCCACGGCTCCCGTGCCTTTGACGTGGCCATGATGGAGACGGTGTACGGCCGTCCCTTCTGCGTGGAGACGGCGGGGGAGCGCTTCCCGGAGCCACGACCGGCGGCCCGCCCCATAGGCGGGCATCTGGAGGGCTGTCGCATCGGCTTTGACGCCGGCGGCTCTGACCGCAAGGTCTCCGCCGTGGTGGATGGCCGCACCGTCTACTCCGAGGAGGTGATCTGGCACCCCAAGACCGCCGCCGACCCCCGGTATCATCAGCGGGAGGTGCTCTGCGCCCTCCGCACGGCGGCGGCCCATCTGCCCCGTGTGGATGCCATCGGCGTCTCCACCGCCGGCATCGTCCGGGGAGACGAGTTGATGGTGTCGGCGCTGCTGGCTGCCGTCCCGCCGGAGCGCCAACAGGAGGGACGTACCCTCTACCGCAGAGCCGCAGCCGCCATGGGGAATGTCCCGCTGGCGGTGGCCAACGACGGCGATGTCACGGCGCTGGCGGGCTATATGAGTCTCGGTACCGGCCCCGTCATGGGCATCGCTATGGGGACCAGTCAGGCGGCGGGCTATGTGGATGCACAGGGCCGTGTCTCCGGCTGGCTCAATGAGCTGGCCTTTGCGCCGGTGGATTTGGCAGAGGCGGCCCCCAGAGACCCGTGGTCCGGTGATACCGGCGTAGGGGGGCAGTACTTTTCGCAGGACGCCGTGATCCGGTTGGCCGCTGCCGCAGGAGTTCCCACAGATGCGGCCCTGACCCCGGCTCAACAGCTGCGGCAGGTGCAGGAGCTGGCCCGGCAGGGCCATCCCGCTGCCCGGAGGATCTTCCGGGATATGGGGGTGTGCCTTGCCCATACGCTGGCCCTGTATGCTGAAATTTACCCGCTGCGCCATGTGATGGTGCTGGGCCGTGTGGCCTCCGGTATCGGCGGGGAGTGGATGACGGAGACCTGCCGCTGTGTGCTGGCGGAGGAGTACCCTCAGCTGCCGCTGGAGGTGCTGCTGCCGGACGATCGCTTCCGCCGCATCGGACAGTCCGTGGCCGCCGCCAGTCTTCCGCAGGTGCGCCCGTAACGCTGCCATCCCCGAATCGGCAGATCTTTCCGAACGGTGTGTGCCGGTTGGAACGCCTTGCTCTGTGTGCCGGTTGGAACGCCTTGCTCAATGAGGTGTCCTGCCAAATGGTGTACCCTGCCGAGTGGAACACCCTGCCAGATGGGCCGCCTTACCAAATGCGGCACCGTGCCGAGTGAGGTGGCTTACCAAATGCGGCACCGTGCCGGGTGAGGTGGCTTACCAAATGCGGCACCGTGCCGGGTAAGGCGGCTTGCCAAATGACTTATTCTATAAACCGTGAATTTCCAAATTTTTTGTTCTGCTCCCGTTGCCGGGCGGCAGGCTATCGAATGAAAAAATATCAGAATGACCCTCCGGCTTTTGCCGGAGGGTCATTCCGTTGATCGTTCTTCTTGATGACAGGTGGAGTTACTTCGGGGCCGTAGCGCAGATCGCTCCAGACGGTCCGAAATGCCCCATGATCGGACATCCGGTTTTCCAGTGCCGTTTTTGCCGGATATTGCAGAAATCTGTGCGGATAGCTGTAATGGAACCGGCTATCCAGCACATTTCGGTATTCTGCGTGAGGAATTTCATCGGCGGCATAGACCACATAGCCCCGCCCGTGCTGCGCCGCAGTGGACAGAGAAAATGTCCCGAAAATGTCCCGCTGTCCATAGATGCCCTGATAGCCGTAGGGGGAGGTATCCTCCTCCAGAGAGTGGTAGGGCGCCCAGAAGGTCTCCCCGCCCCGATCGTACAGAACCCGGCCGGCGACCTCTCCGGCGGCGCTCCACAGCTCATCCGACTGGTATACCGGCCAGAGCTGTATGGCGGCTGTCCCATGGAAGGGCGGGGCCGTGTTCCAGAGAAAGTGGCGGAAGATCATCCAGCCGGCAGGCTCTCCCGTCAGCTTTGCCCCTACCCCGGTTATGCATAGCGGGTTGGAGCCGCTGCTTCGGCAGAAGCCTCCCTCCTGGTCGAACTCCTGAACGCTGACCACCGCCTGTATGGCCCCACGACAGGCATCGATCTCCTCCCGCCGCAGGAGCCGGAAGCCCAGTAGCATCAGCACCAGCCCGATGCCGGGCAAAAGGTAGTTCAGTCCCCAGAGATTCGTCCCCAGGGCGGTCAGGGCCGTGCCTGCCAGCACCCGGCCCATGGCCCGCTTCCACGGAGTGACCGCCACCTTATCCGGCAGGCGCTCCGGTACGCTGGCCTGCAATGCGTCCTCGAAGGCCTTTTCGTTCAGAAAGTCCCAGTCCTCCTTAGGCACCCTCATCACCTTCCGGTAATTTCCGTAGCTGCCGTTTCAGCCGGTATAGCCGTCCCTCCACCGCCCGCTCCGTAAGCCCCAACTCCAAGGCAATCTGGGCGGTGGATTGAGTAGTATTTTCGGTAAAACAGAAGCCGCTCACCGGCGGATAGCTGCTCCAGCGCCGCTTGCAGGGCGGTCTGCCGCTCCTGAAGCAAAGGCACTTCCTCCGGCGTCAGCTCCGGGGAGGGGGGATCCTCCGACAGGGCCTCGGCCTCGCCGTGCCGGGAGATCCGCCGGGCGTGATTCAGCGCCGCATGACGGGTGAGGGAGGTCAGCCGGCCATTCCAGCTTCCCCGCTCCTCCTGAAAGGGATCGATTTTCTCCCAGACCCGCATGGTCACCTCGGAAAGACACTCCTCCCGCTCCTGAGGGTCCCGCAGAATGGGAGCGATGACGTATCGCACAGCGGCCCATCGTGTACCAGCAGGGCGTGTAGCCCCTGCTGGTCCCGCTCACGCAGCAAGGCGATGATCTTCCGCTCCTGCATACGGTCTCCCTCCCTTCGCTTCTACTGGATCATACACGGTATCCGGAAAAATCCCACGTTTTTGCGGCAGCTGTCAAAAAAGGATGAACCACCGAGAATATGGCTCATCCTTTTTCGTACATTATTCATCCGTTCTTACGGTAGACTATCCACTCCAGCAGCCGCACGGTGGTGTTGCCCACGTTGGCATACTGCCGCTCCGCCTGCCCCGGCAGGGAGAGGCAGTCCCGGCTCTCCAGCCGGAACACTTCGCCGCCGCAGGTGACCTTCACCGTTCCGCTGAGCACCGTCAGGTACACACGAGAGCCGGGGACGTGGTCCGCCGCCTCATAGACACCGCTGATGAAAATATCCATCTGGCAGCTCTCGCTGCGGCTGTCGGTATCAAAGGGGAACAGGGGATAGCGGATGACTTTGCCGCCGTAGAGGCGCTGCCCGGCCACGTCTACCGCCCGGTACAGAGTGGCGGGAGCCTCCTCACGGTTTTCAATGAGCAGCTCCAGAGGGACGTGGAGTCCGGCGGCGATCTTGCCCAGCACCGCCAGCGTGGGGTTCACGCTGCCGCGCTCTACCTGCCCCCACATACTCACAGAGATGCCGGCCAACTCCGCTGCCCGATCCATGCTCAGCCGCTGGGACTTGCGGATGCGGTGAATATTTCCGGCCACAGCCTGATGCAGTTCCATACCGTTTCCTCCAATATTCTGCCTGTTTTCTCTATCATATTACTGAAATCGGGCAGATTTGTCAATACCTGACGGTGGAATATACAGATGATATTCGGCAGTATCCGCTTGGGGGAAGTCACTCTGCGTGCCGGTGAGGAGGTGAGTTTTCCCAGCAGCAATTTCTTTTCGTGCCTCCGGCGGGTAACTTTCTTTCAATAGCGAAAGAAAGTTACTAAAGAACGCCAGCAGAAACCGATGGTTTCTGCACTTCCTTTACCTTCAAGAGTCTTGTTTGTTATGGGGCGTAGTGGGAATTGACTGTGCAGCAGACCGCTGCCGCTCCTGCTTAGGTGAAGGGGCGTGTGGGTCTACCGCCGGGGGATACGGATTCCCACGACCAGTCTGCGGACTGGTCTCGGAATGACAGAATTATCTTATGCGAGAACTCCCAGCGGCCAAACAAGACTTGTGCCTTCTTGACGTGTCATTGCGGAAACCGCCGAAGCGCCGCCTGTGGCGGAAGCAACAAGGCGGTTTCGAGGAAGTGTCCCAGTTTTCACGCCACAACGTGGCTGGAAACCGGCTGACACGACGGTGACAGCGGAGCACCCGTGGCGATCCGTTCCCCCACGGTAGAACAACAGACTTCTTCAACTGGTAGGGTAGCGGTAGCGATAGTAGAAGTACGCCAATTCCCTGCTTCGGCGGGATTTAGGATGCAGCTCTTGCCCAGCAAAAGAGGAAGTCTTGAAACCTAAGGTTTCAAGTGGCGTTCTTTGGGAAACCGCCGCAGTGCCGCCTGTGGCGGAAGCAGCAAGGCGGTTTCGAGGAAGTGTCCCGGTTTCCATGCCACAACGTGGCTGGAAACCGGCTGACACGACGGTGAATCTTTCTGCCGCTATTGGCAGAAAGTTACCCGCCGGAGGCAAGAAAGAGGCTGTTGGAAAAAAGTAGGCCGTCGGAGACAAAAGAGGAAAGAACTGCCGGAGAGTAGGGTGCCGACAACATACCATCGATGAACAAGGGCAAGTACGCCTGCCACCGATGGTAACAAAAGGGGAGGAGAACGGCGCAGGCATTCTCCTCCCCTTGATCTATGAAAGCGTTATCTCTTCCAGCGCACACCACCGGGGATGTCCGTGATCTCCACGCCCATGGCCTTCAGATCGTCCCGGATGCGGTCCGCCTCGGTGAAGTCCTTGGCCTTCTTGGCGTCGTAGCGGGCCTGCAGCAGAGCCTCCACCTGAGCGTCCGTCTCGCCGCTCTCGCTGACGATCTGGAACCCGCCGGAGGCCGGAGCGGTCTGCTTCTGCTCTGCCTTTTTCCGGGCGGCATTCTCCAGCAGATCCAGACTCAGCACCCGGTCGAAGTCCGCCAGCACATACCGCTTGGTGGCCCCGTTGGTCTTGGCCTTCAGCACGTCATACAGCACCGTCACCGCCATGGAGGTGTTCAGGTCGTTGTCCATGGCCGTGCGGAACTTCTGCTGCAAGGCCGCTGCCGCCGCCATATCCACCGCACCGTCCTCCCCCGGCAGGGCGACGATCCTGGCGATGAGCTTGCCATAGGCCACGGCGGCGTTGTCCAGATTCTCCCAGCTGAACACCAGGCTCTTGCGGTAGTGGCTCTGGAGGCAGAAGAACCGGTATACCACCGGCGCATAGCCCTTCTCCTCCAGCAGGGACACCGTCAGGAACTCGCCCTTGGACTTGCTCATCTTGCCGCTGCTGGTGTTGAGGTGGGCCACATGGCACCACTGGGGGCACCAAGGGTGGCCCAGATAGCTCTCCGACTGGGCGATCTCATTGGTGTGGTGGGGGAAGGCGTTGTCCACGCCGCCGCAGTGGAGATCCAGATACTCACCGTTGTACTTCATGGAGATACCGGAGCACTCGATGTGCCAGCCGGGGTAGCCCACGCCCCACGGGGAATCCCACTTCAGGGCCTGATCCTCAAACTTGGACTTGGTGAACCACAGCACAAAGTCGTTCTTGTTGCGCTTGTTCACGTCTTCCTCCACGCCCTCCCGGACGCCTACGGCCAGATCCTCCTCGTTGTGGTCGTTGAACACGTAGTACCGCTCCAGCTTGCTGGTGTCGAAGTACACGTTGCCGCCGGCCACATAGGCGTAGCCCTTCTCCAGCAGGCGGGAGATGATGCGGATGTAGTCATCAATGAGCCCCGTGGCGGGCTGCACCACGTCGGGGCGCTTGATGTTCAGCTTGCGGCAGTCCTCGAAGAAGGCGTCGGTGTAGAACTGGGCGATCTCCATGACGGTCTTGTGCTCCCGGCGGGCGCCCTTGAGCATCTTGTCCTCGCCCTCGTCGGCATCGGAGGTCAGGTGGCCCACGTCGGTGATGTTCATGACCCGGTTCACATCGTAGCCCACATAGCGCAGGTACTTCTCCAGCACATCCTCCATGATGTAGCTGCGGAGGTTGCCGATGTGGGCAAAGTGATACACCGTGGGGCCGCAGGTATACATCTCCACGTGGCCCGGCGTGTGGGTCCGGAACTCCTCCTTCTTATGGGTGACAGAATTATACAGATACATAGTCAAGCTCCTTTTGGCTGCAAATTTTAGCTGCAAAATTCGGAAAGCTCCGTGCAGAACAGAAAACGCCTCCCATGCCCGCAGGCATGAGAGGCGAAGCGGCTGCTCCACGGTTCCACTCTCGTTTATCGCTCTATGGCCGGTGACGGCGGCCTGCCGGAGGGCGTCTGCATCCCCCGCACTCCCGGACGCACTTTCGGCCCTTGCTCCGCAGGACGGCTTGCAGCCGGTGGCCATCCCTCTCTGCCCGGAGCGCCGGGCGTACTCTTTCCGATCAACGTGCTATGTTACGATGCTTATGGTATCAGGATTTCCCGCCGGTGTCAAGTACGGCTTTTCCCGGCGGGGTACGGTTGACGCTGATCCGTCAGGCCCAGCAGATACAGGGTCTTCAAGACATATTGCCCCTCACCCGTACGTTTTCTCAGCCGTCTATGACATCGATGGTCTGAAGTCCGGAGCGCATCACCAGATGCCGCAGGGTCGGCCGGTACATGAAGGGGCTTTTCAGGAGCTTTGCAGCGATCTTCCTCCGCAGATGGCCGGTGGCCCGCCGATAGGCCTGATGGAGATCCGCCGGTGCGGCGGTCAGCACCTCTGCCAGCAGTCGGGCTGAGTCCATGGCGAAGCTGATGCCCTCAAAGGAGCTGGTGCTGATGAAGCCGGCGGCCTCTCCGATGAGGAAGGCGCCGTCCCGGCCCAGTGAGACGTCTCCGGGATGGGAGGGACGCAGCACCATGCAGGCCTCGGTTTTCAGCGGCTCGCCGAATACAAAGGCGAACCGCTCCTGCAGGCGCTGCTTCTGCCGGTCGAACATCTCCCGGCAGCTCCGGGGGGCAAAGGCACCGCCGAAGATGAATACCTGATCCTTGGAGATGGACCAGGAGCAGGCATCGCTGGTGTCGGGGTCAAAGATACAGGAATAAAAGGGCTTGGGGTGCCGCTCCGGGAACCACTGCTGGATGGCGGTATAGCTGCGGATGCGCTTTTCTGGGTACAGAGCCCGCCGTACCACGGAGTTGGCACCGTCCGCCCCCACCAGATACCGGCAGGTCATCTGCTGTCCGCCGACCAGAGTCACCCGATATCCCTCCGTCAGACGTTCCACGGCTATGACCTGCCCGTCGATGCGCTGGCAGGGGACCATATCCAGCAGCCACGCATCGAACTTCTGCCGGTCCATGTTCAGGTAGGTGCGCTGATAGTGCCGCACCAGTCCGGCCTCCAGATCGATGGTCTTGACGGAGAAGATCTGCGGGTCCACCAGAACGTCCTTAGGGAGGGTGATATCATACCGGGCCAGAGAGCGCTGGGCATCCTCCGAGAGTAGACCGCCGCAGGGCTTGGAGAGGTCGCTCCGATAGATGACGGCACAGCGCATTTTCCGAGGCAGTAGTCGGGCCAAGGTGGCTCCGGCAGGTCCGCCGCCGACGATGACAAGATCAAAATTCATAGGGATACGGTTACTTGTTCTCTTGGAATACGTCCCAGTTTTTGGCGAAGTACTCCACGCCGGAGTAGACGGTGGTCACCAGAATGACGCCCTGGCACACCAGATTCAGCCAGTGGGGGATGCCGAAGAGCATCAGGCAGATGCACACCATGGTGCTGGCGGTCTTGACCTTGCCGGACCAGCCTGCGGCGATGACCCGGCCCTTCTCCACGGCAATGAGCCGCATCCCGGACACGGCGAATTCCCGCAGCAGCACCACAGCCAGTACCCAGCCCACCATGTCGCCGGTCTCCACGAACCAGCACAGCGCCGCCATTACCAGACACTTATCCGCCAGCGGATCGGCAAACTTGCCAAAGTCCGACACCTGATTATAGTGTCGGGCCACATATCCGTCCAGCAGGTCCGTCAGGCAGGCCAGAATGTATACCCCCAGCGCCACATAGCGGCTGCCGGGGAAGCCCCAGTATACGATCACAAGAAACAGCGGGATCATAAACACCCGTGCAAGGGTCAGCTTGTTGGCAGTGTTCATAGGCATAGCTTTATTCCTCCTCAGAAAGTTCCTCCACCGCTTCGCCGGTGAGGTCGCCGTCCATGGCGCCGGTGATACGCACCATGACAAAGTCTCCGGGCTCCACATCCCGCTCCGCCGTAAAGAAGATGCACCCGTCGATGCCGGGGCTCTCGGCGTAGCTGCGGCCCACATAGCTCATGGCCTGAACGTCATAGCCGTCGCACAGCACCTCCACGGTGTCGCCCATGCGGCTGTCGTTGAACTCGTCCATGACCTGTGTTTGAATCTCCATTACCAGCTCCGCCCGGCGCTGGGCCTCCTCGGTGTCCACCCGGTTCAGCATTCTGGCCGCCGGAGTCCCCTCCTCCGGAGAGTAGGGGAAGGCCCCCACCCGCTGGAGCTTCTGCTCACCCAAAAAGTCGCACAGCTCCTCGAAGGCCGCCTCGTCCTCATAGGGCAGTCCCGTGATGAGGCTGGTCCGCAGCACCACGCCGGGGATGCGCTCCCGCACCCGGCGGAACAGCTCCTCCAGCCCGGCCTTGGTCTCCCGGCGGCGCATGGCCTTGAGAACGGTGTCGTTGCAGTGCTGGATAGGGATATCCAGATAGTTGCAGATCTTTGCCTCCCCGGCGATGGTGTCAATGAGCTCGTCGGAGAGATTGTCGGGGTAGAGATAGTGGAGCCGCACCCAGTGGAAGGGAAGCCTGCACAGCTCCCGCAGCAGCTCCGGAAGCCGCCGCTCGCCGTACAGATCCACGCCGTAGCGGGTGATATCCTGAGCGATGACGATGCACTCCTGCACCCCGTCCTCCGCCAGCGCACGGGCCTCCTCCAGAATGTCCTCCATCCGGCGGCTGCGGTAGTTTCCCCGCAGGGAGGGGATCACGCAGTAGGCGCAGCGGTTGCTGCACCCCTCAGCAATGCGGAGATAGGCGTACTGCCGGGGGGTGGACAACACACGGGGCAGCTCCTCCACGGGGCCGTTGATGTCGGCAAAATGGCGGCACTCCTGACCGTTCACCACCTGCTCCAGCGCCGTGACGATGTCACCGAAGCAGCCGGTTCCCATGATGCCGTCGATCTCCGGCAACTCCTCCAGAATGTCCGCCTGATACCGCTGGCTGAGACAGCCCGTTACCAGAATTTTGCCCACCTCACCGGCGGCCTTCAGCTCCGCCGCCGCCAGAATGGTATCGATGGCCTCGCTCTTGGCGCTGTCGATGAAGCCGCAGGTGTTGATGACCACCACGTCGCTGCCGGAGCAATCCTCCTGCACGGTATGTCCGGCCTGCAGGCACAGGGCCATCATCTGCTCGGTGTTCACCCGGTTTTTGTCGCAGCCCAGGGATATAAATGATACATTCATGCTGTGTTTCCTCTGATGTTTGGTATGTGGATTTGTGATCTTGCAAGGGAGCATTCAAGGAGATGCTCTCTGGATAGACGATAAAAATGTGATCTGCTCCCGCCGGAGGAAATAAGAAGAATGATCGGCAAAAATATGCCGCCGGAGGTGGTTTTGCATAGGAGCAATTTACCTTTGGGAAGGGATCCTCCCTATTCCTCCGCCATTTCCTCGCCCAGACGGTTCAGCACCGGACGGATCTCCTGCCAGGAAAAGCCCCGCCGCTGGAGAGCGGCAGCCAGCTTGCGCTGCGTCTCTCGATCAAGGGGCTTCCCTTTACACTTGCTGCGGATAAAGCGCTCGATGGCCTCCTCGCCCTCCGGCAGCAGGGCCAGCGCATCGTCCCACAGCTCCTGCGGGATGCCCCGGCGCTGCAGCTCCTGCCGCACCCGGCCGGGGCCGTAGCCCATGGCGGCATAGTGCCGGGCAATGGCGGCGGCGTAGGCCGACTCGTCCACGGCCCCCAACTCCTCCAGCCACTGGGCTGTATCCTCCGCCAGCTCCCGGTCGCCGCCCTTACGGGTCAGGTGCTCCATCACCTGCTTTTTCGACAGCATTCGGCTGCCGGTGAGTCGGGCGCCACGGGCCTTCATCTCCGACCGCTTGGCGGACTGCTCCACCTGCGCCAACAGCTGCTCCGGCAGCTCCAGACCGGGCCGCAGCCCGAAGACCAGCAGCTCCTGCTCCGTCACCCGCAGCAGGTCGCCCCCCTCCAGGAATACCAGTACCCGGTCCTTCCTGCGGCGGGAGGGCTCGATGCGATCAATCCGCATCGTCGAAGTCGTCGGCGGATACATCCACCGCACGGCCTGCGGCCCGTGCCGCCACCTTGGACTGATTGCTCATCAGCTTGTGGAAGTCCCGGCGGATGTTGGCCTCCAGTGCGTCGGCCTCGTCGGGATGATCCCGCAGATATTGCTTGGCGGCATCACGGCCCTGCCCCAGGCGCACCTCACCCATGTTGAACCAGGAGCCGCTCTTCTGTACCAGATCCAGCTTCACGCCCAGATCCAGCATCTCGCCCAGCTTGCTGATGCCCTCGCCATACATGATATCGAACTCCGCCTCCCGGAAGGGGGGCGCCACCTTGTTCTTGACCACCTTGGCGCGGGTGCGGTTGCCGATCATCTCGCCGCCGGACTTCAGCGTCTCGATGCGGCGCACGTCGATGCGGACGGAGGCGTAGAACTTCAGCGCCCGACCGCCGGTGGTGACCTCCGGGTTACCGTACATGACGCCCACCTTTTCCCGCAGCTGGTTGATGAAGATGACCACGGTATTGGTCTTGGCGATGATGCCCGTCAGCTTCCGCAGCGCCTGACTCATGAGCCGGGCATGGAGCCCCACGAAGCTGTCGCCCATCTCACCCTCGATCTCGGCACGGGGGACCAGAGCGGCCACGGAGTCCACCACCACCACGTCGATGGCCCCGGAGCGCACCAGCGCCTCGGTGATCTCCAGCGCCTGCTCACCGGTGTCCGGCTGGGAGATGAGCATATCCTCGATCTTCACCCCCAGCGCACGGGCATAGGTGGGGTCCAGAGCGTGCTCGGCATCCACGAAGGCCACCTCGCCGCCCATTTTCTGGGCCTGCGCCAGAACGTGCAGAGCCAGCGTGGTCTTACCGGAGGACTCAGGCCCATAGATCTCGATGATGCGGCCACGGGGTACGCCGCCGATGCCCAGCGCCAGATCCAGCGCCAGAGAGCCGGTGGGGATGGCCTCCACATTGGGCTGCACATTGTCGCCGTAGCGCATGATGGAACCCTTGCCGTAGGTTTTTTCGATTTGCTGCATGGCGGTCTCCAGCGCCTTTTTCTTGTCGGAGACCACGGGAGCAGCTGTAGAGCTGTCTTTCTTCGCTGCCATGTTTCTTCCTCCTGTATCAATGAAAATTTTCGTGGTAAATGGGCAGAGGCCCATCGATCTACAAAGTCGTTTCGCCGGTCATCAGGCGTCGGCATAGACCTCCCGATAGCGCAGACCCGTCACCACACGGGGGATGCCCGCCGGATCCGGCAGGATCTCCAGCTCACCGAAGCCCTCGCCTCGCATGAGCCGCAGGACGTCGTCGGCCTGCCCGATGCCCACCTCGAAGGCCAGACGGCTCCCGGTGTGCAGCACGTCCCGCCAGCGGCGGCAGACGCTGCGGTAGAAGTCCAGCCCGTCGGTCCCGCCGTCCAGCGCCAGATGGGGCTCATAGTCCCGGACGGAGACGTCCAGTCCGGCGATGTCCCCGGAGGGAATGTAGGGGGGGTTGCACACCAGACAGTCAAAATCCCCCAGCCGGGGAGGCGGATCGGACAGAGCGTCCATCTTTAAGGACACCACCTGTCCGCTGAGACTGTTGCGGCGGATATTCTGGCGGCAGATCCGCAAGGCCCCCTCGTCCAGCTCCCCCAGCACCACCCGTGCGCCGGGGACCTGACTGGCGATGGCCAGACCGATGCAGCCGGAGCCGGCGCACAGATCCAGCACCCGGCACTCCGGCAGGGGCCGCAGCCACGCCACCACGTGGTCCACCAGCGTCTCCGTGTCCGGACGGGGGATCAGCACGCTTTCGGAGATGTCCAGCGGCAGCCCGTAGAACTCCCACTCCCCGATGAGGTAGGCCACCGGCTCCCCTGCCAGATGGCGGCACACCAGATCCTTCGCCCGCTCCTCGATGGCCGGAGGGACATACAGCTGCCCATCCTGCACCAGCTGACTGCGGGTCTTGCCGGAGGCGAAACACATCAGCTCACGGGCCTCCAGCGTGGCGGCCTCGATGCCTGCCCGGCGGAGAGTCTGCCGGATATCCATATACAAATTGTTGTAAGTAGTTGCCATAATACGCTCCGTTGTCATATTTTGAGCTTTTCAGGGGAGAACGGCCGGGAATTTCTCACCAGCAATCCTTGCCCTTCTCCTCCGGCAGCACCAGCTTCAGTGCCTCGATGGCCACCTCCAGCATGGAGTCGTCCGGCTCGTTGACGGTGAAATTCTGGAGCCACATACCGGGGGCAGACAGCACCCGTGTGAGGGCGTTGTCGTGCCGCCCCACCAGCCGGTTGAATTCATAGGTGATGCCCACCACCGGGATCAGCAGCAATAGATGCATCCCGATACGGACCCAGATGTTCTGCCAGTTGACGTAGCTGAAAACGATGCTGCTGCACAGGATGGACACGATGATGACCACAAAGAGGAAGCTGGTGCCGCAGCGGGGATGATGCTTGGGCTGGATGCGGGCGTTTTCCACCGTCAGCGGCAGGCCCGCCTCATAGCAGAAAATGGTCTTGTGTTCGGCACCGTGGTAGCAGAACACCCGGCGTACATCCTTCTGCTTGGAGCAGAGGATCAGATAGGCCAGAAAAATGGCCACCTTGATGACGCCCTCAATGAGATTATGGAGGGCAGCGTTCTGAGCGCGGAACAGCCCGGCCACGAAGGTGGGCAGCAGCATGAACAGCACCAGCGTCATACCCAGCGACAGCAGCACCGACACCCATACCAGCACATTTTGGAGCTTTTCTGCCGGAACGTGCTTTTCCAGCCACAGGTCCAGCTTGGAGGGCTGGGCGGCCTCGTCGTCGGGGAAGTAGTCCGCCGAGAACATCAGGGCCTTGACGCCCCGGATCATGGAGTCCAGAAAGGTCACGGCCCCCCGCAGAATGGGAAGGCCCAGAATGGGGTATTTGTCCTTAATAAGTGTCAGCTCCTCCACCTTGGTCACAAGGCCCTCCGGAGAGCGTACCACAATGGCCTGCTTTTCCGGGCCACGCATGAGGATGCCCTCAATGAGAGCCTGTCCGCCGATGGAGGTGCGGAATGTACCGGGTTTGTGTTCCATAGACGATGTAAGTTCCTTTCCGTAAGTATAGCACTTGCTCGAATGAAATGCAACAACTGTTCTATTTCTATCGATGCTCCGTGTGGGGCGGAATGGGCAGGGTAATGGTCACCAGAGCGCCGCCGCCGTCGGCATTGCCGATCTCGAAGGTGCCGCCGTGGCGGGTGATGATCTCATCGCACACCGCCAGACCGATGCCGCTGCCACGGGCCTTGGAGGAGCCCTTGTAGAATTTCTGCTTCACATAGGGCAGCTCCGCCGGGGGGATGCCGGGCCCGAAGTCCCGGATGCGGATGACATAGTTGTCCTCCTCCCGCCGCAGAGAGGCGATGATGCGCTTGCCGGAGCCGCCGTGCTTGGCGGCGTTGTCCAGTACGTTGCACAGCACCTGCTTCAGCCGTTCCGGATCGCCGGGGATAGGATCGGTGTACAGCTCTCCGTCGTCGTCATACTCCAGACGGATGCCGTCCTGTCGGAACAGCTCCTGATAGGTGTAAACGGCGTCCTCAAACTCCGTCTGCAGGTCCACGTCCTCAATGCGGAGGGTAAAACGACCGTCCTGCATCTTGGAGAACTCCAGCAGCTCCTCCACCATGTTGGTGAGTCGGCGGGATTCCTTGAGGATAATGTGCAGACCCCGGCGCAGCTGAGCGGGATCGTCGTCCTCCAGCAGTGTCTCGCTCCAACCATTGATGGCCGTCAGGGGGGTGCGGAGCTCGTGGGACACGGAGGAGATGAACTCCGTCTGGATCTTCTCACTCTGGCTGATTTTCAGGGACATATCGTTGATGTTGTCCACCAGCTCCCCCATCTCATCGGTGTAGGGGTTGGGCAGCTGGATGCCGTAGCTGCCGCCGGAGATGCGCTTGGCGGCGTCCGTCACCTCAGCCACCGGGGCCACCACGCTATTGATGAACAGCAGACTGGAGATCAGCACCAGACAGATGACCCCAGCGATGATGGCGCTGATGATGAGGATGGTCAGAAGGATCTGATGGTCGATCTGCCGGGTAGCGGTGACGTAGCGCATAAAGGCCACCGTGGAGCCGTTGAACTTCAGGGGTGTAGTGACGGCCATCACCGACTCGCCGGTGACGGGGTCCTTGCCGCTGAATACCTCGATGCTGCCGCTCTCCAGCGCCCGTGCGAGTTCCGGGGTCTGGGGAGCCGTGCCTGCGGCCACGCCCTGAGTGGAGTTATCCACCCGGCCGTAGAGATTCAGGAATTGCAGCTCGATGCGGGTGCTGTCGAAGCTGGCGGCGTACAGTGAGGCGTTGCGGTAGTACTCGCTGTAGCTGCTCATGCTGTAAGAGTTGAAGTAGTCGGCGCCGGCCTTGGCTTTGGCCTCCAGCGTGGAGCGGGCGGAGCCGTAGTAGTTGTTGGCCACGGTGGCCGAGGCCAGAATGGCCGCCAGCACCAGTATCAGGATCACAGGCCCCACGCTGTTGAGGATCCAGCGCTTGCGCAGGCCCTGTATCCGCAGACGCTCCTTCATGGACCGTCACCTCCTTGCTGCGGGGCCATCAGGCGTCCCACTTGTAGCCGTAGCCCCATACGGTGCTGATGAAAGTGGGGTTGGTGGCGTTGTCCTCGATCTTCAGCCGCAGGCGGCGGATGTTCACGTCCACGATCTTCAGCTCACCGAAGTAATCCCGGCCCCACACCAGATCCAAAATCTCCTCACGGGACAAGGCCTTGCCGGGATTCTCCATGAACATCCGCATGATGGAGTACTCCACCTGCGTCAGCTTCACGGGCTTGCCGTTCTTTTCCAGCGTGCGGTTGCGGGTGTTCAGCAGGAAGGGGGGCTGGCTGATCTCGCCGGAGTGCTCCTCCATGCTGCCGCCGCTGCGGCGCATGAGGGCGTCCACCCGTGCCGTCAGCTCGGCGGGGGAGAAGGGCTTAGTGACGTAGTCGTCGGCTCCGGTCATCAGGCCCGTGACCTTGTCCATCTCCTGTGAGCGGGCGGTGAGCATGATGATGCCGATGCGGGAGTTGGTGGCCCGGATGCGGCGGCATACCTCGAAGCCGTCGATGCCGGGGAGCATCACATCCAGCAGCGCCACACGGATATCGCTGTGCTGCTGCAGCATCTCCAGCGCCTCCTCGCCGGTGCCTGCCTCGATGACCTCATAACCGGCACGGCGCAGATTGATGACAATAAAGCTGCGGATGCTGGATTCATCCTCCAGAACCAGAACTTTTTTCATAAGCTACTCCTTCTATGTCGTTAGTTGGCGTCCCAAGAGTGGACGATCAGGTTGAAATTCTGACGCAGAGTCTCCTCATCCAGCGAATAGATCTCACTGAGGGTCTCGGCGGCGTAAATGGTGCCGGTGCGGCGCTTGAGCACCACCCGATTGCCCCGGAGGGCCCGCCGTTCCCGGTTTTCGCCGGTGAGGGCGCAGATACTCAGGGCCTTCTCCCCCTGCACCGACAGCGTTACCTGCGTCTCACCGATACCGGCGTCCGAGGCGAGAGCGGTGACCTCGCCCGTCCAATCCTCCGGCAGGATAAAGTACCAGCCGCCGGACAGACAGTGGTAGGTGCGCTCCACGGTGGCAAGGCCGTCGGGCCGGTACTGCTCCCAAAAGACCATGCCGTCGGCCTGCTTGGTGTCGGAGACAGAGCTGTCGGGCCGGGGAAGCTCCGTGATGCCGTCGCCGTTGATGTCCTGCGGTGTCAGCTGACGATAGGGAGCCGTGGCGGCGGAGAGCCCCGTGCTGCGGTCCAGCGCAGCGTTGACGAGCCCGGCGTCCTCCTGCCAGACGAGGATATCCGTCACGGCGATGCCCTGGCTGTTGATGCCGGTGATGAACACCGCCGGGGTGTCCTGATCCAGCTTGCCGGTGACCACACTGCCCTGATTCAGCTCCGCCATGGTGCTGGACAGGGCGCAGCGGTGGGAGACGGACAGCGACCCCTCCTGCCAGCTGCAAAACTCCGCCACCGGCTGGTTGTCGCTGTTGGTTCGCAGCAGCAGAAGGCTGGGGATGCCGTCGCCGTTGAGCTCCTGAAAGGACAGGCGGGTGTAGTTGCTCTGCATCAGCTGCACCGGGCCGGGCCGCATATCGTAGACGGTGACGGTCTGGACGTCGGCGCTGATCTTCCATCCTACGATCAGCTCCTTCCGACCGTCGCCGGTGAGATCCTCATAGTAGATGGAGTCGATGGCGGTGCCGCTGCTCTCGATGATGGAGGTCAGCTCATAGCTGTCCTCACGGGAGTGGAACACGTAAATTTTCAGGGGCTTTTCACCGTTGTTGAGGCGGAAAAAGGCCAGCGCCTCATCCCGCCCGTCGCCGTCGATGTCCACCATCTGGAGGGACTGGATGTTCCGCCCGGAGGTGGGGGCCATGTATTCGTAGCCCTCCGACAGCAGCTGATCCAGCTGGCGGGAGAGGGTGGTGTATTCCGTGGGCAGGCGGGGCAGGGTGAACAGCTCCTCCATGGTACTGTCCATCCGGCATCCGGCCAGCAGCAGGCAGGCCAGCAGCAACAGCCCCAACAGGGCCGGACGTTTCAGATGTCGCATAGGTCCCCTCCTTATCAAACGACAATCATACTCTTATATCATAGCACAGTTCCTGTGAAAAGGGTAGTTTTTTTTGTTTTATCCGGGGAAAACTTCAAAAAGGCCGTTGACAACCGCCGCCGGGGGTGCTATATTCTGGGGTATAAAAAAGGCATAGACGAGGAAGCTGTCCGCAGAAGGTCACAGAGAGGGTCCCCCCGTGGTGCAAGGGATCTGACGGGAAGCGGAACGGTACCCCCTCTGAGCCGCTCGCCGAACGGAAACCAGTAGGCCGGGCCGGGTTCTCCCGTTACAGAGATCACGAGCGACGGAAAAATTTCCGTAAGCAGGGTGGAACCGTGGAGTAAAGCTATTTTACCTCACCCCTGAACCGTATCAGGGGCGGGGTTTTTTGTTGCCCGCCCCGACCAAGTAAGGAGGAAGCTATCATGAGCGAAGAAAACAAGTACACGTTTGAAAACGAGGAGTATCGCAAGACCTATTGGCACACCTGCTCCCACGTGCTGGCTCAGGCCGTCAAGCGCCTGTGGCCGGAGGTGAAGCTGGCCATCGGCCCGTCCATCGACGGCGGTTTTTACTACGATCTGGACGCACCCTTTGCCTTCACACAGGAGGATCTGACCCAGATCGAGGCGGAGATGCGGAAGATCTGCAAGGAGAAGCTGAAGCTGGAGCGCTTCGAGCTGCCCCGTGAGGAGGCATTGAAGTTCATGGAGGAGCGGGAGGAGCCCTACAAGGTGGAGCTCATCAACGACCTGCCCGCCGACGCCCACATCTCCTTTTATAAGCAGGGCGAGTTCACCGATCTGTGCGCCGGCCCCCATCTGGATTCCACCGGCCGCATCAAGGGCAACGGCATCAAGCTGACGGCCTGCAACGCCGCCTATTGGAGGGGCGACAGCAGCCGCCAGACCCTCCAGCGCATCTACGGCGTGGCCTTCCCCAAGAAGGAGGAACTGGACGCCTACCTGAAGGAGCGGGAGGAGGCTCTGAAGCGGGATCACAACAAGCTGGGCCGTGAGCTGGAGTACTTCACCACCGTGGACTGCATCGGTCAGGGTCTGCCCATCCTGCTGCCCAAGGGCGCACGGGTCATCCAGCAGCTGCAGCGCTGGGTGGAGGACACCGAGGAGAAGGCCGGCTACCTGCTGACCAAGACCCCCCTGATGGCCAAGCGGGACCTGTATAAAATTTCCGGCCACTGGGATCACTATCTGGACGGTATGTTCGTGCTGGGCGACCCCTATGACGAGACGAAGGAGTGCTTTGCCCTGCGGCCCATGACCTGCCCCTTCCAGTATCAGGTGTATCTGAACCGCCAGCGCTCCTACCGTGACCTGCCCATGCGGCTGGGCGAGACGTCCACCCTGTTCCGCAACGAGGATTCCGGCGAGATGCACGGCCTGATCCGTGTGCGCCAGTTCACCATCTCCGAGGGCCATCTGGTGCTGCGTCCCGATCAGCTGGAGGAGGAGTTCAAGGGCTGCTTGGCGCTGGCCAAGTACTGCCTCGGCACCGTGGGCCTGCTGGATAAGTGTACCTTCCGGTTCTCCCAGTGGGATCCCACCAACCCCAACAACAAGTACGAGGGTACGGCGGAGCAGTGGGATCACGCCCAGAGCACCATGGAGAAGATTTTGAAGGATCTGGACGTTCACTACTCCATCGGTATCGACGAGGCCGCCTTCTATGGCCCCAAGCTGGATATCCAGTATAAGAACGTGTACGGCAAGGAGGATACGCTGGTCACCATCCAGATCGATATGCTGCTGGCCGAGCGCTTCGGGATGTACTACATCGACGAAAACGGCAACAAGGCCCTGCCGTATATCATCCACCGTACCTCTCTGGGCTGCTACGAGCGGACGCTGGCCTACCTCATCGAGGAGTACGCCGGTGCGCTGCCCACCTGGATGATGCCGGAGCAGGTGCGCCTGCTGCCCATCACCGACCGGGCCGCCGACTACTGCGCCCAGCAGGCCCAGCAGCTGCGGCGCGAGGGCTTCCGGGTGGAGGTGGACAGCCGCAACGAGAAGATCGGCAAGAAGATCCGTGAGGCTACACTGGAGAAGATCCCCTATATGCTGGTGGTGGGCGACCGGGATATGGAGGCGGGTACCGTCTCCGTCCGTACCCGTACCGGCGAGGATCTGGGTGCCATGACCGTGGCGGGCTTCACCGCCATGCTCCACGAGGTGGTGGATCAGAAGCTGAAGAAGTAAGCCCCATCCGGGAATTTAGCGAAATGTGATAAAAAGAGCGGCGCGCCAGTGTGAAGTGCCCCCCAAAAGTTAGACAAAATAAGAATTAAGCGATCTGAACGGCCTGAATCCTGTACTGCACAGGGCTCAGGCCGTTTAGTTTTCATTTGATTCTGTGGTTATTGTATTACGCAAAGGAATGTCCGCAGGTAACGGCATCGTTCATCTGCGGCAAATCTCTCCATTCGCATAACCTCCCGTTCCTTTCTGTAATCACAGCAGCAGGAGGAATAGCGGAAATCGAATGTGCGGATAGTAAAAAGCGCCGTCCCGGAATCACTTCCAAGACGGCGCTTTTCTGCTGCGGATCAGAGCGAACACTTTACAGCGAAACCGCCGCTGAAGAAATAGGTGTTCGTCCAATACCTGTTTGATGGAGCAGGGGTCTCCAAGGATGAACCCCCCTCTGATGCTCCGGTTTCGCCTTCAAAGGCTATTTCGATCGTATAGGTGCTTGCTTGCCAGAGGCGATGCAATGGTGCGCAGAATGTGCCGGCTTACGATGGTTTTTCTTCATCGTAGACACTTTCTAAAAATCTTGGGTCAGCCCTTATCGGCGGACAGTGCCTTGTCGATTTGGGCTTGCAGTGCCTCCGCCTGCTTCGGTTCCGTAATAGCACCCACGATGGGGTCGCCCACGATATTGCCGTTGCGGTCGACCACATAGGTGGTGGGATAAGCAAAGATGTTGGCAGCAAACTTTCCCGCCTCACCATCGGAGTCAAAATACACATTCTGATAGGTGACGCCCTTCTTGGCCAGCACGTCCTTCGCCTCAGAAATCGCTGCCTCGTCGCCGCCCAGCGTGAAGGTGTTGACACCGATGAGTGCGCCGCCCTTCTCTGCGAGTTCCTTATTCAGCGCGTCCAGCTCGGCAAGCTCTCCCACGCAGGGATTGCAGGTGGTGAACCAGAAGTTCATCACGGTGACGGCGTTCTTGGAGAACAGGTCATCGCTCTTGACGGTGTTGCCGTTGAGGTCCTTGCCCTCGAAGGCGGGGAACTTCTGCGTCTTGCCGCTGTCGCCGGGTGTCGTGGGGCTGTCGGCAGGGATGCTGTCACCGTTGTCCGGGGCCTTGGGAGCCGCATCGGGGAACTTGGCCTCAATGGCGGCCAGGGTGCGCTCGATCTCCCGGATCTTCTCGCCGCCCTGGCGCAGGATCTTCAGCTCGTCGGCGGTAAACTTGTCCTTGGCGGATTCAATGGTGTCCAGCAGGAAATCACCGTAGTTCTTGCCGTCCTCCTGCGTGGTCATGCCCTTGTCGGCGGCCTGGAACACCTTCTCCCAAAGGGACTGGTTTTCCGTCAGAATGGCATTCTCCTGATCCATCAGGTCCTTGTACATAGCGGCCGCCTCCTGGGCGTTCTTGGGCTCGCCGTCGGGCTTTGTCGTGTCGTCGCTGCCCTGTTTGCCGCAGGCGGCCAGGGACAGCACCAGCAGTGCTGCCAGCAGCAGTGTGATGATTTTCTTTACGTTCATTTTGTTTCCTCCGTTTTTAATTTATCTGCAGGTTTTACAGGTTCTTTTTTGCCGTCTCCAAAGCCGTAGCGGAAGCTGACGGCGTTGGTAGGACAGGCGCGGATGCACATCCCGCAGCGGATGCACTCGGTATGGTTGGGCGTTTTTGTCACGTCCACATCCATTTTGCAGGCCTTGGCACATTTCCCGCAGGAGACGCATTTGTTCCGATCCACCTTCATCTGGAAGAGGGATACCCGGTTGAACAGTGCGTAAAACGCTCCCAGCGGACAGAGCCACTTGCAGAAGGGGCGGTAGAATACCACGCTCAGCGCGATCACCGACAGCAGGATGCTGAATTTCCATGTAAACAGCTTTCCCAGCGCCGCCCGGATGCCGGAATTGACAAGGGACAGCGGGATGGCTCCCTCCAGCACGCCTTGGGGGCAGAGGTATTTGCAGAAGAACGGGTCTCCCATGCCAACATCGTTCACAAGGAACGCCGGCAGCAGGAAAACCATCACCAGCAGGACAGCGTATTTCAGATATGTCAGCGGCTTCAGCTTCTTTGTGGAAAGCTTCTTCGTGGGAATTTTATGCAGCAGTTCCTGAAACCAGCCGAAGGGGCACAGAAAACCGCAGATAAAGCGTCCCAGCAGGACTCCCAGCAAAATGAGAAAGCCTGTGATATAATAGGAAAAGCTGAACTTGGAAGAACCCACTACCGCCTGAAACGCCCCGATAGGACAAGCGCCGGAGGCTGCCGGGCAGGAGTAGCAATTCAGCCCGGGCACACATACGGTTTTCCCTGCGCCTTGATACAGTTTGCCCTTGAGAAAGTTCGGCAGATGCAGGTTGGTCAATAAAGCTGCCCCCGCCTGTATCCAGCCACGGAAGCGGGACAGTACCTGAGATACGCCGCGTTTTTCTTACCCAATGCCCACACACTCCAGACATAATTTGATCGCTTTGCTCAGTACCGTCGCCGCCTCGCCCCGCCAGACGCCGAAGCACAGCATGGCGGCTCCCGCTGCCAGCAGGATCACCTGCGCCGCCGCCTTTTTTACATGGCTCATTTTTCTCACCCTTTCCAATTTTCTGCCCCTATCATAGCGCAGGGGAGTTAAAGTCCCTGTTAAGAAGAAAAAATTAACACAAACCTTATCTGTTTTTGCTATAATTAAGAACAACGTGAACATGAAGAAATGTAAAAGGAGGGCTCTCATGCACCTTTTGGTTATTGAAGACGAACGCGCTCTGTGCGAAACCATCGTCCGCAGCCTGCGGCGGCTGGCCTACAGCGTGGACTACTGCTACGACGGGGAGAAGGCTCTGGAGCTTTTGGGCGTGGAGCGCTACGATCTGGTACTTCTTGATCTGAATCTGCCGAAAAAGGACGGCATGACGGTGCTGCGCACCCTGCGGCAGACCGACCGGGAGACAAAGGTGCTGATCCTCTCCGCCCGCAGCGAAGTGGAGGACAAGGTGCAGGGGCTGGATGCCGGGGCGAACGACTATCTGGCCAAGCCCTTCCACTTAGCTGAATTGGAGGCCCGCATCCGCAGCCTGACATTGCGGCAGTTCACCCAGCAGGATGTGCTGCTAAGCTGCGGAGGCCTGACCTTTGACACCCGCTCCCGTACCGCCACCGTCAACGGGCAGACACTGACGCTCACCCGGAAGGAAACGGGGATCCTGGAATACCTGATGGTGCATCAAGGCAGACCGGTAAGTCAGGAGGAGCTGATGGATCACGTTTGGGACAATAGCGTGGACAGCTTCAGCAATTCCATTCGTGTCCACATCTCCGCCCTGCGCAAAAAGCTCCGCACCGTGCTGGGCTATGACCCCATTCGCAACCGCATCGGCGAGGGCTATCTGATGGGAGGCGAGGAGGCATGAAGCGGCTTTCCCTGCAGTGGCGCATCACGCTGATGTCCGTCCTGCTCATCGGCATCACCTGCGTGACCATGAATTTGCTGCTGTGCTCCTCCGGTGTGTACTATATGGACACCATTGCGGACAGTTTACAAGGCGGCGGCACGGCGATCCTGAATGATGGCGGAGCGGAGAGCTTTGACCCGCAGCTCATAGCGCCCAACGAGGAGTTGACCATCGTCGTCGATGGGGCGCAGGGGCGCTTCCGCACCACCAACTGGTACATCACAGCGGCGGTAACGCTGCTCAGCGGCATCCTCGCCTATTTCGTCAGCGGACGCGCCCTCAAGCCCCTGCGCAGCTTTGCCTCGCAGGTGGAGCAGGTGCAGCTGAACAATCTTGCCGATATGAGGATCGATGAAGATGCTATTTCGGAGTTCCGGCAGCTGAGCCGCTCGTTCAACCAGATGCTGGAGCGGCTGAACAACGCCTTTGCCGCCCAGCGGCAGTTCACCGGCAACGCTGCCCACGAGCTGCGCACGCCGCTGGCGCTGATGCAGGCGCAGCTGGAGCTGTTTTCCGCGGAGCATCCAGATGTGCGACCGGAGACGGCGGAATTCCTCACGCTTTTGCGTGAGCAGACAGAACGGCTGATACAGATGACCAAGACGCTGCTGGAGATGAGCAATTTGCAGCAGGTGGCACGGAACGAGCGGATCCAGCTCGCTCCCATGATCGAGGAGATCTTCACAGATCTTGCGCCGCTCTCAGATAAGTTCGGCGTCACGCTGACGGCGGAGGGCGACGGTATTATGACCGGCAGCGATGCACTGATCTACCGGCTGATCTTCAACCTGACGGAGAATGCTGTCAAGTACAACCGACCCGGCGGTTCGGTGTGGGTCCGCGTCACGCAGAAGACGGAAAAGCTCCTGATCTGCGTTTCCGACACCGGCTACGGCATTCCGGAGGAGTATCGGCGGAGCATCTTTCAGCCCTTCTTCCGGGTGGATAAGTCCCGCAGCCGGGAGTACGGCGGCGCAGGGTTGGGGCTTTCACTGGTGTGGGAGATCATCAATCTCCACGGCGGCTGCGTCCGGGTAGAGGAGAGCTCAGATAAGGGAACCACCATTGCGGTGGAGCTGCCGACAGGGGCGGAAACCGAGTCCTCCGGTGCGGATATATCATAATGATCCTTGGCTGTTTAACGATTACAACGGCATAGAAAGCTGCAATCCTCCTAAAACGAACGAAATCCCGCCGCAGAATCGCTCTGCGGCGGGGTTCGTTTATGCTCAAAAACGGCAAAAGTCTTGATTTCAAGCGGCTTTCGGGCATAGAAAAAGTCCACCGTAATTCTATCAAAATTACGGTGGACTTATGGTAAATAGCCTTAACTTTAATAGAATGCACCCCCAGACGCTTAGGGGGTGCATTTACTATTTAAGGGAAAGTAGTGATTTTTATCGTTGCTCTTTACTTACGGCACAGGCAAGAATACACATAGTCATCGACCACGAAGAATTTCGGAAAAGTATCCTTTTAAGAAATGCCGATACTCCGGATGATCGGATGCGTTCTCATATTCTTCCAAAATAGTCTTTTTGCTCCATGCTTTCATTTTATCATTCATTTCTTCATATCGGATAATCGTAAGCAGACCTTCTCGTTCCGCCTGTAAAATTGCTTCATAGGCATCTGGGATAAACTCCACACCGGATATATCGACCGGTATGCTAC